>OCSH01001223.1_pt1 | contig 20267 bp, 19 predicted proteins | sample 1538371 | NCBI WGS metagenome assembly OCSH01 (sample SAMN04571687, study PRJEB22368) | human gut metagenome | biome: human gut; material: stool | host: Homo sapiens | place: Luxembourg | collected 2012-06-01 | reverse complement strand
CCAACGGCTGTGCGGATATGCGCGAGGGAGCCATTAAGCTGTGCGATGCGGTTTGTGATTATCTCGAAATCCCGTCAAAGCTCCACAAAATGTCGCAAACGCTTAAGGACGAATTTTCCGGCTGTGCTGCCGAAATCATCAGAGAACATATTGTTAAGGATGCAGACTGTGTATATGGTAGACTATAGAAAATTACGACCGGGCAATTTAAATTCCCCGGAATTCAAGCACCTGCTTTTGCTGCTTTACTGGCCGATTTACGGCGCGGTATTTTGGCTGCTCGAGCGCGGGCTTTCACTCAACTATCACGCCGTGGAGGCGGACCTTGACGCAAAAAATCCGTTTTGTGAATTTTTTGTTTTTCCGTATTATTTTTGGTTTGTCTTTTTGGTGGGGATACATCTTTACACCTTGTTTTTTGACATTCCCGCCTTTAAAAAGCTGATGTATTTTATCATTATAACCTACACAATTACCACCGTTATATATATTTTTTACCCCACAAAGCAGGAACTGCGCCCCACCGAATTTGTTCGGGATAATTTCTGCGTGGATATTGTTAAGGCACTGTATGATTTTGATACAAATACAAATGTCTGCCCCTCGCTGCATGTTATAGGCTCGTTTGCGGTTTATTTCACCACCCTTTACTGCAAACCGCTCAGAACTCCGCTGTGGCAGGCAATTCTCGTTATTTTAACGGTGCTTATAAGCATTTCCACCGTGTTTTTAAAGCAACACTCTATAATTGATATTATAGCGGCTTTGGCGGTATGCACCGCAGCCTTCCCATTTGCGTATATTCTGCCCGACCGCATTAAAAAACGCAAGCCCGCCGAGGAAACCGCCTGACCGGAGAAAATAATGGATTTTATAAATTTAAGAAAAGAAGTTATAAAAAAATATTTTACACATATGAACGATATGCAGTTCGAGGCGGTCACAACCGTTAACGGCCCGCTTTTGATACTTGCGGGCGCGGGCAGCGGAAAAACCACCGTGCTTGTCAACCGAATTGCAAATCTCGTAAAATTCGGGGACGGATACAGAAGCACCTACTGCCCCACCGTTACCGAGGATGATATTAAAGCGGGCGAGGACTATTTAAACGGCGTTACGGATTTTGTTCCGGACGGCGTTTTTTCGGTGCGACAGGTTCGCCCGTGGCAGATTTTAGCCATCACCTTTACAAACAAGGCAGCGGGTGAGCTAAAGGAGCGAATAGCCGCACGCTTGGGTGAAGACGCAAGCGATATATGGGCGGGCACATTCCACTCGGTTTGCGGCAGAATATTAAGGCGCTACGCCGAAAGCATAGGCTATACCTCGCATTTTACCATATACGATACCGACGACCAGCGCCGCCTTATGAAGCAGATCATGAAAGCGCACGAAATTGACGAAAAGTTTTTACCGCCCAAACGCGTGCTTTCCGCAATATCCGACGCTAAGGAAAAGCTTATCTCCCCTGCTGAATACAAAGCGCAGGCGGGCGACGATTTACGCCTTAAAACCGTAGCCGAGCTTTACAGAATATATCAAAAGCGGCTGATGGAAGCCGACGCTATGGATTTTGACGATATGATATTCAACACCGTGCGGCTTTTACAGACCGATAGTGATGCGCTCAGCTACTGCACGGGCAAATTCCGCTATGTTATGGTGGATGAATACCAGGATACAAACCACGCGCAGTATGAGCTTGTAAGGCTATTGTCCTCGGGCGAAAACAATATCTGTGTTGTGGGAGACGATGACCAGAGCATTTACCGTTTCCGCGGCGCTACTATTGAAAATATACTGAATTTTGAGGACGAATACGGGAATGCCCGCGTCATCCGCCTTGAGCAGAACTACCGCTCCACCTCAAATATTCTTGACGCCGCAAACGCGGTTATAAAAAACAACCGCGGCAGAAAGGGCAAGACCCTTTGGACAGATAACGGCACAGGCGAGAAAATAAGCGTATTCACAGCAGATGACGAACGCGGAGAAGCAAGATACATAGCCGACCGTATTCTTGAAAATGTGAAAAACGGCGCCAAATTTTCCGATCATGCTGTGCTTTACAGAATGAACGCGCAATCGGGCTCTGTTGAAAATGTTTTTGCCCGCAGCGGCATTGCCTACCGCGTTATAGGCGGTCTGCGTTTCTTTGACCGTAAGGAAATTAAGGATGTAATTGCCTATTTGCAGCTTGTAAACAATAATAACGACGATTTACGCCTGCGCAGAATTATAAACGAGCCGAAGCGCGGAATAGGCGAGACGACCATGTCAAACGCCGCACAAATAGCGGCAGAGCTCGGCATATCTCTTTTTGAGGTTATAAAACGGGCGGATGAATTCGCCGCCTTGTCCCGCGCCGCGGTGCGGCTACGCAGCTTTTGCGATATTATTGACGAGCTCACCGAAATGTCGGCGGATATTTCGGTATCGGAGCTGCTTGCCGAGATTCTTGAAAAAACAGGGTACCGCCAATATTTGACCGAAAGCGGCGAAGAACCCGAAAAGCAGGAGGAACGGCTGCAAAACGTGGCGGAGTTTGCCTCTACAATAGCCCAGTATGAGCAGGACGCGCAAGAGCCGAGCCTTTCGGATTTCCTTGAGCAGACCGCGCTTGTAAGCGATATCGATTCGCTTGATGAGTCGGAAGACCGCGTAGTGCTTATGACTATACATTCCGCAAAGGGTCTTGAATTTAACAATGTTTTCCTTATAGGTATGGAGGAAGGCATTTTCCCCGGCAATCAGTCGATTTATTCGGGAGCAGAGGAAATGGAGGAGGAACGCCGCCTTGCATATGTTGCGATTACCCGCGCAAAGAAGACCCTTACCGTCACAAACGCCTATATGCGTATGCTTTTCGGTTCTACCAACCGCAATATGCCATCCCGCTTTTTAAAGGAGATTCCCGAGGAGCTTTGCAGCTTTGAGGGGTATCGGCGCGCACCCGCAAAATCCGAATACAGCTCAGGGCGCACATCATATTTAGATATTAACGCTTACAGCAAAGCGCCCGCCGCACCCAAAGCCGACGCTGTGAAATATGCGGCGGGTCAGAAGGTCTCACATAAGGTTTTTGGCGAGGGGCTTATACTTTCCGTAAAGCCTATGGGCGGCGATATGCTGCTTGAGGTGGCATTTAACACTGTGGGCACAAAAAAACTTATGGCGGCATATGCCAAATTAACAGTTTTGTAATTAAATCTTCATTTTTTAGCGGTATAGTATAGGTAAAGGATGTGTTTATAATGACAGCGTCAAGCTCGGTCGTTAAGCTGACCGCACGGACGGCACTTAAAAACAATTGGCTAAAGGCAATTGCCGCCTGTATGTCGGTCATCTCCGTATTTATAATAATTTCCGGCATAGCGTCGCTCGTAAGCTTTGTGGGCGGCGATATTGCCGCGTATATCTGCGAGGCTGTTCTCGGCTTTTTGCTGCTTTTGCCGCTTTGCCACGGGCTCATAAGATTTTTTTGGCGCCTGCTCTTCGGAGCGGACGACAGCCCGCTCTCGGTATTTTACTTTTTCTCGGGCAAGGCAGAATATCTCCGCGCAATGCATATTATAACCGCGCTCTGCCTGCGGCTGGTGTTCTTCGGTATAATTCTTTATATCCCCGCACTTATAGTCGATATATTCGGCGGAGTCAAAATTTACGATCTGCTTGATATTCCGATACCGCTTTGGACTTCAAACCTTTATTATCTCTCGCTTTTCTTAAAAACCGTTGCGACGGTGCTGCTTTTCTTTGTTATGCTGCGGTATTACGCAGCTCCAATCCTCTCGGTTGCCGATGAGGATATGGATGCCGCCGAGGCGGTGCATATGTCCTCGGTGATATATAAAAGAACTATGCTTGATTTTATATATTTGTTTTTCAGCTTCTTAGGCTGGCTCCTGCTTTCCCTTACCGTAATACCGATTATTTTCGCCATGCCGTATTTCATAGCTTCGGTTTGCGTTCATACGCGCTTCGCCGTTGCGGAATACAATTCGTTTGAAGAGCTTAAAAGGAATTCCGATATCCCGAAATATGTAACCGGCGCATAAAAAACCTTGGGCGGAAATGCCGCTCGCTCGAAAACCACGGTGTTACCGCCGCAAATACAAATTTTAGGTTTATCAAAAGACTGAAATTCCCCTGCAAAATAGCTGCAGGGGAATCTTTTATGCTCTTAATTTTTCAAGCTCGGAAAGCATCATATCGTGTATTTTATCGCCCAGCTCCACGGTGTGCATGTCCTTATAATCCTCATACGGAATAACCTCAAGCACATTGAGCTTTATTTCGGTTCGACGCCAAAAAAGCTCTTTGGGTATTGAGCGGGTATTATTTATCACGCAGACCGCAATAGGCGCCTCGGCACGGTAAGCCACCTTGAACGCGCCGTTTCTGAAAGGCAGCAGCTCACAGGTTTTGCTTGTGTACCCCTCGGGGAAAAGACCAACCGATACCTTGCCCGATTTTAAAAGGCGGGAAGCCTCAATAATAGTTTTAGCCGCCGCACGGTCGTTTTCGCGGTCGATAGGCAGGCAATAAAGCCTGTGCATTGCCTTTGCTATAAATGGCATATCCTTATAAATATCCTTTTTGCCTATAAAGCCGATTTCAGCGCTCGGAAATGCGTAAAGCAGCATTACGGGATCTAAATCGTGCTGGTGATTGCAGACAAAGAGCATTCGTGCGCCCTCGGGCACCTTTTCCGCACCCTCGGTTTTAACGGTTACCCTTGCAAGCTTTAAAAGCAGCGGTATTGTTATGTTCGCAAGCACCCTGAACGCCTTTGTGCCGCGCGGTGGCTTATTAACATTCGCTGTAGCAATCCAAATACAGGTAACAATAAGGTGCAGAATAACAAACCCGAAAAAGAAGGCGATAAACAGCACCGGCACCAGCCACCACGAGTAGGGCTGCCGCAAAATCTCAAAAAAATTATTAAGTACAGGTATAAGCGCCGCGCTTAATACTAAGTATAAATAAAACATATTGCCGCTCCTAATTCTGTTTTCTTACGATTTTATATTCGTCATAAAAATCATAATACGGACAATTATAGGTCTGTGAGGTTAAAAAACGCTGCATTTCGTCCTCATCCAGCTCCATATCACAGTACATTATGTCGCTCTCGGGATCGTAAACATAATTAGCGCAGCTTTCACACGCCGTCTTTTTCATTGTCTTTTTCCGTCACCTTTAATTTTAATTCGCTTATGCGGTCAAATATCGCTTTATAACGCCCGTTTTTAAGATTCGGGAACGCCTTGAAAATTCGCCTTTGAACAAAATTTCTTTCAAGCATTGCCGAAAACTCTTTTTTCTTCTTTTCATATTCTGCCTTTAATTCTTCAAGCCGCGGCTTGTTTTCCTCGGCTAAGGCCTCTCCCTTTTCTTTAGCGGCTATTGTGGTATCGCTTATGTTCTCGCCGATTTTGTCCGACACCGCGCGCAGCGCCCTTTCCGCCTCCGCCATAGCTTTAAGCTTTTTAGGCAGCTTTACAAGAGCGGTGAGCGTTACAGTAAAGTCGGCAATAAACGCCGCCGAAAATACCGCAAGCAATATAACACCCAAAACAAACGGCGTTTTTTCAATAAGCATATAAATAAAGCGATGTATCGCGCCTATTATAAACGATGCCGCCAAGCCCCACAGAATAGTGAATTTAAGGCAGACATAGCCCTTTATATTAAAAGGCATATCCGAATAATCCCACCATTTATCGTGGAAAAACCTTTCAAGCACAAAGCCTGTTACAAATTCCAGCGCGGTGGTAAGCAATGCGGAGCCCAAAAACAGCAGCAGCGGTCTGTCCCGAAGATTCCAAAGACAAAGCACCACTATAAGCATGCCCACGCCGTAAATGGGGCAGACAGGTCCGTTTAAAAAGCCGCGGTTTACAAATTTACCCTTATTAACTGCGGCAAACGCAACCTCGGAGCACCAGCCTAAAAATGCGTAGATTATAAATATCCATACCGCCTGATATATATTCTGAGGCATTTATATTCCCCCTATTCCGTTTTATCCGGCGAAGAGCTCTCGTCAGGCTTTGAGTCCTCCGACGGTGTAACGGCGCTCGAATCGGAGGAGCTGTCCGGATTATCCGGCACGGACGGCTCCGAGCTTGAATTACTCCCGTCAGACGGCAGAGACGATGAAGAATCGGTATCCGATGACGGCTCGGGCACGGTAATCGTATTATCCGAAGATGCAGACGACGAATTCTGCGATGAGCTTGACGACGGTTTTTTTACGGTTGATGAATTTGAAGACGGCCTTTTGACCGAAGAGCCTGTGTACCAGTCGTTTTTCTCAACGCCGTTGGCAGCAATATAATCCTCGGGCTTTATATCGTCATAAATAAATGCGTGAATAAGCTTTGAGGCATAGTTTAGATCGTAATAAACGCACGAACCCACGCCGCGTATGCTTTTAGACGGCATCTGATACGAAAAATCGGGTATTCGTGTCTGCTCAAAGGTAGGCGACTGCAAAAGGATATTAACCGCAAGGCTTAAAATTTCGGAATAGGAAAGTGATGTCTCACTGCAGGGCATAAGCGATTTTGCAAGCTTTATATACTGGCTTTTGCCGAGCTTTATTGCCTTATTGAAAAGCTGCTCCATAACATAGCGCTGGCGGTCGGTTCTGCCGTAGTCATCGTTAGTACCATCAATATTGGCGGCGTGGCGAATTCTCGCGTACGCCACTGCCTGAACACCGTTGAGGTGCTGCACGCCTGCCGTTCTGATGTAATATTTGTTTGCGTCCAGCCCCTTGTGCTCACATATTTCGTAAATGCACCCATTAAGGCCGTAGTTTACTCTGTGTCCGTTTTCACGGCCGATAACATCAAGCTCACCCTTTGCAAGCTCTACATCGATTCCGCCGACAGCCTCAATTATATCCGACATACCGTAGAAGTTTACCGTTGCATACTCGGAAATATCAAGCTTAAATATGGTATTGAGCGTTTTAATGGCAAGCTCGGGTCCTCCCTTTGAATAGGCGCTGTTGATTTTGGCATACGTTGTTTTGCCGTTATAGGTTATAGGCACCAGCGTATCCCTCATTACAGACATAAGCTTGACCTTTTTGGTTTCGGTATTAAGGCTCAATATCATTATACTGTCCGAAAGTCCTTTAAATGATTTCGGCTCGCGGGTATCAATGCCGAAAAGCGCAATATTAACTATTTTATCGTTTATAACGCTTTCAAAGCCCAAATCCTCGGGGTTTTTCGTAATATTATTATAGTTGTAGTTAAACACTATCCGCAGAACACCCACGGCAATAGCCACCACCAAAACAAGCGAGGTGACGGTTATCATAGAAACCCGCTGCCACTTTTTACAGCCGCGCCACCATTTGGTAAAGGCGTTGCCGCGCTTTTTCTTGGCGTAGTGCTTTCCGCGCATTTTACTGCTGCTTACAATGTCCTCGTATTCCTTCGCATTTCCTGCCGAAGAGGAAAAAATATCTTCACTTCCAAAATCAAAAAAATCCTTGTTTTCTTCCATATCCACACCTGATTATATCAATTCTTTGTAAATTTCGCTTTTTCTGTATTTTGAAACCTCGGCAGCCTCTTTTGCGGCGGCTGAGGTTGATTTTCCGTCTTTTATAAGCCTTTTTGCCAAATTGACCGCGTCCTCAAAGGAATAACCCGCGGTCTCCTCTTCCTTTTTTCCCTCAATTATTAAAACGAATTCACCGCGCGGCGTGTTTTCACCGTAATACTCCGCCGCTTTTGACAAGGTAGTATTCATAACCGTTTCGTGAATTTTGGTAAGCTCTCTAACAAGGGAAATTTTCCTGTCCCCAAGGTAAGTAAGCATATCGCGGAGCGTTGCGGGTAATTTGTGCGGCGCTTCGTAAAAAATCATAGTCCGTTTTTCGTTCTTTATTTCCTCCAAATGCTTTTTACGGCTTATTTTATTCACCGATAAAAAGCCCTCAAAGCAAAATCTGCCGCTTTCCATACCCGATATTGCAAGGGCGGTTATAAGCGCGCTCGGCCCCGGAACGGCCCGGACTTCCACGCCGTTTTCCGCGCACAGCCGCACCAGATCCTCGCCGGGGTCGGATATTGCGGGCATGCCCGCGTCGGATACCAACGCGCAGCTTTCTCCCTTTAAAATGCGCTCAATTATAAGATTTCCTTTTGTGCTTTTGTTATGCTCATAATAAGAGAGCATTTCCTTTTTAATTTCAAAATGATTAAGCAGCTTCAGCGTAACGCGCGTGTCCTCGGCGGCGATAAAATCCGCCTGCCCCAGTATTCGCACGGCGCGTGGGCTGAAATCCTCCAAATTCCCTATCGGCGTACCGACAACATAAAGTTTTCCGCTCATTATTATAAGTACGCCTCCTTATACGGTCCGTAAATTCTTATCATTTCGGGCGAGTATTCGCCGTTTTCGTAAACATACAGCGTGGGCTCTATGCGCAGCCCCGTGTTTCCGCATTTTCGCCCCTCTATCAGTATCAGCCACGGTTCTTCGCCCACCTTTTTGCAGACAAGCCGCAGGCGCTTGGGCTCTAATTTGTTTGCGCGCATTATCGCCGTTATTTCGGCGAGCCTTTCAGGGCGCTGGCACATACAAAGCCTGCCCGAGGTTTGCAGCAGCCTTGCCGATACCGAAATTATATCGCTCAAAGTGCAGGCAACCTCGTGCCGCGCCGCGGCGCAAACGCCGTCGGGGTTTTTAAGCCCCGCACCCGGCGCTTTGTAGGGCGGGTTGCAGGTGATTAGCGTATGACACCCGAAATCCACCCTACCCTTTAAATCGTTAAGGTCGGCGTTTAGGGCGGTAAACCTGTAGGCGCCGTTTTCCTCGGCGGTTTTTGCGGCAAGCCCTATTGCCTCTGCACTTATATCAACCCCCACGGCGGTTTTTAAATTACCGTCGCGCAGCATTAAAAACGGAATTATTCCGCACCCCGTGCCGAGGTCTATAAGCCTGTCCGCCTTTTTGGCATTAGCAAAATCGGCAAGCAAAACCGCGTCCGTGCCGAAGGTATGGTGCTTTGATACATTTATGAAAAAACCGTTTCCCAGCGGCTCTTTTTTTATTATACTCTCGTCCATTTAACGCCCTGCGGTGTGTCCTCAAGCACAATGCCCATTGCCTTTAATTTATCGCGTATTTCATCGGCGGTTTTAAAGTCCTTTGCCTTTCTTGCCGCCGTGCGCTGCTCTATTAAAGCCTCAATATCACTGTCAAGCGCCTCGGTTTTGCGGTTGTAAACAAGCCCCAAAACGCCCGTTAATTGGTCAAACATATCGGCGCAGGCTTCAAGCGCCGTTTTGCCCGCTCCCTCGGCTATAAGGGTATTGATATCGCGCACAAGCATAAATATCGCAGCAAGCGCGTCGGCGGTGTTAAGGTCGTCGTCCATAGCGGCAATAAATTCCTGCTTGCGTTTCTCTATGAATTCGGGCGCTTCACCGCCGTCTTTTGCGTTTTTCAGCGCAAAATCAATATTATCGCGGCAGTTGTAAAGCCTTTCGAGCGAGTTTTTCGCCTGCTCTATTACCTCATAGGAATAATTTATTGGGCTTCTGTATTGGCAGGATACCATCATATAGCGTATCGGCTCATAGCCGTATTTTTCGGCGACATCGCGCACGGTAAAGAAATTGCCGAGAGACTTTGACATTTTGTGGTTATCCACATTTATAAAGCCGTTGTGCATCCAGTAGTGCGCAAATTCGCAGCCGTTTGCAGCCTCTGACTGCGCAATTTCGTTTTCGTGATGCGGGAAAATAAGATCAAGCCCGCCGCAGTGAATATCAATTGTCTTACCGAGATAGCGGCACGCCATAGCCGAGCACTCAATGTGCCAGCCGGGTCTGCCCTTACCCCAGGGCGAATCCCAATAGGGCTCGCCGGGTTTAGCGCCTTTCCACAGGCAGAAATCCATGGGATCCTCCTTAATCTCGGTAACATCTATTCTCGCACCCGCTTCAAGGTCTTCAAGCGGCTGGTGTGAAAGCTTGCCGTAGCCCGAAAACTTTTTAGCGCGGTAGTAAACGTCCCCGCCCGACTGATACGCATAACCCTTTTCCACAAGCGCCGAAATAATGCTTTGTATCTGCTCGATATTTTCGGTAGCGCGCGGATTAACCGTAGCGTGCTTTACGTTAAGCCCGTCAGCATCCGTCCAAAATTCCTTTATATAGCGCTCGGCAATTTCGGGCACGGTGGAGCCTTCCTCGTTCGCGCGCTTTATAAGCTTATCGTCAATATCGGTAAAATTCTGAACAAAGCTTACCTTATAACCTCTCCACTCAAAATAGCGGCGTAAAACGTCAAAAACGCAAAGCGGGCGCGCGTTGCCTATGTGAATGTAGTTATAAACCGTAGGTCCGCAGGCGTAAATTTTAACCTCGCCCTCGGTTATCGGTTTAAATTCATCCTTTTCCCTTGTCAGGGTGTTAAATATCCTCATTGGTTTCCTCTCCCGGTATATTATCTGTTTTCAAGCGAATGAAGGTAATCTATACATATCTTCGCCTCGGTAATACCGTCGGGGTTACAGGTTTCGCTTTCAACCACCATATGAATATTGTTTTTAACCGCATAATCGTAAACCGCCGCAACCGGTGCCTCGCCCTTTCCGAGCGGTGTGCCGTGACCGTCCGCCGAGCCGTCCTTAATATGTATGCAGGCAAGCCTGTCGCCCACCCTGTCAAGCAGGGCTATCGGGTTCTTCATACCCACAAATGCCCAGTAGGTATCCACTTCAAGCTTTAAATCGGTGCGGTAGAGCAGCTGCTCATATATTAAAGAGCCGTCTGCATTAAGCTTAAATTCGTGGGCGTGATTATGGTAAGCAAGCGTTATGCCGTCCGCTGCCAAACGCTTTGAAATTTCAGAGGCTTTCTTTACAAAACCGTCCAATTTTTCCTGCGAGCCTAAATCATATCCCGGAATAATATAAAGCTTATTGCCTATTGCCTTGTGAAAAGCCACGGTTTCATCATAATTATTTACAAGGTCGTCAAACCCCGAATGTGTGCTTGATACCCGCAGGTTATTCTCACGCAGCATTTCGTTTACTTCATCCGCGCTGTGCCCGAAAAAGCCCGCAAATTCAACCGATGAATAACCGAGCTCCGCCACGCGTTTTACCGCCGCCGAAAGATCCTTTTCCGCTAAATCACGCACGCTGTAAAGCTGTATACCGTAATCCATTTTTATCACCTTTTTATATTTTATTTTTCTTCAAGAGCCTTTTCAAGCTCTGAAATGCGTTTTTCAAGACATTCCATCTTCTGCTTAACCGGGTCGGGAATGTGTATCTGGTCAAGGCTTGCACAGCCTATCTTTTTGCCGTCCTGGCGGACTATTCTTGCCGGCACGCCCACAACAGTACAGTTCGGCGGCACCTCTTCAAGCACGACCGCGCCCGCAGCAACGCGGGAATTATCGCCTATCTTAAATGGTCCCAATACCTTAGCGCCCGCGCTTATCATAACGTTGTTCCCCACGGTTGGGTGGCGCTTGCCCGTGTCCTTGCCCGTGCCGCCTAAAGTCACGCCCTGGTAAATCAGCACATCGTCTCCTATTTCGGCGGTTTCGCCTATTACTATGCCGGTTCCGTGGTCTATAACCAGTCTTCTGCCTATTTTAGCGCCCGGGTGAATTTCAATGCCGGTTTTTCTTACCGCCCGCTGCGATACATAGCGCGCTAAGAAAAGCCACCCGTGGGTGTAGTAAAAATGTGCCCTGCGGTACATTCTTATTGCCTTAACGCCCGGGTAAAGCAGTAAAATTTCCAAAAAGCTGCGCGCGGCGGGGTCACGCTCCTTAACCGCACGAACATCCTCTCTTATTCTGTCAAACAAACGAAAGCCCCCTATTTGGTAGGATCGATATACTCTTTGCTGTCAAGCAGATATATGATACCCGATATAATACATAATACGGCGGATATCCAGAAAAGAATACTGATAATTATATCGCACCCGGTAACAAATGCCGCGTTTCCGGCGTGAAAATCGATTATAAGCGCATATGCTGCCAGCGCAAATATTATACCGACCATCTGGCTTACGGTTTTGCACTTGCCCCATATATTCGCCGCTATTACCTTGCCGCCGCTTGATACCACAACTAATCGGAGCGAGGAAATTAAAAATTCCCTGAATAAAACTATAAAGGCAATCCAGGTGACCTGCCAGCCTATATCCATTTTAATAAAGCCTAAAAACGCCGCGGTAGTCAGCATTTTATCGGCAAGCGGGTCTAAAAATTTGCCGAAATCGGTTATCATATTGTATTTGCGCGCCATTTTGCCGTCTATCATATCGGTTAAAGATGCGGCGATAAACAAAATAAGCGCCACGGTGTAGTGGTATGGAAAATCAATCATAAGCGCCGCCATAAAAAACGGTGTTGCTATTATTCTGCCTACAGTCAGCTTATTCGGTGTGTTCATTCTTCAAGCTCCCCCAATAAATCGTAATCAAGCGTATCGTTTACTCTTACCCTTACAAACTCGCCTATAACAAGCGGTCGCGCGGACATAAAGAATATTTTGCCGTCAACCTCGGGCGCGTCGGCGGGCGTTCTGCCGAAATAGCACTTTATATAATCGTCCCAGCCCTCAATCAGCACCTCGGTGACCGTGCCGACCTTTTCCTCGTTTTTCTCGGCGGCAACAGTAAGCTGCATTTCCATAATGTTTTCCATTCTGTCCTGCTTTGTCTGCTCGTCTATCTGGTCGGGGAATGTGGCTGCCACGGTATCCTCCTCGGCAGAGTAGGTAAAGCAGCCGAGCCTGTCAAACCGCTTTTCCTTAACGAATTGCGCCAGCTCGCAGAACTGCCCGTCGGTCTCCCCGGGAAAGCCCGTTATAAGCGTGGTGCGCAGCGTAACGCCCGGCACCTTCGCCCTTATTTTATCAATAAGCGCCGAAAGGCTTTTATAATCGCCCTTGCGGTTCATCCGCTTTAAAATATCGCCGTTCACATGCTGCAGGGGTATATCGAAATATTTTACAAGCTTTTCTTCCCGCGCTACCGTTTCAAGCAATTCGTCGGTTATTCTGTCGGGGTAGGTGTAAAGGGTTCTTATCCAGTGCAAGCCTTCTATTTTGCAAAGCTCGCTCAAAAGTTTTGCCAACATTGGCTTGCCGTAAATATCCTCGCCGTAGGCGGTAGTGTCCTGTGCTACCACGGTAAGCTCCTTTACGCCGCCCGCAGCCAATTTCTCAGCCTCTTTAACGCAGTCCTCAATAGTGCGGCTTCTCATTCTGCCCCTTATTTTCGGTATTGCGCAGTAGGTGCAGCAGTTATCGCACCCATCGCCTATTTTAAGATATGTGCTGAACGGATAGCCGCCCAAAATTCTGTCGCTGTTCAGGTTGAGCTCGTATTTATCTGCAAAAACATTTTCCTTGCTTCCGTTCAGTGCGTCGGTCACTATTTTGGCTATATCGCCGTCCGCGCCTATGCCTACGCAAACATCGACCTCTGGTATTTCCTCGGTAACGTCGTTTTTATAGCGCTCTGCAAGGCAGCCGGTTACGATAAGCGCCTTGCACTTACCCGTCTTTTTATACTCCGCAGCCTCTAAAATATTTTCAATAGCCTCTTTTTTCGCGTCCTCGATAAAGCCGCAGGTGTTAATAATTATCGCGTCTGCTTCTGCCTCGGGCGCGCCTATTTCAAAGCCTGCCGTTTTAAGGGTTGCCAGCATCATTTCCGCGTCAACCTGATTTTTCGGGCATCCGAGCGATACCATACTGATTTTATACATTGCTACACTATTCCTCGCTGTATTCAAGCTCTTCGCTGTATTTTTTAAGCACGCTTCTCACCGCAGAAAAGGAAAAACCCTTTCTTATAAGCGCGGCGTAAACCTTTTCCGCCCCGTTTTCAAGCTCCAGCTTTCGGGCGTATTTCTTCTCTATAAGGGCGCGTATCTGCGCCTCCTCGTCGGTTTCGGTCTCCGAGACGATTTCCTTTGCCATATCGTAGGAAATACCCTTTTCGTAAAGCTTTCGCACCGTCTCGCGTGGGGATATGTTCGCGTCCTTACACCTTTCGGCAAAGTTTTCCGCAAAGCGGCGGTCGTCAAGCAGACCGACCTCTGCAAACCTCGCCACCACCGCGGCGGAGGCTTTTTTATCAAACCCCGCCTCACAGAGCTTTTTGTATAAGCCCTTTTCGGTGCGGTCCGCACGGTCCAAATACCACAGCGCGCGGGATTTTGCCCTGCGGTATTCTGAATCGTATATCAGCTCTTCCAGTCTTTCCTCGGTAATTTCCGTTCCCGGCTTTAAGCAAAAATCCGAGCAGGTTTCGTTATCGAGCAAGACTTCTCTGCCATCTGACAGTATAAGCGCCGTGAGGTGCTTTTTTTGCTTTTTAAAAGCCTCAATAAGCATCAGTCTTCAACCGCTATATCGATATCCACGCTTTTGTGCGGGCGAATGCTTTCGGGCGCCACAGGCTCGATTCCCGGCTCGTCGTCATCCTCGCCGGCTCCGGTAATTTCGGCACCCGCTTTAACTGCCGCAAATATCTTATCCTCAATTTCCTGCGCCATTTCCTTATTTTCCGAAAGCAGCTTCTTAACATTGTCTCTGCCCTGACCGAGCCTTGTCTCACCGTAGTAGAACCATGCGCCGGATTTCTTCAAAACATCGGTTTCAACGCCTACGTCCACAAGCTCGCCCACATGGGAAATGCCCGTGCCGTACATAATGTCAAACTCTGCCGTTTTAAAGGGGGGAGCCACCTTGTTCTTAACTATTTTAACCCTTGTGCGGTTGCCTATAACCTCGCTGCCGTCTTTTATCGGCTCGCCCTTGCGCACATCGATGCGCACGCTCGAATAGAACTTGAGCGCGCGGCCTCCGGTTGTTACCTCGGGATTGCCGTAGGTCACGCCGATCTTCTCGCGCAGCTGGTTTATAAATATTGCCGCACAATCGGTTTTTGAAAGCGCGCCCGTCAGCTTGCGCAGCGCCTGCGACATAAGGCGTGCCAACTGACCGACATGGGAATCGCCCATTTCGCCCTCAATTTCCGCCTTGGTAACGAGCGCCGCAACCGAGTCGATAACTATAATGTCAATAGCGCCCGAACGCACAAGCGCCTCGGCAATTTCAAGCGCCTGCTCGCCCGAATCGGGCTGTGATACCAAAAGGCTGTCAATATCAACGCCCAGCTTTTTGGCGTATACGGGGTCAAGCGCGTGCTCAACGTCTATAAACGCGGCGGTGCCGCCCGCCTTTTGCGCCTCTGCCACGCAGTGGAGCGCAACGGTGGTTTTACCCGATGACTCGGGTCCGTATATTTCAACTATTCTGCCCTTGGGTATGCCGCCTATGCCGAGCGCTAAATCGAGCGTGAGCGAACCTGTATGAATTGCGCCCACGTTCATTGCCACGTTTTCTCCGAGGCGCATAACCGCGCCCTTGCCGAAGTTTTTCTCGATCTGCTCCATAGCGGTTTTAAGCGCTTTTTCCTTGCCCTCTGCTTCGGTCACCTTTACCGGGGCGTGTGATTTACTGTTGTTATTGGATTTCTGTGCCATTTTGTTTCCCTCCGCTTATAAATCTGATTTATTTCTTAATACCGTAAATCGCGCGGCAAATACCGCCGAGATCCTTTTCGGTATTTATTTCCTTAAGTCCCGCATCTTCAAGCAGCGCTTCGACCGCCGCCGCTTCTCCCGCGCCGACTTCAAACGCAAGCATTCCGCCTGCCTTTAAAGCCTTCTTATATTCCGTTATGACCGCTCTGTAAAAATCCAAACCGTCCTCGCCGCCGAAAAGCGCCGTTTCGGGCTCATAATGCACCTCGGGCGATACCGTTTCCATTTCGTTTTTCGGAACATACGGCGGATTGCTCACTATAAGCTCGTATTCCTTGTCGTTCGCCGCTCCGTTTAAAACATCCCCGCAAATAAGGGTTGCATTATCGGTCCCGTGCCTTTTTATATTCCTCTCGGCATAGCGTGCAGCCTCGGGGAATTTTTCCACCAGCGTGACCGCCGCGTCCGCCTTTTCAAGCGCCAAGGTTATGCCTATGCAGCCGCTTCCCGCGCATAAATCGAGCACCGCGGGGCTTTCGGAATTTTTTAAATACTTTAAGCATACCCCAACCAGCGTTTCGGTATCGGCTCTCGGTACAAGCACCCCCGGACCTACAAAGAACTCCCTGCCGTAAAATGCCCATTCGCCGAATATGTACTGCAGCGGATATCTTATAGCCCGCTGCTTTATTATTGCAGTGAGATTATTGCTTTGAAACTCGGTAAGCCGGTTTGTGTAATTCATAAGAATTTCAGAATTTGAAAAGCCGGTAATATGCTTTATTATCTGCTTTGCTTCAAAAACATAATCCTCGATTCCCGCCGCTTCAAGCTCTTTTTTTGTCTTATTGTACGCCTCAAAAATGTTCATTCGGCATTTTCATCCGTTTCGTTAGTTTCTTCCTCTTTCGGTCTTTCAACATCGGGCACGGCGGGTTCGCAGGCTTTTATTGCCGCTATAGCCACCTCTATCATGTCGTCCTCGGGCTCCTTTGTGGTGATTCTCTGCAGCCACAGTCCCGGGGCGGAAATTATGCGGGTGAGCAGATTATCATACCTTCCGCAAACCCTTAAAACCTCAAAGCCCGCGCCGCAAACTATGGGTATAAGCAAAATTTTAACAATCACCCAAACCCACGCAAGGTTGTAGACCTCGGGGAAAATAAGCTGAATAACGGTTGAAAATATAATACTTATCAAAATCATAAGTATCATAAACGAGGTGCCGCACCTCGGATGAAAGCGGCGCTGAATGCGAACATTTTCCACTGTCAGCGGCAATCCGCTTTCGTAGCAAAAAATGGTCTTGTGCTCCGCACCGTGGTACATAAACACCCGCCTTATATCCTTCATAAAGGATACCGCCCACACATATATAACAAATATCGTCAGCTTTATCAGCTGCTCTATGCTTGACCGCGCAACCGGGCTGAAATCGGTCTTGAAAAGCACGCTCAGACCCGATACGGCAAGCCGCGGCAGCAGCATAAACAATATTACCGCCAGTGCTACGCCGAGTACCGAGGCTATAGCCATTATAACACTCATCAGCGCACCGCTGCTTTTTTTCTCTTTTTCCTTTTCTTTTTCGTCCTCAAGGTCTGTCATACCCGATTTATCGGCGGATATCATCATAGCCTTGTAGCCCTGGATCATGGATTCCAAAAATCCCGCGATTCCCCTTAATATCGGCAGCTTTAAAATCGGCACGCGCTCCCTGACGCTTTTGCCGTTCAAATAGGTTATGTCGATGTTCTTATCGGGACATCTTACGGCAAGCGCGGTTTTTTCGGGGCTTTTCATCATAATTCCCTCAATGAGCGCCTGACCGCCTATCGCCGTATATTTAGCTTTAGCCATTAGTTTCTCCCTTTTCGTTATCAGCGTCGGTCTCCTCCGCTTCCGTTTCCTGCTCATACAGCGGCAGAACTATTGTAACCGTAGTCCCGACGCCCTCTGTGCTTTCAAGGAACAGAAGACCCTTATGCTGCTTTATTATTTCATCCGCCACCGCAAGCCCGATACCTGAGCCGCGGACGGTTTTGTTTGCCTTGTAGAATTTTTCCTTTACCCTGTCAATATCCTGCGCGGGTATGCCCACGCCGGTATCCTTAACGGTTATTCTCGCGCAGCCCTCTTCCGCCGTTTGGTCGACCAGCACCTGCCCGCCCTTTTCGGTGTATTTGACCGCATTGTCTATTATATTGATGAACACCTGCTTAAGCCTGTTCGGGTCGCCGAGCACAAAAGCGTCATCCGCGGGGCGGGTGAAAATAAGCTCGATTCCCTGCTGACGCGCAAGCTCTATGTACATATCCACCGATTCCGAAAGAATCTGCGAAACATCAAGCTGCTGTGACACGACCGACAGCCTTCCCGTTTCCATTCTCGAAAAATCGAGCAGCTCTTCAACCAATCCCGATAATCTGTCCGCCTCCGACAGCACGACATCCAGCCCGCGTTTTACAAGCGCTTCGTCCGTTCCGAGGGACATTTTAGCCGTTTCGCCCCAGCCTCTTATTGCGGTAAGCGGAGTCCTGAGCTCATGTGAAACCGACGAAATAAAATCGTTTTTAAGATTTTCCGCCTGATCAAGCTCGGACGCCATATAATTTATGGTATCGCAAAGCTCACCTATTTCATCGTTCTTTTTTATCTCGATTCGGGAATTAAAATCCCCCATTGCAATCTTTCTGGCGATATTGCTTACATCCCTTATGGGTCTCACAATCGAGCTTATGAAAAACAGACCCGAAAAGGCGCAGAAGGCAAGCACCAAAAGCGCCGCAGCAGCCAGCATTAAAATAATCCATGCAACCATTTTATCCGCATTTTCAAGCGAAGTTATCCAGCGGTATGCACCGAGTCTCCTGCCGGACGAATCAAAAATCACGGTGGTTGACGCCAGCACCTTTTCACCCGAGGCGGTCTTTATTTTCGCAGCCGCGGTTTCACCTGTCTTGATTGCCTTTTCATAATCCGGCATACGCTGCTCGGTCGGCTGAAAGCCTGTCGTGGAGACCACAATATTATCGTTGCGGTCTATAACCTGCACCTCAAGCTTGTTTTTGTAGGCAAAGCTGCCCGCAAGCTCAACCGCCTTTTCCTTAAACGCCGTTTTTGAAGAATTTGAAAGCGAATTGAATTCATAGGTTAAATCGTTTGCCAGCGTTTCGATCCGCTCGGTGTAAATGCTGCTGTAAATCACCGAAAAGGAAATCACCGCCGTGCAGACAATAACCGCAACTATAAGAAATATGTTGAAAAACCATCTTACGGCAATGCTTTTGAATTTAATTTCAAGCTGCAAGGGGTTTGCTCCTTTCCGTTAATTTTAAAGCTTTTTTATTTTGTGTTCCACTTATAGCCCATGCCCCAAACCGTTACCAAATGCCGCGGCTGAGAGGGGTCGTCCTCTACCTTCATACGCAGTCTTCTTATATTGACATCGACGATCTTTTCCTCGCCGAAATAATTCGAGCCCCACACCTTTTCGAGAATGTCGGTGCGGTCAAGCGCGATATCGGGATTATTGAAGAAATATTCTATCATTTGGAATTCGACCTGCGTAAGCTCTATATTTCTTCCGTTTTTTAAGAGCGTTCTGCGGCGCAGATTCAAAACAAACTCTCCGAGGGTTATATCGTCCACCGGTGCCGCCGCCTTCGGAGTATGCATTTCAACCCGTCTGTAAAGCGAATCGACGCGTGCCAAAAGCTCCGTCGGGCTGAAGGGCTTTGTGATGTAATCGTCCGCACCAAGCATTAGCCCGCTTATTTTATCCATTTCCTGCGTGCGTGCCGTCAGCATTATTATGCCGAGCGTTTCGCTGCGCTTGCGCAGTTCCTTACAAAGAGTAAAGCCATCCATTCCCGGCATTGAAATATCGAGCAGGGCAATATCAAAGCCCTCTGCGTCACTGTCATATATCTCAAGCGCCTCTTCGCCCGAGCCTGCCTCAACCACCGTGTAGCCTACCCTTTTCAGGTTTATCGCTTCAAACTCGCGTATTGCCGTTTCGTCCTCAACGATCATTATGCGTTTCATTCTATCTCCGTCCCTTTAAGCATGATATGTTATGTTTCATCAGAGCTAATCAATAAGTCTGAAATTCTGCCTTATTTCCGTGACGGTCATGCCGTTTGCCTCGCCTGCTTCGGAAATGCTGCAAATATAAGAGGAAACGCCGTCATGCGTGATTTCGGAAAAGCCGCGCCCCGCGTACCGTTCATTATCCCAATCGGTCTTTTTAACTGTTTTAATGGTAAAAAGCAGGTCTCCCGCGGCATTGCCGTCGTATCGGTATATCTCTCTCAAATGGCGGTCGGTGTTTTTATAAACCGCCATCCGATCTATAAGCTTTGACGGTACGATATAGTAATATCCGTCATTCGCGTTCATAAGTGCGCTTATCTGCGGGGTCAGCGCTTCTCCGTTATAGGAGCACCAGTCGGTAAGATAAATTTTTTCGGCGGCATCGCTCTTGCTTACGGCGGGCACCTCGCGCTGAACGGGAATTTCAATAATTCCGTCGCTGTTTATATCCTGCACACCGAAGGCAGCCGCACGCAGCGTTGCGGTAGTCTCGCCCTTCTCCGCATTAAAGAGCGGATTCACCAGCTTGTTTTTCTCTATGAAAAGCACCTCAGTCACAGCACCGACGCCCTTTATCTCATCAATATAAATCGCGGGCTTGCCCGATGACA
>OCSH01001220.1_pt1 | contig 20283 bp, 19 predicted proteins | sample 1538371 | NCBI WGS metagenome assembly OCSH01 (sample SAMN04571687, study PRJEB22368) | human gut metagenome | biome: human gut; material: stool | host: Homo sapiens | place: Luxembourg | collected 2012-06-01 | reverse complement strand
CGGCCGTCAGGCCGGTCAATCCTAAGAACCTTTCCCTCTGAACCTTCTGAATCCGGGGCTGTGAAAAAATCAGTTTTCCCAGAGCTTTGCAAGGCAGGGCTCCACCTGCACTCCTTCCCGGTAATCGCTGCCGTCTTTATAGGTGTATTCGATGGCATAGGAAAGGAAGGAAGCCGCTTTCTTCACTGCGTCGGAAAGGCTCTTTCCCTGAAGAAGGGAACCGGTAACTACGCTGGTGAAAAGATCGCCGGTGCCGCAGGTGGCAAAGGGAATGCGTTTCACCTTGTAATCGGAGTAGGTGCCTTCATTGGCATCGAAGCAGGCAATGCGGATGGTGCCTTTATCCGATGGCACACTGGTAATCACCACCTGTTTGGGACCCCGGGCAGTAAGGTCATGGGCGATGGAAAGAAGGGCATCCGTGGTAACCGGCTTGTCATCATAGGGGCGGTCTGTCAGAAGGCAGGCTTCCGTATAGTTCGGCGTTACCACGGTGGCGGCGCTGATGAGTTTCTTCATTTCCTTCACAATGGCCGGAGTGAAAACGGGGTAGAGCTTTCCGTCATCTGCCATGGCCGGGTCCACCACCACCAGGGTATCCTTTCCGGCAAAACGGGAAATGGCGTCGAGCACTATGCCGATCTGGCCTGCGTCTGCCAGAAAACCGCTGTAAATGGCATCATAAGAGTAGCCAAGCTTCTGCCATTGATCCATAAATTCCTTCATATGAGGAGTGAAATCAGAAAAAGTGAAATCACCGTAGGTCAGATTATTGCTGAAAATAGCAGTGGGGAAGGGATTCACCTGGAACCCCATGGCGGAAATCACCGGCAGCGCTGCGGTGAGTGAACAGCGCCCGAAGGCGCATAAATCATGAATAGCGAGTACGCGTTTTGTAGACATAAGGACCTCCTGCTGTATAGAATAATTCTATTTTACAATGGCCTTGGTACTACGTAAACGACCAATTTCTAAAAGAAATATATGACCAGATGGTCCGCTGGCCGCTATCGGCTGACCGCTATCGGCTATCGGCTGTCGGCTGTCCGCTCGCCGTTGGCCTTCCCCCGTTCCCCAGTCCCAGTCCTAGTTCCCGTTCCCCAGTCCCCATTCCTCAATCCCCAGCCCCGAATCCCCATTCCCCATTCCCCATTCCCCAACATCCCCTTGACAGGGGACCCCAGGGGGGTGTAGTATGGTGGACGTTAGGGATACAGAAATTTTGATTTCTAAAAAATATAAATTCAGCAAGGAGAACGAAATGGAACACTGCGAATGCCGACACACCATGCGAACGGAAAAGGAAAGAAAAGTACTGATGACCCGCCTGAAAACGGTGGAAGGCCAGATCCGGGGCATTGAAAAAATGGTGGAAAGCGACGCCTACTGCCCGGATATTGTGATGCAGGTATCTGCGGTGACCAATGCGCTGAACAGTTTCAACAAGCTCCTCCTGGCTGCCCATATCCGCGGATGCGTCACAGAAGACATCCGGGAAGGAAAGGAAGACAAAGTGGATGAACTCTGCAGCATGCTGCAGAAAGTCATGAAATAGGATTTCTCTTTGTCTTTATCCTTAACAGAAAGATGGTGATTTTATGAGTGAAAATAAATGCCAGTACATGGTGACCGGCATGACCTGTGCTGCCTGCCAGGCTCACGTGGAAAAAGCGGTGAGCCGGGTGCCGGGAGTAGACAAAGTGACAGTGTCTCTTTTGACCAATTCCATGTCCGTAGAAGGGAAGGCTTCTGCCAGCGACGTGGTGGAGGCGGTGGAAAAGGCAGGTTACGGCGCCAGACCCATGAATGCTTCCTCCGCCGGTATGTCCCGGCTGGAAGCGGAAAAGGAAGCCCTGGAGGATCATGAAACGCCGAAGCTCAAAAGACGGCTTCTCATTTCTATCCTTTTCCTGATAGTCCTCATGTACTTCACCATGGGACACAATATGCTGGATCTGCCGGTGCCCTTCTTTTTGAATCATAACCATCTGGGCCTAGCCCTGACGGAAATGATTCTGGCCTTTATTGTTATGGCAGTGAACCATGCCTTCTTCGATTCCGGCTTTAAGTCTCTTTTCCACAGGAGTCCCAATATGGATACCCTGGTGGCTCTGGGGTCTTCCGTATCCTTCGGCTGGTCCCTTTATGTATTTTATAAAATGACCTGGCTCATAACCCAGGGCTCGTCTAGTATGGACATCATGCCCCTCTATCATGACCAGCTTTATTTCGAATCGGCTGCCATGATTCCTGCCCTCATTACGGTGGGGAAACTCTTGGAGTCCATTTCCAAAGGACGCACCACCGATGCGCTGAAGGGGCTCATGAAGATTGCCCCGAAAACGGCCCTGGTGGAAAGGGAAGGGAAGGAATCCCTCATTCCCGTGGAAGAAGTGCGGGCAGGAGACATATTCATAGTGAAACCGGGCGATTCAGTGCCGGTGGATGGCGAAATCCTGGAAGGGGAAACGGCGGTGGACGAGTCCGCTTTAACCGGGGAATCGGTGCCGGTGGACAAGAAGCCCGGCGACCGGGTGAGCGCCGCCACTATGAATACCAATGGCTATATCCGGGCCCGGGCCCTCCGGGTCGGAGAAGATACCACCTTTGCCCAGATTATCCGCATGGTCAGCGATGCGGCTGCCACCAAGGCGCCCATTGCCCGCATAGCCGACAAGGTATCGGCAGTCTTTGTGCCGGCAGTGATTCTCATTGCCCTTCTGGTATTCATCCTGTGGATCCTGCTGGGCGCTCCCGTTTCCAGGGCCCTGGAATACGCTATCTGTGTCCTTGTCATTTCCTGCCCCTGCGCCCTGGGCCTGGCAACGCCAGTGGCCATTATGGTGGGCAATGGCATGGGTGCTAAAAACGGCATCCTCTTCAAAACCAGCGAAGCTCTGGAAAATGCAGGAAAAATCGATATAGCTGTCATGGATAAAACCGGTACCATTACAGAAGGAAAACCCAGGGTGACCGATATGGTTCCGGCTAAAGGAGTTTCGGAAAAAGAACTTCTGGAAAAAGCTTACGCCCTGGAAGTAAAATCGGAACATCCCCTGGCTCTGGCAGTGGTGGATTATGGAAATCGGAAAGCAGTGAAAGCCCTTCCCTTGACTGATTTCAAAATCCTGTCGGGCCATGGGCTGGAAGGAACCCTGGGAGGAAAGAAACTCCACGGCGGTTCTGCTTCCTATATTTCCACCTTCACCTCCATCCATGGTCTCAGGGATCGGGCGGAATCCCTTGCAGAAGAAGGGAAGACGCCTCTCTTCTTTGAAGAAGAAGGGAAACTTTTGGGACTCATGGCCGTGGCCGATGTGATTAAGGAAGACTCGCCCCGGGCCATCCAGGAGCTTAAGGATATGGGCATCCAGGTGGTCATGCTGACCGGCGACAATGAAAAGACGGCTGCCGCCATGGCTCGGAAGGCCGGCGTGGACCATGTGATTGCCAGTGTTCTTCCTGATGGAAAGGAAGCGGTCATCAGAAAGCTCCAGGCCTATGGGAAAGTGGCCATGGTGGGTGACGGGATTAATGATGCCCCGGCACTGGTGAAGGCAGATACAGGTATTGCCATCGGTGCTGGCACTGATGTGGCCATTGACTCCGCCGACATTGTACTCATGAATTCCCGTCTCACCGATGTGTCCGCCGCAGTGCGGCTTTCCCGGGAGACTTTGAAAAATATTCACGAAAACCTTTTCTGGGCTTTTGCCTACAACGTGCTCCTCATCCCCATGGCTGCCGGTCTGTATCCAGGCATCCGCATGAATCCTATGTGGGGCGCCGCCGCCATGTCCCTTTCCAGCTTCACTGTCTGTATGAACGCTCTAAGGCTCAATCTCTTCAACGTCCGCAGCCCTTCCCGGGACAAAAAGAAAAAGATGGCGGTCCTGCCGGACTGGGATACCATTTCCGGAAAGCCGTCCTCTGCAGAAAAGCCAGAAGCGGCGGGAGGAAAGGCAGTGGTGCTGGTAGAAGGCATGATGTGTGAAAACTGCGAAAACCACGTGAAGAAAGCATTGGAATCGCTTCCCTTCATTACCGGTGCCCGGGCAGACCACAAAACAGGCCGTGTGTCCATTACATACAGCTCACAACCCGACGAGGCAGCCATGAAACAAGTGCTGGCCAAGGCGGATTATGAATATAAAGGCATTTTATTTCCAAAGGAGGAAACAAACATGAAAGAAACAGTTAAAATCGAAGGTATGATGTGCAATCACTGCGAAATGACAGTAAAGAAAGCCCTGGAAGCCCTGGACGGTGTAGAAAAGGCCGATGTATCCCATACCAAAGGCACCGCTGTCCTTACCCTGGATAAGGCAGTAGCTGATGGAGATATTAAGAAAGCCATCGAAGATAAGGACTACACCTTCAAAGGCATTGAAAAATAAGGAATCAAAAAGCCGTGAAACGGGAAATCGCTTCACGGCTTTTATGTTGTGGAAATCAAAAAACCAGCCTGCAGGCTGGTTTGTATGGTGCCGGAGGCGGGACTTGAACCCGCACGATGTTGCCATCGCCAGATTTTGAGTCTGGTGCGTCTGCCATTCCGCCACTCCGGCATATCGGTAATTATTTTATCATACGGACTGACCTATCGTCAATGAAAAAATGGGGGAAGCACGTAACGCAGGCTCCTTTCCTGGAAAGGAGCCTGCGAAGCGGTGAGAATAGCCTCTATAAAAACTGCGGCGAAGCCGCCACCGCTGCCCTCGGGCCTGCAGGGCCCGTCAAACCTAAGAACCCTTGGGCCCTGGGCCCATTCATCTTAAGAATCTTTTTCCACAACCCTTTTCCACAACCCGCGGCGCCGGCCGCGCCCCTTCGCGCCCAAAGGGCGCTGAACCCTTTTGAATCCCTTGTCCCCCTGTGTTATGATGGATGTATCCTTTTCAAAGGAGATGAGAGTGTGAATATAAAGCTGGTGCTGCTGGGGCTTCTGGCCTTATTCAGCCTGTATCGTTTGTATGAACATAATGATTTCATGACTCTCTGTGCCACAGTGGTCGTGGTGGCGGCCTTTGTGCTGTCTGCCTTTCATCTGTGGCGGAGACGACAGTAGGAATGCGCTGCTTTTATGAAATGGATGAGCGTTTTCCCATAAGAAAAGCCTGACTGGCTTTAACAGAGGAGGGATTCTTTTGGATTGCAGAGATGCAGCTGAAAAAGAAAGGGACACAGTGATTTCACTGCGCCGCCATTTTCATGAAAATCCTGAGCTTTCACAGAAAGAGTTCAGGACCATGGATTTTATTGAAAAGTTTCTTCACGAATTAGGAATTGAAACGGTACGGGTACCTCATGGCGGGGTATTCGGATTTATTGACAGCGGCAGGCCGGGCTGGACGGTGCTCATGCGGGCAGACATTGATGCCCTTCCTATTAAGGAAGATCCGGTGAACCTGTCTAAGGAAAGGGTGTGCATTTCCAAAAACGATGGCGTCATGCATGCCTGCGGCCACGACGGACATATGGCCATGCTGCTGACAGAGGCCAAAATCCTTTCTCTCCATAAAAAGGAGTGGGAAGGAAAGGTGGTTCTTATGTTTGAGGAAGCCGAGGAAATGGGAGAAAGAGGGATTGCTCCCATGCTCCGTTACTTAAGGGACCATCATATCCATGTGGATACCTGCTTTGGCACCCATGTGAAATGGGATCTGCCGGCAGGAAAGGTAGGCATCCTTTACGGCACTGCCATGGCAGGGGCCTATTTCTTCCGCATCAAGCTTCATGGAAAGAGCGGCCACGGTTCCCGCCCCGATATGGCGGTGAGCCCCATTGAATGCTTTATTTCCATTGCTTCCGAGCTCCGTTCCTACCGCATGCGGGTCACGGCGCCTACGGACAGCTTCACCTATTCTTTCGGCTCCGTGGAAGCCGGTCATGAACCGAATATTATTCCTGAAGAGCTCATGTTTGCCGGAACAGCCCGCTGTACGAAAAACGAAGACGGCCTGGCTTTCCGCAAGACCCTTCTGGAGGTCACGAAGAATACCGCCGCCCTTCACGGCTGCACGGTGGAAGTGGTGGAGGACCAGTACTTCCCGGTGACCGTCAATACAAAGGAATGTGTGGACCTGGCAAGAAAGGCAGTGGTGGACCAGCTGGGCGAAGGGGCCCTGGGCAGAAACTGCCCCATGTGGATGGCTACGGAAACGTTCTCCATTACCGAGTCTACCTGGCCGGGGGTATTCTTCTTCACCGGCATTTATGATAAAGATGTGGGAAGCGGCAGCCCTCATCATACGCCGAAATTTGATATAGCCGAAAATGGTCTGGTTACCGGTGTGGCAGCAGCCCTGTCCTATGTGACAGCGGTGCTGAAAGAAAAGCCGGCCTGCCCCTCCTTCCATGCAGTGGATCTGGAAAGCATGCTGAAGCTTACAGAATGATCTGAAAAAAGGCTTTGGAGAAATGGGAATCCTTTCTCCAAAGCCTTTTTGGCCGTTGAAGTTTTCCGGCCGGCATGGTATCCATGGGAATCACCTCTGGAACATGATTCGCAGAAGGACTATAATATAAACAGGAGATAAAGTAAGGAAGCATTCATGAAATCTATTTCTTTTTTCATGAAAGAGGCGATAGGTATGCTTCCATCAGCATTGCTTTTTATTGGCAGTATTCTTTTTATAGGCGCCGGTATTTTCTGCATTGCGGAGCCGGCGGAGTCCCTTCTGGCGGTGGGATATTATATCGGCTTTGTCCTTGTCCTTGGCGGGGTATGCCAGATTCTCCGCTGGATGAAAACGGAGGGCGCCGGTCGTTCTCTCTGGCATCTTCTCATGGCAGTCCTTGATACGGCCTTCGGCCTGTGGATGATGATTTCCCTGGCTTTTGCCGTGGTGGCCTTCATGCTGCCTCTTCTCTTTGCCCTCTACATTCTTCTCCGCGGTATTTTCATGATGATCCTGCGTTCCAGAAAACAGGCATCTTTGAGAAATCCTAGGCTTTATATGGTGGCAGCGGTGGTGCAGATTCTTCTGGGACTGCTTCTGGTATTTCGTCCTGACGCAGCGGGACTCCTCTTCATGTACATGGTAGGGGCGGCCCTCATCTGGACTGGCATCAGCACTTTCCTTACCTGGAGGAAACAGGACGGTATGGATGAATGAAAAAAGGCTCTGAAAAATGAGAAACATTTTTCAGAGCTTTTTTTGTGTGGAATGACAGCATTTCCAAAGGTTCATCCTTGTATATGATGCAGGGGATGTGCTGTCCTGCCGCCTCTCGCTGCAGCCATACGTTATATATCCGGCTGAAGCGCTGAATCTCTCCGGGAGGGGTCAGCCATTCCGGAGAGAGCCCATAAAACTTCGGGAAGTATATCCCTGCACAGGAGGCAGGATTTGGAGCAATAAAAAAACTGCGCCGTAAAGGGCACAGTTCTTTTGAAAGGGCTCAGGCCTTTTCTTCCATCTTTTCCTTGTAAGCTTCCTTTGCTTCTTCCTTGGCAGCTTCTGCTTTTTCTTTTGCTTCAGCAGCTTTAGCCTTGGCAATGGCAGCGTTTACGTTTGCGTTCAGACGGGATTTCTTACGAGCGGCTGCATTCTTATGAATGACGCCCTTCTGGGCAGCACTATCAATGATGCTTACAGCGGCGCGAAAAGCTTCTTCTTTATTGTCAGAGTTAGCAGCAGCTACAGCTTTCTTCATAGCGCCGTGAATCTGGGATTTAACAGCAGCGTTGGCAGCTCTTTTAGCAGCGTCCTGTCTCATGCTTTTCATGTTGGCTTTAATCTGTGGCAATGTATTTCACCTCCCGTCTGCATTATTCATACCATGCCATTCTATCATATTTTGACTGCCATGGCAAGGAAACTTTCAAAGAAATATAAAGACCTGCTTTTACGGCTCATTTTCCATGATCTTATCTTTCATTTGAATAAGATCATGGGCTTTTGTACAATAAGGAGGAAAGGAAAAGAAGTGCTGATTCATCCATAGGGGCTGTGTTGATTCCTGGATTCCAGGGAGGAAATCAAAGCCGTGGGCTCTGGAATCGGTGCTTTACAGTCGGATGCAGCGGTTTCGCGAAAGGAGAAGCCCATGTATGTAGGTGTAGACTTAGTAAAGATAGACCGGTGGGAACGGATACTGGAAAAGTTCCCCGCCCGGGCGGAGAAGATTTTCACAGCAGAGGAAATAGCCCACTGCGAGAAGAAGGGAAAGAAGCGGGCCGAGTCCTATGCGGCTCTCTGGGGAGCTAGGGAGGCGGCAGGGAAGGCGCTGGGCATCGGTATTTTCGGCTCTGCCTGGCAGGATGCCTTTGTGACCTGGACGAAATGGGGAGCGCCGGTGCTTCATCTGCAGGGCACTTTCCAGAAAAGGGCCGAGCACCTTGGCATCACGGATATGTCCATTTCCATTTCCCATGAAGAACATATGGCCATTGCAGTGGTTGTAATGGCAGGAGGCAGGAATGATACTGACAAAGACTGAAGAGTCAAGACTTCTGGATTCCATGGCCATGAAGGAGTATGGGATTCCGGAAATGGTGCTCATGGAGAATGCAGGATCATCGGTGGTCCGTCTGACAGAGAAATATGTGGACTGGGACGGCGCCTTTACGGTGATTCTCTGCGGCACAGGAAATAATGGAGGCGACGGGTTCGTAGCAGCCCGCTACGCAGCAGGCCGGGGAGCCAGGGTGCTGGTGCTCCTGATGGGAAATGAGGCCCATATGAGCGAATCCTCGAAACAGTACAGGCATATTATAGATAAAATGGGAATCCCGGTGATTCCTATTTCCAGAGCCGAAGAAGGGGCACCCTATATCCATGACGCCGATATCCTGGTGGATGCGCTCATAGGCACCGGCCTTTCCAGCGAAGTGAAAGGGGAAAAGGCGCTTCTGATTACTTTGATGAACGAGGCCCAGGGCATCATCATATCCGTAGATGTGCCAAGCGGCATGTTTACCGATACTGGCAAGGCTGCCGGGGTGGTGGTGGATGCAGACTATACGGTGGCACTGGGATCTGTGAAACGGGGCCATGTGCTGTATCCCGGTTCTTCCTACACCGGCACCCTGCTCTATTCGCCCATTGGCATTCCCGATGAGGCACGCATGGATTTTCCTGTCCATCTGACAGAAAAGGAAGATGTGTTCAATATCCTTCCCGTGAGAAATCGGGTGTCCCATAAAGGAAAGAATGGTTTCATCGGTATTTTTGCCGGCTCCTATGGCATGGAAGGAGCGGCCCTTCTCTCAGGCCAGGGGGCTCTCTATGCCGGCGGCGGCAAGGTGGCGGTGGTGACGGCTGCCGATGCCCATCCTGCGCTGGCAGGCCGGATTCCGGAGCTCATGGTTTCTTCTCTTGGAAAAGGCCCCTTCTTTACAGAAGCGGACAGCGAAGAAGCGCTGGAAAAGGCGAAGGCCTACGATGTCATAGCCCTGGGGCCCGGTCTTGGCAGAGAGAAGGAAACGGGAAAGTTTGTGAAGCGTCTCATCACTTCTTTTGATAAGACCATGGTCATTGATGCGGATGCCCTTTTTGCAGTCAAGGAAGAGCACATTGCCCTGGATACATGTCCCGGGCGGCTCATCCTCACGCCCCATGTAGGGGAATTTTCCCATCTCACCGGACTTTCGCCCAAAGAAATCGAAGATGGCCGGATTGACGAAGCCATCCGGTTTGCCGTGGAGAACCATGTGGTGCTGGTACTGAAAGGGGCGCCTACGGTGACTGCCATGCCTGACGGCTCGGCCTATGTAAATACCACCGGCAACCCGGGCATGGCCACCGGCGGCATGGGAGATACCCTGACCGGTATCATAGCAGCCCTGGCAGGACAGGGCATGAATGCGTCCGGCGCCGCCCTGGCAGGGGTATACCTTCATGGGCTGGCAGGAGATATGGCGGCAGAAAAGACACCGGTAGGCTACCGGGCCGGTGATCTGGCAGAATGGATTCCATTGGCCCGGGCAGAAGTGATGAAAATGGGGAGATAACCATGCATATATTTCAAAAACTGATGAAATTTCTGGCAGTGTTTCTTTTGTCACTGTCATTAACCGCTGCCTTTTCCGCCTGCGGCAGCAGCGCGTCCTCTTCGGCCAGTTCGGCGAAGGCCTCTGCTGCCGCCAAAGGAGGCCAGCTCACTGTGCGTATGCTGGACATAGGCCAGGGGGATGCTTTCCTTCTGGAAAAGGATGGAAAGTTTGTCATGATTGATACCGGGGACATTGAACACCGGGACCAGATTGTGGCGCTCCTTCATAAATACAAGGTCAAAGAAATTTCCAAAATCATTATTACCCATCCCCATGCAGACCATCTGGGCGGCATGAATGCCATCTTCAAAAATTTCAAGGTGGATGCCATTTACGATGACGGCATGCCTGCGGCTACTGGTTCCTACAAAAACTACCTGAAGCAGATCAAAGCGAATAAGATTCCCTACCATGTGCTGAAGGCAGGGGACGAGGTGGATTTCTTCGACGGTGTCAAATACAACGTGCTGGGGCCTGTGAAGGTTATCAAAGACCAGAAGGGAAATTCCGATTTCAATAATAATTCCGTAGTGGGCCGTCTGACCTATGGGAAATTCTCCATGATGTTCACCGGCGATGCGGAAAAAGAGGAAGAAAAGACCATTCTTGATAAGGGAGGCACCCTGAAGAGCGATGTGCTGAAGGTGGGCCACCATGGCAGCCGTACCAGTACGTCTCCTGCTTTCCTGAAAGCCGTTTCTCCGAAAGATGCTTTCATTTCCTGCGGCCAGGGCAATGATTACGGCCATCCCCACAAAGTGACCCTGGACAAACTGGAAAAAGCGAAAGTCCATGTATACCGCACCGACAGAAACGGCACGGTTACGCTGACCACCGACGGCAGCAGTTATCATATTGAAAAGGAGCGGGCATGATGAAGAAAGAAGCCATTGTAGACCGTATCGAAGGGAAAAAGGCCGTACTGATTACGGACGACGAGGAAACGGTGATCCTTCCGGCGGCCTGGCTGCCCGATATCCATGAAGGCATGGCGGTGGATATGGATTTCACAGAAAATCCTGAAAGAGAGAAGGCGGCCATGAAGGAAGCGGAAGACCTTCTGGCGGAAATCAAAAGGATGAACGGGGAAGAATAAAATGGGGGAGCGCTGATGGCGCTCCCTTTTCCCTATATGATATGATAGATGGAAAGCCTTTGGAAAAGCACTGACATGATCATGGCTCGCTTTTATATAAGCAGACTCTATAAGTGAATCGGTGCTTCTCGAAGACGGTAATTATTGAAATGCAGGAGGCATTTATGGCACAGACTAAGAGAGAACTAGTAAAGGCAGCTCTTGACTGCAAACCGGTAGACAGAGTACCGGTCGGTTTCTGGCATCATTTTCTGGCAGATCAGAGACACGCAGACGCACTGGCCCATCACTCCGTCTGGGTGGACAACCTGGCGGGACATGATACCTTTTACAAATCCTGGAAACCGGACTTTGTGAAAATTATGACTGACGGATTTTTCCTCTATCCCCACGAGCAGCTTCATGACCTGAAGTCCATCAGGGATGCGGAAAACATCAAACCTCTGGGCAGAGATTCGGACTGGATTCAGAAACAGGTAGAACTCTGCGGTATCCTGACAGAAAGATACGGTAAAGAAGTGATGGTATTCTACAACCTCTTTGCCCCCACCCGGTGCATTGAATTCCAGCAGACCGGGAGCGATGCGAAGACCGTGATTACCCGCTTCATGGAAGAAGACCCCGAGGCGTTGAAAGAAGTCATGGCAGTGCTTACGGAAGATATTGCCACCCTGGCCAAAGCCGTTATTGCCGATGGTCATGCTGACGGGATTTACCTGTCAGTACAGAACATTCCCCATCCCGATATGACCTTTGAGAAATACAGGGAATTCATTACTCCTTCAGAAATCGCCGTGCTGGACGCAGCCAACTCGGTGTCTGATTATAACCTGCTCCACATCTGCGGCTACATGGGCTGCCACAACGACCTGACCTGGTACAGGGACTATCCCTTCAAGGCCGTGAACTGGGCTGTGGCTTTCGAAGGGGTGCCTCTGGAAAAGGGAGAGGAAATCTTCAATCACCGCTGCGTTATCGGCGGCTTTGACAACAACCCGGAAGGAGTCCTCTATTCCGGCACCAGGGAAGAAGTTGAAAAAGAAACGGTGCACATCCTGGAAAAAGCAGGCACCAGAGGCGTCATTCTCGGCGCCGACTGCACCGTGCCCAAGGACATCGATCCCGAAAGATTCAACTGGGTCAGAGATGCCGCTGCCGCTTTCGGCGTGAAATAGGAACATAATAATAGACAATAAGGGCATAAAGGAAAAGGACCGTGAAGAAATGATTTACATTTTTCACGGCCTTTTTTCGTGGAGAAAAGGGGGAACCCTATTTTTATAAAACTTGCGGCGGAGCCGCCACCACCACCCTCTGAACCCTCTGAACCCTATGCACCCGGGCCGCTCTGCGCCCCCATTTCCTACTTTTTCTACATTTCTCTTACCGAATTATGCTATAATATATTTAAAAGGATAAAAATCAGGAGTAGGCCGTTCTGCTCATTATTTTTCTAAAAGTTTCTGTGAAGTGAATTGATTTACAGAAACTTTTATTTTCCCGAAGGAAAGAAAAGAGGAGAATGATTTCCCCGCCCATGGAGAGGCAGGCGGCGCCAAACTGGAGAAAAGGAGGAAAACATGGCGGATATAGAGAAGTTTCGCGGGGCACTGCATGGAAGTGCCTGCGGGGATGCCTTGGGCTATCCCCTGCAGAATTTCTCTGTGGGGCGCATACAGCGCAGATTCGGCCCCTTCGGTCTCCGCACCCTGGTGCGGGATGCCAGAAATGGCAGGAAGGCGCCGATTTCAGACAACACACAGATGATACTGGCCACCATAGATGGGATTCTATGGGCTGATGCCAAGAAATTAGACCTGGTGGACGGCATTTACCGCGGATACATGCGCTGGTACTACAGTCAGACCGGGGAAGAACCCCGCCGGGGGCAGAGGACCTGGATGAGGCGGCAGCCCCATGAACGGGAATTCTGCCTGGTTAGAGAAAAATTCATGCATGCCCGCCGGAATCCGGAGGAAGGCCTTTTAGGTGCCTTTTCCAAAGATGTGAAAGGCTCCACGAAAGTCAAAGTCAACGACTGCAGAGGGAGTGCCGCCCTGGCAAGGGCCATTCCCATCGGACTTATTTTTGCAGGAGACAGCAAAGCGGCCTTTGACGAAGGCGTCAAAGCGGCAGCCCTCTCCCACTCCGACCCCGTAGGCTACTACGCCGCCGGCGGTCTGGCAGCCATGATTTCCTGTCTGGCCTATGGCCTCACCCTGCCCAAAGCACTGGAACGGGCAGAAACCCTTTTGGGCAAAGTCCACAAAACAGACCCCATCCTCTCCCTTCTGGGAGCGGCCGAAGAACAGGCAAACAATCACCCTGCCGGTAAAACCGGAACCTGGGACCACATCGACAGCATTGCCTCCCTGGGGAGCGGCGAAAACGCCGAAGAAGCCCTGGCCATTGCCGTCTACTGTACCCTGGCCATCGACGAACCGCTGGATGCTCTCATTATCTCGGCCAACCACTCCGGCAAGAGCAACACCACCGCCGCCATCACCGGCGCGCTGGAAGGCGTTCGCTTCGGAAGAAGCTTCATCCCCTCCTACTGGTCCGACATTCTGGAATGCAGCGAACCTCTGGCCTTCATGGCAGATAAGCTGTACTATGTGTACGAGAAATATCATCCTATGAAATAAAGAAAAGCCCTGGAAAATCCGGGGCTTTTTTGCTGATTTGGTAAATTGTGTGGGGAAAAATGAGACTGCTGGCCGCTGACTGCTTACCGCATGGGCCTTCCTGCCGACAGGTTATCCTGAATGCAGTGAAGAATTTCAACACATGAAGCAATGAGGATACAAGGTGTTAAACACCAGGAGAAAGGCGGCTGCAGCCGGCGTCGGAGCCGTACCCTTTTGTGCCTGGAAGGCGTATATTCCCCCTGCTTGATACGTCTTTCTTCTTTATCAGACTATGTCATCAGAGAGGCGAAAAGGCCTGGCGACGGGCTTTCCAATCCCCGCGGTGCACAATCCATGGAAGCGGGGAAGAAAGGAACGGAGCCTTCATGAATTTCACCTCTCCGGCGCGCCGAAAACTCCATCAAAACTCCTGAGGATGACCTGCTAGACATCCTGGTGGCAATAAGGCTATACCTGCTTTTCCCTGACGACACAGACATTCCGCTCCGGCGGCTGCCCCTGGCCGATTCATCGAAACAGAAGGCCTGAGCCCTACCGCGCATCAGCATGGGACGAATCGGGAGTTTTTTGCGTGGGAAAGGGCTGCGAAAAATGGTCATCATTTCTTAACAGCTCTTTTTTTCATGTATTGAAAAAAGACAGCACGAAAAAACGGACATAGGTGGTCCGTGTAGAAAAGCAGCCATCATGAATCGATGAAGACGCTCTGCCTGCCGTCGGAATTTGTGAAATCGGTGTGACCCGTTTCTCTTTAAGCGGTGGTGTTCCTAATGTATGGTCAAGGTCATCTGCCGGTATAACGAAATAAGAATCCCTGTTTTTCCCTCTCTACTTATTCATATGGTATGAGCAGGACAAAATGGAAACCACTTTGCAAAATCGTTATGAATGGTTGGCAGCATGATATTTTATATAAAAAAGCCCTTCCTTTGCAGAAAGGGCTTTTTGTTAGAAAGAACAGCTATAAAAAATGGATTCTCCAAGGTTGATCCGTTCTTTGATGAAGTAGAGGGCTTCTCTCATGTTTCCCTTATCTACAGCGTGGAGCTCTCCATTTTCAAAGGATTGAATCAAAGCCTCTATATCCTTCTGCTGTATGCGTACATATTCACCTTCCTGGAGAAAGGCGTGTCCGTTTCGATTAGCATACAGATTGTCCATATAGTTATTTAATTCATCTTCGTTGCACCAGAGACAAACATCTTCTGCATTTGCGTCCGTTTTCAACTTGGTGTCATTGATAATGTCTTCTTGCGGAATTTTTACTGCAAATTGATCCAGCATGGCATTTTCTCCTTTTCAAGGTGTGAACGTTTGTGCTAATATTATTATAGCATATTTTATCAAAGAAAGCAGGGATTTTTTATTGTGTAAGTAAGAAAAGGAACGATGGAAATGGCTATCAAAAGGTGGGAACCGGACAACTTTCATTTGGAAACTTCTACGGTATGGAGATTTCCGGAGCACGGAGATTGGGCAACTCATGATTCTTCATACCGCGGCAATTGGTCGCCATATGTGCCCCGTAATTTACTTTTACGGTACAGCGGGGAAGGAGATATAGTTCTTGACCAGTTTTGTGGTGGAGGAACAACAATGGTAGAATGCAGGTTGCTGAATCGGATTGGGGTAGGTTCGGATGTCAATGTAAAGGCATTGCAGTTGACCGCTAAAAAATGCAATTTTGATAGGCCGGGATGCGGGAAGGTTTATTTACACGAATCAGATGCACGTAATCTTGCCTATATTCCTAATGAGAAAATAGATTTCATTTGCACTCATCCGCCTTATGCCGATATTATTAAATACAGTAAAGACATACCGGCAGATATATCACTTTTGAGTGTGCGACCTTTTTTAAAGGAAATGGAAACGGTTGCTCATGAATGTTACAGGGTATTAAAAAGAGGAAAATTCTGTGCGATTTTGATGGGAGATTTAAGACAGCATGGATGTGTTATACCTCTGGGGTTCAAGGTTATGTCTGTGTTTGAAAAATGTGGTTTTACTCTTAAGGAATTGATTATTAAAGAGCAGTACAACTGCCGTCATACGGCAGAATGGGTTGAACGGAGCAAAAAGTTTAATTTCTTGCTTTTGGCGCATGAGCATTTAATGGTATTCAGAAAATAAATATAGAAAATAATGATATACAATATCACGAATTTAGCCCCAATAATTTGAGAAATTTTAGCCTTTTAAATTAAAAAATTATATTTACGAATTCAGGAAAACAAGAAGTATCAAATACATTGTAAATGCATCACAAGTGCATGTAAATGCATTAGACTAACGATTATATATTAGGCATTGAAGTGATATGCTCAAATATGTTAAAATAATAAGATCAATTAATATTTTAGGGAGGCACTTCAAAATGGCTAAAAATAAACTTGTAGCTCCTGTTTTGAAATGGGTGGGAGGGAAGAGACAGTTACTGGATACTCTGAAACCACTTTTTCCCAAAGGTTATAAATCATATTGTGAACCATTTATTGGTGGCGGGGCAGTACTTTTTTCTATACAACCTAAGAATGCCTATGTCAATGATATTAACGCTGAATTAATTAATGTATATAATGTCATTCAAAATGATGTGGATGAGCTCATTGAGTTACTAAAGCTAATGAAAAATGATTCAAAGTTTTTTTATGAGATAAGAGATTGGGACAGAGATAGAGAAAAATACCAAAGTCTTTCAGAAGTACAAAAAGCAGCTAGAATTATATATTTAAACAAAACATGTTATAATGGGCTGTATAGAGTGAATAATGCTGGTGAATTCAATTCGCCTTTTGGGAGTTATAAAAATCCTAACATTGTAAACGAACCGGTACTCCGGGCTGTTAGCAATTATTTTAATAAGGCTAATATCCATTTTACTACTGGCGATTATTCTTTGGTATTAAAAAATATAACAAAAGGAACGTTTGTATATCTGGACCCGCCATACGATCCAATATCTACGTCTTCGAATTTTACGGGGTACAGCAGAGGAGGCTTTGGAAGGGAAGAACAAATACGATTAAAGGCTTTTTGTGATAAGTTGGATTCGCGGGGAATTAAATTTATGTTGTCAAATTCCGCAACTGAATTTATTCTTGATCAATATCAGAACTACAAGATTACTCGTGTGCAAGCCAAAAGGTCTATTAATTCAGTTGGTAGCAAGCGCGGAAATGTTGACGAAGTTGTGGTGACTAACTATGAGCGGTAAAGAAAATACTAAAAATGACTTGGCCTGGGAGAAACTGTTCGATAGATATAATATATTAGAACAGATTGAGAGCAAGGGGAAATTTGTCATCTCGGCTAATCAAATCAAAGAAGAGAGAGAGCCTAGATTAATGACGAAATTTGATCATCACATCAACTTACCTAAAATATTTTTAAAAAATAAATTAGCAATTTTGCCAATTACTCGTGGCGATTATGCTATCGGACACTTTGATGTTTATCATCAGTTTGAAGATGAGAAAATGGATATAACAAGGGTACAACTCCCAGACTATGTACAAAGCTTAAATGTTGATAATATTACTAGTGAAGCGATGGCACTCAATGCAGCTGTTGCTTCCGGTATTATTGCTGAATTTTTAGAAGAAGAACAAAGTAAGCTTGTGTCGACTGTTTCAGGGCGTATGAGTTCTGGCTCATTCTCTTTTCATGTTAATCATGTTTATAAGGCAGAACCGAATTACTGCCTTCAAGTTAATAGGTCTCAAATTGAAATTGACGCAGCATATGAAGGAATTAATTTTTTGTCTCTGTTTGAGGCAAAAAGAGATCTTGCAGATGATTTTTTAATCAGACAGTTGTATTATCCATTTAGACTCTGGAAAGAAAAAGTTAGCAAAGAAGTCAAGACAGTTTTTTTAGTGTATTCAAATGGTATTTATCGCATTATGGAATATGCATTTGGAGATATAGACAATTATAACTCCTTGCATTTGGTGAAACAACAGAGGTATTCAATTGAGGATACAACTATTACCATGATGGATATTCAATCTGTTTTAAAAAATGCGGATCCAGTACCAGAACCTGATAATATTCCATTTCCGCAAGCGGATAGCTTCGAAAGAGTCATAAATTTATGTGAACTTATCAAATCGAGCAACGAGGAACTTACTAAAAATAAAGTTACCGCGAATTACGCATTTAACGAACGGCAATCCGATTATTATACTAATGCAGCACGATATCTAGGGTTAATTGAAAAAACATATAATGAGAATCGCGAACCTGTATATACCCTGACTTCCAAAGGGATGTCAATTTTGACTTCCAATTTTAAACGGAGACAACTTGAATTTTGTAAGTGTATATTGCAGCATCGCGTTTTTGCAAATGCATTAACTAGATATTTAAAAACTGGTATTATGTTGACAAAATCGGATGTTGTTCAGTTAATGCAGGAAGCCAAGATTAAGGGAATTGATGAAGAAACAATGCGACGTCGGTCACAGTCTGTACTTGGGTGGATTAGCTGGATTGTTGCTCTTAATAATGAGACTTAAACATTAATGTATTGAAAAAGATAAATGAGTTTTGACACGCAAAGAATATTGAAAGGCTTAATGTCTGAAGAAAGCTTGTATACATGAAACAGATTACTGTTCTTCTTTATCATGATTTCACCGCTCTGGATGCACTGGGGCCGCTGGAGGTGCTGGGGAGGCTTCCCGGCTATGAAATCCGGTATGCTTCTCTTTCCGGCGGCCCGGTGTCTAATGAGAAGGGCCTGGTGGTGATGACGGAGGCACTGTCTTCTCCGGGGCCCGGTGATATCCTTCTCATTCCCGGCGGTATGGGAAGCCGGCAGCTGGTGCTGCAGGATGATTTCCTTGCCGCTCTTCGTAAGGCGGCTCTGGAATCGACGCTGGTGATGACGGTGTGCACCGGTTCTGCCCTGGCGGCGGCAGCAGGGCTTTTGGACGGGCTTCATGCCACAGGAAATAAGAGGGCCTTTGACTGGACCATGTCCATGGGAAAAAAGGTGCTCTGGCAGCGGGATGCCCGCTGGACAAGGGACGGGAAGTTCTACACTGCTGCCGGCGTGTCTGCCGGAATAGATATGGCCCTGGGATTTGTGGCGGATCATTTTGGCCGGGAAAGGGCCCTTTCCCTGGCAGAGGGCATGGAGTATGGCTGGAATGAAAGGCCCGAGGATGGCTGGTGCTTCAAGAGACAGGGAAAATAGGGCATAGTTTCAGGATGCCATAGACAGGTTCCTCAAGCCTATGATAAAATTAAAACATAGCGCATAACCGTATAGCTTATGCGCAGCCTATAATGACAGGTGCCGGTCAGCGGGCTATCCCCCCGCGACGAGGGGCCTGGTGCGTATGAATTCCATGCCATATGCACATCCTTTCTGTGACGCTGCAAAGCCGCCAATCCTTGGCGGCTTTGCGCTTTCCGGTGATGATTACAGGGCTAAATGAAGCAGGAAGAGCCGCCAAGGGGGTTCTTTCACATATTTTTGTATGAAAAGCCTTTCTCCAGACAGGGGGAAGGCTTTCCCAATCTCTGGTGAGTGAAGAGCTTCATGGCGTTTGACTGTCCCGCTGCGAAGCAGGGATAGCGGGGGCGGCAGGAACCGGAGAATGGCGGGAGATGATTTTCCGTGGATGAGAGGGGCATCGGCAGGCGGCAGAAAGCAGGGAGCGGGGTTCAGCGGTCTCACGTTTGACAGTCTGTCAGCCTGGGTCCATGCATATAATTCTTATTTGCGGATGTATGGCGGCACGGATTTCATAGGAAATTGAATTGTGGTATACTTTAATTTAAAGGAGAAACAGATTTTTATCTCGGATCGTTGAATAGGAACAGAGGGATTGCAATGAACAGTGAATTGACCAGACAATTTTTGGATGCCTGTCATGAGGCTCGCAGAATCTGCGAGATTCTGCCAAATCTGCCGGAACGGTTAAAGCCCCGGCACATCCGTATTATCCGGTGTATTCATATTATTTACGAGGAAAAGGGGATTGTCCGGGTCAGTGATGTGGCATCTGCCATGAACGGTACCATGCCCTCCATTACGAAGCTGGTGAATGAGCTCTGCGACATGGGAGTGGTGAAGAAGAGGCAGAGCCGGAATGACAGAAGGGTATATATCTTGAAACTGACGGATTTGGGAAATCACTATTATGATGTCTATGTGAATCATTTCCAGGGCTGGCTCTGTGAGCAGATGGAAGACATACCGGAGGAGCATGTAAAGAACATGGTAGACACCATTCACCAGGTCAAGGAAATCCTCCTGAAAGCCCGGGCTAATCACAGCTCTTTTGAATAATCCCCAAAAAAACGCGGCGCAGGCCGTGTTTTTTTATGGAATATAAAAACTGCTTCCCCTTTATTTGGAATCAGTGTATACTAAGAGATGTCGTTAGTTATCTAAAGTAAATAGGTACAAAAGGATGCCCTGGGCGGTGCTTTCCCGTATTCCCGAAGGTTGACACGCCCTTACGGGCGTGAGGGTTGATGGCGCCGCCGGGCCTTTGGCCCTGGGCGCCAAGGGTTCTGTCCGG
>OCSH01001208.1_pt1 | contig 20401 bp, 16 predicted proteins | sample 1538371 | NCBI WGS metagenome assembly OCSH01 (sample SAMN04571687, study PRJEB22368) | human gut metagenome | biome: human gut; material: stool | host: Homo sapiens | place: Luxembourg | collected 2012-06-01 | reverse complement strand
TACAAGACCCTCGAAAAAGCGCGTCACGATGAATTATTGGCCACCCAGTCGGCCATTCTGGATACAGCCGCCGCCCACCTGAAAGAGGGCGGGCGTCTGGTCTACTCCACCTGCACCATCGACCCTGCCGAGAACGAAGAGCAGGTGCGGGCCTTCGTGGGCCGACACCCGGAGTTCCGGGTGGTGACGCCGGACGTCCGCTTCCCGGCCGGGATGACGGTGGGGGACTGGGGTGCGCTTTCCGTTCCCACCCGCACCGGCATGGACGGCTTTTTCCTCTGCGCGATGCAGAAACGTGATTCCTGACAAAAGGAGATTTTCATGGAGACTAAACGCTGTATATCCTCCCTGACGCTGGAACAGCTGACAGCGGAGCTGAAAGCGATGGGCCAGCCCGGCTTCCGGGCCAAGCAGATTTTCCACTGGGTCCACCAGAAGCTCGTGACCGACTTTTCGGCCATGACCGACCAGCCCAAAGCCCTGCTGGCAAAGCTCGAGGAGGCATTTTACATCGCCGCGCCCATCATCGAGCGGCGGCAGGAGGCCAAGGACGGCACCGTGAAGTACCTGCTGCGGATGGCCGACGGCAACTGCATCGAGACCGTCGTCATGCGCTACCACTACGGCAACACGGTCTGCGTGTCCACTCAGGTGGGCTGCCGGATGGGCTGCCGCTTCTGCGCCTCGACCCAGGCGGGCCGGGTGCGCAACCTCGAGGCGGGCGAGATATGCTCCGAAATTTACACCGCCCAGAAGGACATCGGGGAGCGCATTTCCCACATCGTGCTGATGGGCATCGGGGAGCCGCTGGATAATTTCGACGAAGTCATGCGCTTTCTCGAGAACATCTCGTCCCCCGAGGGCGTGAACATCGGGATGCGGAACATCAGCCTCTCCACCTGCGGCCTCGTGCCGAAGATCGACCAGCTGGCCGAGAAGAAGCTCCAGCTCACCCTCTCCGTCTCTCTCCACGCCCCCAACAACGACATCCGCAGCGGCATGATGCCCGTGAACGACGCCTACCCCGTGGAGGTGCTGATGCAGGCCGTGCGCCGGTATCAGGAGACGACGGGCCGGAGAGTGAGCTTCGAGTACTCCATGGTGCGGGGCGTCAACGACTCCGACGCCTGCGCCCGACAGCTGGCCGACCTCATCCGGGGGATGGGCGCTCACGTCAACCTCATCCCCATCAACCCGGTGGACGGCAGCCCTTATTCGGCCACCGACGCCGCCAACGTCCGGCGCTTCCAGCAGAAGCTGGAAAGCCTCGGCGTCAACGCCACCGTCCGCCGCCGTCTGGGCAGCGAGATCAGCGCCGCCTGCGGCCAGCTCCGCCGCGACGAGATGAACGGCAAAGTTTGAGAAGGAGAATCCTATGAAACTTGCAGGAAAAACAGACGTCGGCAGCGTCCGCCCCGAGAATCAGGATGACTACCGGGCAGGCGAGCTGAACAGCGACGCGGCCTGGGGCCTCGTGTGCGACGGCATGGGCGGTGCGCGGGGAGGCCGTGAGGCTTCCGTGAGCGCCTGCGACGTCATCGAGCACAGCTTCCACGAGCAGTACGCCCAGTGCCTGCCCGGCGACGAGGAAAAGTTTTTGAAGCGGGCGCTCACGGGCGCCAACCGCTTCGTCTTCCAGAAAGCCTCCCGGGAGGAGGAGCTGGCGGGCATGGGCACCACGGCGGTCTGCGCCCTCGTGCGGGGCGGCAACGCCTTTATCTGCCACGCAGGCGACTCCCGGGCCTATCTCGTCCGGGACGGTAAGCTCACCCAGCTCACCCACGACCACTCCTACGTGCAGGAGCTGGTGGACTGCGGCACCATCACCGCCGAGGAAGCCGAGCATCACCCCCAGAAGAACATCATCACCCGGGCGCTGGGCGTGGACTACCGCCTCGACCCCGAGTTCACCAGCGTGCCGGTGCAGAAGGGCGATATGATCCTGCTCTGCACCGACGGCCTCACCAACGTCCTGCCCAAAGAAAAGATCGAAGAGATCTTCACGAAGGGCGGGTTCTACGACATCCCCGACCGGCTGGTGGACGCCGCCAACGCGGGCGGCGGCCCCGACAACATCACCGCGCTGCTGCTGGGCGTGGAGCCGCTGGAGGTGAAGCATGGATAATCTCATCGGCAAGACGCTGGACGGGCTCTACACCATTCAGGAGCTCATCGGCGCAGGCGGCATGGCCAACGTCTACAAGGCCGTGGTCTCTGCCCCCGGCGGGCCTGTGCCGGAAGGCACGGTGGTGGCCGTCAAGGTGCTGCGTCAGGAGCTGATGCATGACGCCGACCTCGTCCGCCGCTTCAAGAACGAGTCCAAGGCCATCTCCCTGCTCAACCACCCCAACATCGTCAAGGTCTACGACGTCTCTGTCAGCGAAAACTTACAGTATATCGTGATGGAGTGCGTGGAGGGCATGACCCTCCGGGAGTACCTCAACGAGCGGGGCGGCAAGATCACCAGCCGGGAGACCGTCCACTTCATCGCCCAGATCCTCCGCGCCCTCGACCACGCCCACCGCAACGGCGTCGTCCACCGGGACATCAAGCCCCAGAACATCATGCTGCTGGACAACGGCCAGCTGCGGATGATGGACTTTGGCATCGCCCGCATCTCCCGGGCCGAGAACCAGATACAGAACGGCAAAAAGGCCATGGGCAGCGTCCACTACATCAGCCCCGAACAGGCGAAGGGGGAGGAGACCGACCCCAAGAGCGACATCTACTCCGTGGGCGTCATGATGTACGAGATGCTCTCGGGCAGGCTGCCCTTCGACGCCGACGACATGGTGGAGGTGGCCCGCAAGCAGATACGGGACACCCCGAAGCCGCTGGCAGAGCTTGCCCCGGACGTGCCGACGGGCCTCGTGCAAATTACGGAACGCGCCATGGCGAAGCTGCCGGTCAACCGGTATTCCAGCGCCACAGAGATGCTGGAAGCGCTGGACGCCTACGTGCAGGACCCCTCCGTCACGTTCCAGTATCAATATGTAAAGGAAGAACCTGAAAAGGTGGTGAATGACCCCATGCCGCAGAAACGCAGCATCCGCAGACCCCCGGAGAAACCGGCGGTGAATCCCGCCCGCCCCAAAGCTAAGGCGAAAAAGAAGAAGCGCAGCGCCTTTATGCCGGTGCTGCTGGGCATCACGACGGCCTTTGCGCTGGCCTGTGCGGCCCTGTGCTGGACCATCCTGAACGATTCCAGCAACATCATGACCGACCGCGACGACATCGTGCTGAGCGATTTCAGCGGCATGACGCAGGACGAGGTGAACGCCTCTGAGCAGGTGGCCTCCGGTCAGGTGGTCGTCAACTGGGAAGAGGAGTACAACAACGACTACGCCGCAGGCTATGTCTACAAGCAGTCGCCGGTGGCGGGCCGCACCGTCCGCGAGGGCCAGAGCGTGACCCTCACCGTCAGCCTCGGCATCCACTACGTCACCGTCCCCGACCTGACCAACTACGTGCAGGCCGACGGCGAACAGCAGCTGAAGGACCTGGGCGTGTCGGTGCTGGTCACTCAGGCCGTGGATCCCCGCCGCAGGCAGTCAGGTGGCCGCAGGCACCACGGTGGTGATCTACGTCAGCCGCCCGCAGGTGGCCACCACCACCAAAGTCCCCAGCCTCATCGGCATGAACGTGAACGACGCCCGTACCCTGCTGGTGCAGCGGAAACTGGGTCTGGGCAGCCAGACCGAGCAGTACAGCGACCAGCCCGTGGGCAGCATCATCAGCCAGAACCCCGGCGAGGGCGCATCGGCCAAGCTGAACACCCGGGTCAGCGTCGTGGTCAGCGCAGGCCCCGAGCCTGCACCGGAACCCGAAGCACCCAGCGAGAGCACCGCCAGCAGCGACGGCTCCGGCGGCTGGTTGGGTGGCCTCTTCGGGGGCAGCAGCTCTTCCAGCGAGAGCACCGGCGCCAGCTCGTCTTCTTCCACCGGCGGCGGTCTCAGCGACTGGTGGACGTCCTGGCTGGGCTAAAGGAGAAGGTATGACAGGTTATATCACAAAAGGCATCGGCGGATTTTATTACGTTAAGACGTCGGAAGGCGTCGTGGAGTGCAAGCCCCGGGGCATCTTCCGCAAGCAGAAGATCACCCCCGTGGCGGGCGACGTGGTGACGCTGGAGACCGAGAACGGCGCGGCGGTCATCGCGGGCATCGCGCCCCGGCGGAACGTCTTCGTCCGCCCGCCCATGGCGAACCTCGACGTGCTGTTCCTCGTGGCAAGCACCACCCAGCCCACCCCCAGCACCCTCGTGCTGGATAAGCTCTCGGCCATCGCGGTGGATAAGGGCGTCCAGCCCGTCATCGTCTGCACCAAATGCGACCTCGCCGAGGCGGAGTTTCTGCGCAGCGCCTACGAAAAATCGACCCTGCCCTTCATCCGCATCGACTACGCCACCGGCGAGGGTCTGGACGACATCAAGCACTGGATCAATGGCCGTCTCTGCGCCTTCTGCGGCAACTCCGGCGTGGGCAAATCCACCCTGCTGAACGCCCTCCTGCCCGACGTGGAGCGTCAGACCGCCGCCATCAGCCAGAAGCTGGGCCGTGGCCGTCACACCACCCGCGAGGTGACCATCTTTGAAGCCTTCGGGGGCCGCATCGCCGACACCCCGGGCTTCGCCAGCCTCGAGGCCAGCCGGGCGGGCTTCATCCCGAAAGAGGCTCTGGAACACGCCTTCCCGGAGTTCGGGCCTTACCTCGGCGCGTGCCAGTTCACCGGCTGCTCCCACCGCTCCGAGAAGGGCTGCGCCGTCCGCGCCGCCCTCGCGGAGGGCAAGCTCTCCCAGACCCGCTACGACAGCTACTGCGCCATGTACGATGAGGTCAAGGATGTGAAGGAGTGGCAGTACCCTCTCAGCCGCTGACGGAGAAGGCAGCCCTGTAAACTTTCTGCACAGCGCTTGACTTTTGCGGGGAAGAGCATATAATAAAAACAGAAAGTGTAATAGGTAGTCCATTGGTTTCATCCCAATGGAAAAGCCCCCAAGGAGTTGCGACCTCCCCGGGGGCTTTCCTTTTTAGGCTTTGCGGTTCTCTTTGTTACCTGTCAAGCCATTTGCAAATGAAGTGCGATACGACATTTGCTGCGACAGATACTAAAAGTGTAAGGATGTAGTCCATGATTTCACCCCCTCTCCCGTAAGATAGCGGGGATGAACCGCAGAACCAGTATATCATAAACTTCGGCAAAAAGATACAGAAAAAGACGCTGTGTTATCATACTTCCCAGAAAGAAGGAATCCCATGTCCCGCTGTGTTATCATTTCCGCCTGCCCGGTCAGCGCCTCGCTGGCGTCGACCCTGCGGCCCGGCGACACCATCATTGCCTGCGACGCGGGCTACCGCAACTGTGCGCCGCTCCACTGCCGCCCCGACATCATCGTGGGCGACTTCGACACCGCGCCCTGCCCGGCGCAGGAGGGCGACGACACCATCATCCTGCCCCACGTCAAGGACGACACCGACACCGAGTACGCGGCAAAGCTGGCCTCCGAGAAGGGCTTCGACGAGGCGCTGCTGCTGGGTGTACTGGGCGGCAGACGCCTCGAGCATACGCTGGCCAACCTCTGCACCGGCCTCGGCCTCGAACAGCGGGGCGTCCGCGCCACGCTTCTGGACGAGCGCAGCCGCATCACCTTCGTGATGCCCGGCGAGACCCGCCGCTACCCGAAGGACGGGTATTTCTACCTCTCGGTCTTCCCGATGGAGGGCAGGGCAGAGGGGGTCTCGGAGCGGGGCTCCTTCTACGAGCTGACCGACGCCGTCCTCACCGCAGGCTACCCCCTCGGCGTCAGCAACGAGTATGCCGATGGCTCCGACTGCATCACCATCTCCACCCAAAAGGGCGCGCTGGTGGTGGTGGAGACGGTGCCGGACGGGCCGATCCTGAGCTGAACCGGAACATTCCGGGCGCGGGACGCCTATAATGGCGTATCAAGCGACGAAAGGTGGTCGGCTCTATGCAGGTGGTCGTTCTCAAAAGCCCCAAGTGCCTGAGAGGCTTGCTCCGGAGGCTGTTCGGCATAAAAAAGGAGAGAGAAGAGTGAAGTGTGATTTCAACCAGGCGGATGCCATGCAGGCCGCAGCAGATGACGATGTGCTGGCCTCTTCGCTGAAGCTGATGGACCGTAACAAGCACGTGTATGAGGAACTTGCAAAATGAAAGCAGCAGGCTTGTAAACTTTCTGTGCAACGCTTGACTTTTGCAGAGAATCGCATATAATAAAAGTAGCAAAAGAAAAAGCAAATACGCCATCGGCGCACCCAAAGGAAAGACCCCCTCCCGGAGCGGCAATCTCCGAAAGGGGGTCCTTTTTAGTGCTTACGGCCCTTCAGCCATCCGTCAAGCCACTTGCAGATGTAGTAGGACGCTACATTCGCTGCGACGGACAGAACAAAAGAAAAAATATACGCCATAAGGCGACACCCCCCTTCTCCCATCCTTGGTAGATTGGGCGGGACGAGCCGCAGGACTATTATATCATATAATTCGCCAAAAAGATACAGGAAACGATGCGGAATGCCAAAGCCTCTCCCAAAGGGAGAGCCTTTTTCAGCCTCAGCCCCAAACCCGCGCGGACGGCTCTACGTATCGCTTCCTGCTTTCCATCTGCCATGGTTAAATTTTACCCCCTTCGGAGCAGCCGCCCCGAGGGGGTTTTCTCTTTTTCTGCGCAGAAATACGCAGAAAGCTTGCGTTGACTGAACAACCTTTCGTAGTTATAATAAAAGCAACAAAACAACCCATGAAAGGAGCTTTTATGCAGAAAAACATGACCGACCGCACCCCGGGCAGCTACGACGACTTCGTGGCCTACCTCGGCACGGTGCGCACCGAAGAGGAGCTGTTCTCCCGGCTGACCTACTGGTTCGCCGGGCAAAACCGCCCCGAGGACGTCCTCAGCCGCTCCGAGCTGGTGGAGGCGAGGGCGAAGGAGCTGGGCTTCTGGCAGGGCCTGACCTTCCGGATGGAGCGCTGGCTGACCGACGGCAAGAGCGAGCTGGAAGCGGTGGGCCGGGAGGAGTTCCAGAGCCGCATCGCCGAGGACTACGCCGCCTACCGGGAAAAGGCCGACGCGGCCCGGGCGCGCTTCCGGGACCGCCGCCGCGCCGCGCCCTTCAACTTCACCCCCGACTGTCTCCAGAACGTCCCCATCCAGAACGTGAGCTGGCTGGTGGATGGGCTGCTGCCCATGGGAGAGGTGTCGCTTCTGGGTGCCGACGGCGGCACCGGCAAGGGCATCTGGCAGGCCCAGCTCATTGCGTATGTCACGGCGGGCCGGACCTCCGGCTTCTTCCCCCAGCCGCCGGAGAAGACCGGCAGCGTCCTCCTTTTTTCCGGCGAGGACGACCCCGGCAAGGTGCTCAAAGCCCGCCTGACGGCGGCAGGGGCCGATATGAGCCGGGTGATGGTGGTCACCAGCGACGCCTACTTTGCCCGCACCGGCAGCCCGCTCTGCATCCCGGACACGGGCTTTGCAAAGTACGTGGGGAAGGCCGCGCCCGCCCTCGTCATCATCGACCCGCTGCAGAGTTTTCTGCCCGCGGGGGTGGAGATGGCCAGCCGCAACCAGATGCGCAGCGCCCTGCTGCCCCTCAAAGCCCTCTGCGCCAAGCACGGCTGCGCGGCCCTCATCTCGATGCACACCAACAAGCGCGCCAACGTCTCGGGCCGCGCCCGTCTGGCCGACAGCTCCGACATCTGGGACATCGCCCGCAGCGTCCTCATGATGGGCCGCGACAAGAACAGCGAAAAGCTCTACCTCAGCCACGAGAAGAGCAGCTACTCCGCCCCGGCCCGGACAGCCCTGCTCCACATCGAGCAGGCGCAGGTGGAGGGCGTCACGACGGCGGTGGCCGTCTTTGACAGCCGCACCGACAAGAAGGACGCCGACTTCGTGGAGGAGCGCCGCGTCCGCACCGCCCAGACGAAAGAGGATACCGCGCAGGCCATCCTCAACGTGCTGGCCGAGAGCAAGCTGGGGAGTATGCCCAGCACCCAGCTCCGGGCGGAGGTGATGAAGGAGATGGGGTGCAGCGATAGGACGTATATCCGGGCGTATGGCAACCTTATCAAATCAGGCGAGATTATAAAGAAGAATATTCGCCAACAAGATGGAAAAAATCAATGGTACTCATTCCTCTACTGTAGTGAAACAAGTGGCAAAGTTCCTATAAATTAAATGATATATCGTTCAATGTTGATTGTTTGCCAACGTGGCAAAGTTCTCCTGATTGGCAAACTACCTACTTTGCCAGCAAGCCTTAAGTTTGCCAACGTGGCAAAGTTTGATTTATGACGATGAATCGATGATATTTTGGAACTTTGCCAGATACCCCGCCCCTCTCAGAGCAGCCGTATTTCCCGAAACCTGCGTGAATCGCCCCAAAACCTGCGCGAATGGCCGTTGCAGCTGCGGCGGGAGACGGGTTATAATGGAAGTGTCAAAAACACCACAGTGAACGGAGGATACGACCATGAAACTGAAAAAGCTCCTTGCCCTCGCCCTTGCGGGCGTGCTGATGCTGGCCCTGCTCACCGGCTGTTCCGGCGGTGCCAGCGGGACAGAAGAGGACAGGCTCGTCGCGGAGGCCGTCGCCGACATCTTCAAGGGAAACTCCCAAAACGTCGAAGTCTCTTACAGCGTCCCCGAACTGACCAGCACCATCCGGCCCGCGTTCACCCCGGACTGGTTCCTGAAGACCCCAGAGGGAATCATCGACGGGCTGAACGAGAAATTCCCCATAGACGCCGGTCAGACGCTGAAAGGCTTCCTGCAAGACAGCCTGAAAGCCTACGAGCAGAGCAATTTCGTGAGCTTTGTTGCTTTCGACTCCACCGGGATGAGCGCCCTTCAGCAGGTAGAGCGGTTCTCCAGCGGTGCGCCGGTGGTCGGGGTGTACTATAAAGATGTGTCGCCCACGGTCAATACCAAGCTGCGTGTCGGCGTCTGCCATAAGACCGTCGAGGGCCGGGAATACTGCCTTGTGGTCATTGTCCGGGCCCGATGATGCGCTTGTAAACTTTCTGTGCAACGCTTGACTTTTGCGGGGAATCGCATATACTAAAGATAGTAAAGGCAATTACTGATTCATCGTCCCACGGAAAGAAAACCCCCTCCCGGAGCTGCAATCTCCGAAAGGGGGTTTCCTTATTTAGTGCTTACGGTCTTTGAACCAACCGTCAAGCCACTTGCAAACAAAGTGTGACACTACGTTTGCTGCGACGGAGGTCATAAAGGCAAAAATATGATTCATCGTTCCCACCTCCTTCCCAATAAAATGGGCGGAGTTAGACCGCAAACCAATTATAACATATAATTCGCCAAAAAGATACAGGAAACACTGCGGCCTGCCAAAGCCTCCCCTCGCTAGGGGAGGTGGCAGCGCGTCAGCGCTGACGGAGAGGTTGTACGAAGACGGGCCTGCCCTAGGCAGCAGCCTTGTAAACCTTCCCCCAGACTATCACCCCAAAATGCCAAGCCCCCAAGGAGGTCAACCTCCCCGGGGGCTTTTTTTCTGCGTGAATCGCCCCGAAACCTGCGCGAATGGCCATTGCAACTGCGGCGGGGCCGGGTTATAATGGAAGTATCAAAAACACCCAAGAAAAAGGAGGAACCACCATGAAACGAAAAAAATTCCTTGCCCTCGCCCTTGCGGGGGTGATGACCGCAGTGACCCTCACCGCCTGCGCACCGCTGGAGGTCCTCTACGACTGGTTCTTTGGCGGCGGCGGCAGCGCTTCCCGGGGCAGCGAAAAGGGCCGTGTGACGGAGTCCGAGGAGCTTGAAAAGCAGCTCGAGAAGTATTTCGGTCTTTCTGAAACCACAGCAAGCGCCAGAGCCAAGGAGACGCTTGAGGCAGTGGCAAAAGGATTTGACGCGGAATGGCTCGACAACAACAAGTTGAACGACAAGGCTAAAGACGCACTTATCCCTATCACGCAGGACAAAGTGCAGGTTAAACAGGCGTTATGGGTGGACGTGATGGAGCTGACCTCCCCCGACGGAACAGCGGATATTACTCTGGATAACAGGCCGATTTACTCGGATAGATATGTGGACCCAGGGCCTGGTTCTGGTGATCCTTACCATTGGGTTTATCTGGTGGATCCTTCTTATTTAAGAAGAGAATTGGACTACTACAAGAAAAATGACGCTGAACTATACGCCGGTACGTTCCAGAAAGACGGAAAAAATTACGCCGCGATGGTCACGATAATGAACGGTTGGTGGTAATGTGTAGGGAGTGATGCCAAGCCCTGCCTTACACACCCTTTTCTTGAAATAACCCTTCCGCCCCCTTCGGAGCAGCCGCCCCGAGGGGGCCTTTTTGCGCCTGTGGGCTGGCGCAGGGCATAGCCCGGCTTTGCCCCGCATACACTCTCATCAGAGCAAGGACAGGAAAGGAGCATCACCATGGAGCTGAAAGTGTTCCGGGACGTTCTGCCTGCGGCGGGTGCGGACTGCACCGCCAAGGCGGAGCTGCCCCTCGAGACCGAACTACTGATCTCGGACTATCTGCCGCCGGTGCAGCGCATCGTCAAGTGCTTCGCAAAGCCGGTGGTGCTGCAAAAGCAGCTGGCCCCCGGGCGGCTGACGCTGGAAGGATATTTGCGCTGTACCGTGTATTATCAGGGCGAAGAGGGGGCGGGGCTGTGCCAGACCGAGCAGAAGCTGCCCTTCACCAAGGCCCTCGAGCTGCCCTCTTTCGCGGCCACGGCGTGGACAGCCTGCGTCGAGGGCCAGACCGAATACCTCAACTGCCGGGCCGTCAACCCCCGCCGCATCGAGGTGCGGGGGGCCTACGGGCTGGTGGTGAGCGTCCACGCCCAGCTGTCCACCGAGGTCATCACGGCCCTCAGCGAGGGCGGCATCGAGCAGAAGCCGGTCACGCTGGCAGGGGTGAGGCGGGCCGCCACCCTCGAAAAGCTCGTGACCATCGAGGGGGCGCTGACCTTCCCGAAGCCCCCCGCCGCCATCCTCGACATCACCGGCACCGCCGAGGTGCGGGAGCTGAAGCGGATGCAGGGCAAAGCCGTGGCGAAGGGGGTCTTGCACGTCCTCTGCGGATGGCGGGCCGAAGGGGACGCCGCCCTCCGCAGCCAGACCGCCGACCTGCCCTTCAACCAGATACTGGATGCAGACGGCCTCAGTGAGGACTGCCGCTGCCTCTGCGTGCTGGAGCCGGTGGGCTTTGCGGCGGCGGAAGGGGAGACCACCGAGGACGGCGCGGCTTCCACCACCCTCACGGCCACGGCGATGCTGCGGCTGAGCGGCTGGCGTCCCTACCAGCTCCAATGCGTGGCCGATGCCTTCTCCACCCGCTTCGAGACGACCCTCACGCCTCAGACTCTCGCCACCGAGTCGCTGCTCTGCGCGCTGGACGAGACGACAGTGCTGCGGGGCTCCGGCCCTCTGCCCGACGCCGGAGCGCATATTTTAGCCTGCTTCGCCTCCTTCGGGCCGGTGAGCCTGACGCGGCAGGAGGGGAGAGCCGTCCTGACGGCCCGGGCCGTGGTGTCAGCCTTTGCGGAAAACACCCTCGGGGAGATGGAGTGCTACGAAAAGGCGCTGGACTACGCCCTGCCTCTCCCCGCCGACCTGCCCGAGGATGCCGACGCCTACCCCGAGTGCTGGCTGAGCGTTCAGGACCTGCAATGCGCCAGCGCAGGCGGCGCGCTGGATGTGTCCCTCACGGTCCGGGCCGAGGGCGCGGTGCTGGCGCGGCAGACGGCCTCTCTCGTGGGGGCGGTGGAGCTGGGCGACCCCCTCGCCCCCGCCGACCCGGAGGTGTCGCTCCGCATCTGCTACGCCCAGCCGGGGGAGGAGCTGTTCGCCATCGCCCGGCGCTACCACGTCTCGCCCGGCCAGATGCTGGCCGCCAACGACCTCCCCGACGGCACCGCCCGCCTCGACGAGGCGCGGAGACTGCTGGTGCCGGGGGTGTGAGCGCAGTTGTAAACTTTCTGCACAGCGCTTGACTTTTGCGGGGGATCGGGTATCCTAAAGTCAGGAATGTCAAGGGTCAAGATTGTCACCCCAAAAATGAAAAACCCCCTCGGAGTCGCTACCTCCAAGGGGGCTTTTCATTTAGTTGGGCTTACGGCCCTTCAGCCATCCATCAAGCCACTTGCAACGGCGACGACCGCCGCCAGTGGCGGAAACAGGGAGAAGCTGTTGGGGCCGCGGCCAGCAGGATGCAAGCGGCAGCGAAGCAGACGCTGGGAGCCGCAACCCGGGCTCCTTCTTGTCATATCCATATTGCATCCGCTTTCATCATATAAGGCCGTTCCAGTCTTTTCTCTTCTGCGCCACATCGGGGACGCTCCTGTTCACTGGCATGAAGAGACTTTTTCTTCCAAGCTTCTATTCCCTAGGCCGAACGTATTAGTTACGCAGTGCTTTTTCGCGCACTTCCGGTGTAACTGCTTTCAGAAGATTATAGAGGTCAATAATATCGGTGATTGCCTGCCGGTCCTGCACCGTCCATGTGTAATCAAACTTGCTATAATCCGTTCCCTCGAAACGCATGATAACGGTATCGGCACTCAAAAGGTTTCGCAACCATTCGACTTCACTGTCTTCCATTTCAAAGGTGGCCCATGCAAACCATTTACCAAGCTCTTTGTCGTATCCATAACCGGAGTTATCATAATCGCAAATGTAAGTGTACTTATAATCTCCACCGCGCAGAATGATGTCATCGATATCCAGCTCGGAAGAGCCCATGTAAGTAAAATCTTCCCAGAAAACAATAGTGTTCCCCTTGTCCCAGATATAAAGGTTGGGGCCAATGCCACACGTCTTGCGCTTATCGATGCTGTCATCATGCGGGGTTGTAATCGCCCAGCAGTCTTCTACTGCATCGTAGTTGACATTGCACTTTGCAAGTGCATCCTGAATACCAAGAATCTGCTGTGCTTCTGCCAGCACACCAAAATTGGTGACAGCAGCTTTTCCTGCATCATCCAACTGGTTATAGGCATCCAAAGCGGCCACGATCGCCGCGCGTCTGCTGCGCGTGACAGTACCGATCTGGCTGATCAGCGCTTCTACCTGCTCCGGGGTCACAGCACTATTCTGCTGCGCGAGCACCGCAAAAGGAACGTCCCCGGCGGGGCTGGCGGCCAGCGCAGGCAATGCAGTACCTGCCATCAGAGCGGCCACAAGGCTGCCTGCCACAATAACTTTGCATTTTTCTGTAATTTTCATTTGATTTGCCTCTTTCCTCTGGATTTCAGCTTATAGCTGTTGTAACACAAAATTATAGATACAACAAAGGTGTCAATGGGCGGGCAAGGCCGCAAAATAAGTATACCATAAACTTCAACAAAAAGATACAGGAAGCGATGCCACGAGCCGGACTTTCCTACAAAGGAAAGGCTCTGTCTTAGTACAACCTCTCCGTCATCGCTGACGCGATGCCACCTCCCCTAGCGAGGGGAGGCCTTGGCAGTCCTCGCAAAGTGAACGGTTTCGCCAGAGGCTCCCCTCGGTAGGGGAGCTGTCAGGCGCAGCCTGACTGAGAGGTTCTCCCCGCACCATCGCTCTCAAGCTGCATAAGTACGACTTATTACGAAAATATGAATAAAAACTCGAAAAAGCCCTACCGTTCCCGGTTCCGGTCTGCTATAATTTTCTATGCTTGTTACAAAAACCTGAAGTGAAGTAAAGGAGCCAGGATATGATAAAAAGCGCTGAACTGGAAAATTCGGCATATGAGTTTGAGGCGAAAATGCCGCTGCGCCACGCTGTCCCGCTGGGATTGCAGCACGTGTTCGCCATGTTCGTGGGCAACCTCACCCCGCTGCTCATCATCACCAGCGCCTGCGGCCTCGCGGGCGGTGAGTTCGCAGACCTGCAGGTGAGCCTGCTGCAGAACGCCATGTTCGTGGCGGGCATCGTCACGCTGGTGCAGCTGTACGGCCTCGGCCCTGTGGGCGGCAAAGTGCCGATCATCATGGGTACCAGTTCGGGCTTTCTGGGCGTGTTCAACAGCGTGGCTGCCACCATGGGCGGCGGCGTCACGACCTACGGCGCCATGATGGGCGCATCCATTCTGGGCGGCCTGTTCGAGAGCGTGCTGGGCGTCTTTCTGAAGCCCCTGCGCAAGCTGTTCCCGCCGGTGGTCACCGGCACGGTCGTGCTGTCCATCGGTCTGTCCCTCATCTCCGTGGGCGTCAACTCCTTCGGCGGCGGCAACGCAGCCAAGGACTTCGGCTCGGTGGAGAATCTGCTGCTGGCCGTCTTCGTGCTGGTGGTCATCCTCTTCTTCAAGCACTGGACCAAGGGCTTCCTCAGCTCTTCCTCCATCCTCGTGGGCATCATCGCGGGCTATCTGGCAGCCATCGTCATGGGCTTCGTCCTGCCCACCACCGGCGTCACCGCCGACGGCGTGGAGTTCACCAAAGCATGGGTGCTGAACTGGAACAAGGTCGCTGAGGCCAGCTGGTTCGCCATCCCGAAGCTGGTGCCGGTCAAGATCGTCTTCGACCTCCGCGCCATCCTGCCCGTCATGATCATGTTCATCGTCACCGCCGTGGAGACGGTGGGCGACATTTCCGGCGTCATGGAGGGCGGCATGAGCCGCGAGGCCACCGATAAGGAGCTGAGCGGCGGCATCATCTGCGACGGCCTCGGCTCTACCGTCGCCGCCTGCTTCGGCGTCCTGCCCAACACCTCCTTCAGCCAGAACGTGGGCCTCGTGGCCATGACCAAGGTGGTCAACCGGGGCGCACTGGCCACCGGCGCCATCTTCCTGATGCTCTGCGGCCTCATCCCCAAGCTGGGCGCACTCATCTCCATCATGCCGCAGGCCGTTCTGGGCGGCGCTGCCGTCATGATGTTCTCCTCCATCGTGGTGTCGGGCATCCAGCTCATCACCAAGGAGAAGATGACTCCCCGCACCCTGACCATCGTCTCTGTGGCGCTGGGCGTGGGCTACGGCATGGGTGCAAACGCCAAGATCCTTGCCAACACCCCCCAGTTCGTCCAGCTCATCTGCGGTGAGAGCGGCATCGTGCCTGCTGCCTTCGTGGCCATCCTGCTCAACTGCCTGCTGCCCCGCGATGAGAAGTAAGCGTTGAACCACTGCGGCCTCCCTGTCTTTGCAGGGAGGTCTTTTTGTGCTATAATTTCCCCAGTCTGATCAGAGGGAAGGAGGACTCTATGGAACTGCAAACTGCCGCCCGCTATCGTCTTCTGGACGAGCTGCGGGGACTCGACCTCATCAGCATGATGCTCTACCACGGGATGTGGGACGTGGTGTTCCTCTTCGGCGTGGCCCAGAAGTGGTACACCGGACGCCCGGGCTTTGTGTGGCAGCAGAGCATCTGCTGGGTCTTCATCCTGCTTTCGGGCTTCTGCCTGCCGCTGGGGCATCATCCGTTCCGGCGGGGAGCTGTCGTCTTCGGGGCAGGGGCGCTGGTCACAGCCGTCACCCTGCTCTTCCTGCCCGAGGACGTGGTGTGGTTCGGGGTGCTGACTCTGCTGGGCTCGTCCATGCTCCTCACCGCCGCGCTGGACCCGCTGCTGCGCCGCGTCCCGCCCGCCGTGGGCGTGGCCGTCAGCGCCCTGCTGTTCTGGGTGACCTACCCGACGATGAACGGCTTCTGGAACCTGCCGGGCGGGCGTCTGGCCCTGCCGCAGGCCCTCTACGCCAGCTGGCCTACGGCCTATCTGGGCTTCATGCCGAAGAGCTTTTTCTCCACCGACTATTTCCCGCTGCTGCCCTGGCTGTTTCTGTTCTGGGCGGGGTACTTCCTCCACCACCTCGTGGGCCGCGGACGCCTCGCGCCGCTGCGCAGGTCGGTCTGCCCGCCGCTGGGCTGGATGGGCCGTCACTCGCTGGTGCTCTATCTGCTCCATCAGCCGGTCATCCTGGGGGTGCTGACGGTGGCGTTCCGGCTGGTGAGAGCGGGGTAAAACTTCTGGAAAAGTTAGCCTCTGTGACCGCTTGACAAAGCAGCGGCGCTGTGGTATCCTATGGACGGTTAGAGAAATCTAACTAAAGAGATGCGTCTGAGCCTGCTTCCGACGCATTTTTATGGAGCAAAAAGTTAGAAATGGCTAACCCAATAAATCAAAAGTGAGGCTGAACATTATGAGCAAAGTAGCAATCGTATTCTGGAGCGCGACCGGCAACACCGAGACCATGGCAAACTGCATCGCGGAGGGTGCAGGCGCTGCCGCCACCATCGTCCCCTGCGCCGAGATGGACGCAGCAAAGCTGGGCGAGTATGACGTGGTGGCCTTCGGCTGCCCCGCCATGGGCGCCGAGCAGCTGGAGGAGAGCGAGTTCGAGCCGATGTTCGCGGGCCTCGAGGGCTCTCTGAACGGCAAGAAGGTGGCTCTGTTCGGCTCCTACGGCTGGGGCGACGGCCAGTGGATGCGCGACTGGTGCGAGCGTGCCAAAGAGGACGGCGCACAGCTGTTCAGCGACGAGGGCCTCATCTGCAACGAAACGCCCGACGACGACGTTCAGGCTGCCTGCCGCAAGCTGGGCGCTGATCTGGCCAACTGGTAAAAAATAACACCGGCCCATCCTGCATCATCCCGCGTCTTTGGGGCAACCTAGGGACAAAGAGGTGATGAATGAATGGAAAACACAGGTGTCCGCTGTGATGTCTGCGAGTGCCGCCACAACGTGGGGAGCTGCAAGTGTGACTTGCCCGAGATCACGGTGACGGAGCGCTGCACCTGCTCTTCTCAGCAGGTGGACATCCCGCACTACTGCCAGAGCTACGAGAAGAAGTAAGTGCGCAAAAAAGACCTCTGCCCGACAGCCGGGCAGGGGTCTTTTATCATTTGTGCTTCAGTGGAGGCTGACGCCGAAGGTGGGCAGGCTGCGCAGCAGGGTGCCGACGTTGTGCATCTCGTAGATGCCGAAGCCCAGAGCGCTGGCGGCTACGAGGTTGTCGGCCCGGTCGTCGATGAAGATGGACTCATCGGCCCGGAGATGGTACTTGTCCAGCAGGGCCTGATAGATGCGGGGGTCGGGCTTGTTGATCTTCACTTCGCAGGAGGCCACGCCGCCGTCGAAGAGACCCTCGAAGTCCCGGTGCATCAGCAGGTCCAGCACGTCCTCGGGGATGTTGCTCAGGTAGTAGACGCAGTAGCCGCGCTGCTTGAGCTGCTCCACCAGCGTCTGCATCCGGCGGCGGGGACGGAGCATGCTCATCCAGTCGTCCAGCACGCCCTCCACCTCGAAGCCCCGGCCCACGGCTCTGGCCCGCTCGAGCATCCGCTCGTTGGCCTCCCGGCGGGTGATGCGGCCCGCGTCCAGCAGCCGCCATTCTCTGCTGCCGAAGGTCAGGTCGTAGACCTCCTCTTCCAGCCCCCGGTTCCCGAACAGGTCGATGAGGTACTTGTGGGGGTCGAAATCCACCATGACGCCGCCGAAGTCGAACACGATATTTTTATACATCGATGATACCTCTTTAAAAAAAGTTGGGATCGCACTGCGCCCAGTATAGCACATCCGGGGCAGTATTTTCCAGCCCTTTTGCATCGTCCGGCCCGCACCGGCATAGGATGGGACTGTAAGGGGGCGGGGGAGATGACCTTTCGGGAGCTGTGCAGCAAGGAAGTCGTCCAGCTGAAGGACGGGGCCTGCCTTGGCCGGGTGGACGATGTGGAGCTGGACGCCGACACGGCCCGCATCGGGAGCCTGCTTCTGCTGGGGCGGCCCCGGCTCTTCGGGCTGCTGGGCCGGGACGAGACCCTGACCATCCCGTGGGCCGACATCGAGCGGATCGGTCTGGACGCCATCCTCGTGCGGACGGACATCCCCGCCCCGCCGCCCTCCCACGGGGGACTGCTGGATAAATTGCATCAGTGGCTGAACGGATGAAAGATTTTCACCCGTTTTTTGCCCGTCAGGGCTGGATTTTGGAGGCGGGATGATTATAATAGAGGACTGGGGCGGAGTCTGCCGCTTCAAATAATAAGAAAAACGCAGAAGTGAAAGGAACTTCTTTATGACACACCATCCGAGTGCTGCGTCCCTCCGGCTGCACGGGGCGCGGCTGCTGTTTCCGCCTGTGGCCACCCTTCTGTTTCTGGTGCTCACTGAGTACATCGCCCGCGGCGCCCTGAGCGGAGATACCTTTGTGCAGTACATCTTTCCCCACGCAGAAGCCTACCTGCTGGCGTGGGGGCTGCTCTTCCTCGTCTGGATGGCGGTGGACTGGCTCACCCGCTTCGCCCCGCTGGCCACCCTCCTGTCGGCCCTGCTGGGCTGTCTGCCCGCCACGGTGGACTTTTACATCCTGCAGCTCCGGGGCGAGCCCTTCCTCCCGTGGGACTTGATGCAGGTGTCCGAGGCGGCCGGCGTGGCCTCCGCGGCGGGCATCCACGTCCAGAAGAGCATGGTCGTCTCCGGCGTCGTGGTGCTGGCTCTGACCGTCGGCTCCTTCTTCCTCTACCGGGGGCGTCAGAAACTGCCGTGGGTGCAGCGTCTGGCGGGCTTCGCAGCCAGCACAGCGGCCACCTGCGCCCTCATCTTCGGGGTGTTTTTGCAGCCTGCCGTCACCCAGTCGCTGGGCATCCTGCCCGACGCATGGATGCAGGACCGCTACTACCGCTATTACGGCGTCATCACCAGCTTCCTCACCAACCTGACGAATCTGGAGATCGATAAGCCCGATGATTACTCGGAGGAGGCCATCAACGCCATCCTCGACAACGTGGAGGCAGGGGAGAAGTACACCACCAGCCCGGTCTACCCCGGCTCCTACGCCGCCCAGACCCCGGCAGACGAACAGGTGAAGCAGCCTACCATCCTCTACGTGATGGACGAGTCCTACTGGGACGTCTCGGAGCTGGAACAGTACGGCTTCCAGTTCGACACCGACGTCTCGGCCAACCTCCACGCTCTGCAGCAGACCAGCGCCTATGGCCGGGTCTACAGCCCCAGCTTCGGCGGCGGCACCTGTGACGTGGAGTTCGAGGCTCTGACGGGCTACTCGGTGTCTTATCTGCCCAGCGGCAGCAAGCCCTACCAGCAGCACGTGACGAAACCCATGTTCGCCCTGCCCAGCTACCTCAAGACGCAGGGCTATCAGACGGCGGCGGTCCACTGCTTCTGGGCCAGATACTGGAGCCGCGACACGGCCTACCCCAACCTCGGCCTCGACGACTTCATCAGCCTCGAGAAGATGCACGGCGTCCAGAAGGTGCGCCGCCACTACTGGACCACCGGCCTCGTCACCGACGACTCCATGGCAGACCAGATCATCGGCCAGTACGAGACCATGAAGGCCCAGTCCGACGCCCCCGTCTTCCTCCACGCCGTCACCATGCAGAACCATACCAATTATAATAAGGATAACTACCCCGACGACCAGCGGGTGAAAGTCACCGAAGCCCCGGCGGGCCTCAAAGCCAGCACCGTGGGTGCGCTGGAAGACTTTGCCACCGGCATCCGGGACGCCGACGCCATGCTGGGCAGGCTGACGGACTACTTCTCGCAGGTGGACGAGCCGGTCATCCTCGTGTTCTGGGGCGACCACTACAACCCCATCGACTCCAATTACGACATCTACACCCGCAGCGGCTATGCCAGCGGCTCCAGCGCAGACCCCCGCCTCCATCAGACCACCCTGCTGATGTGGTCGAACTATTCCGACCGCGCGGTAGACCTCGGCACCATCGCCGCCTACGACATCTCGCCGGTGATGATGGAGCTGTTCGGCCTGCGTCAGCCCGCCTACTTCCAGTTCCTTGGCCGTCAGCTCCGGGCCGCCTACCGGGCCAACACCCGCGGCACCATCCTGGAGAAGGACGGCACCGCCTCGAACGAGCTGACCCCCCTGCAGCAGAAGTGGAGCGATGAGCACTGGCTGCTCCAGTACGACCTCATGTTCGGCAAAGGCTATGCCCTGAGCCGGATGGGCCTCGAGAGCATCGCCGAGGGCGCAGATTGACGAAAACCTACGATTCTTTTTAGAAAAAAGCACGAAAACCCCTTGCAACGGCCAGAGGTTTGTGCTATTATTACTTAGCATTACACACGCATCACTATGCCCTTTTGTGCTCTGACGAGTGGAGGGCAGTCCGCAGGCATCCGATATGTCAGCGGATCACGGTGTGCGGAGGCAAAACAAATTTTGGAGGTAATTTTACTATGGCAGTCGTTTCTATGAAGCAGCTTCTCGAGGCAGGCGTTCACTTTGGTCACCAGACCCGCCGCTGGAACCCCAAGATGGCGAAGTATATCTTCACCGAGCGCAACGGCATCTATATCATCGACCTGCAGAAGACCGTCAAGAAGCTGGACGAGGCTTACAACTACGTGAAGGAAGTTGCAGCTGAGGGCGGCGACATCCTGTTCGTCGGCACCAAGAAGCAGGCTCAGGAGTCCATCCGTGACGAGGCTCTGCGCTGCGG
>OCSH01001206.1_pt1 | contig 20434 bp, 15 predicted proteins | sample 1538371 | NCBI WGS metagenome assembly OCSH01 (sample SAMN04571687, study PRJEB22368) | human gut metagenome | biome: human gut; material: stool | host: Homo sapiens | place: Luxembourg | collected 2012-06-01 | reverse complement strand
CCTCGGCGGCTTCGGGGTCAACCAACCATTGGTCTCTGGCTTCGTTCCAAAGATAACGGACTTAATGGAAAACACCGTGCCGGCAATCGGTTTGCCGCTCATGGCATCGCGCTTGATGATCTTCATATCGGGCTTTTCGTAGTTGACCGCCGCAACAGTGTATTCGCGGTCACCCTCAGTTACATCTACGTACACGCTCTTCGGCGTGGGATCGACACAGTAACCGTCCGGTGCGGAGATCTCGACAAAGCTCCAAAGGCCGGTGGCGGCGTTCTCAACATAGATCTCACCCTGCGCATTGGTGATGTCGCTGCCGACGATCTGCCCGTTGAAATAGATGCTGAAACGCGCACCGGCGAGACCGGTTGTGGTACCGCCAGCAGTCTTTTTCAGCACGATCTTGCCAACGCCTGCAGGCAGTGCAGGTTCCTCTCCGCCGCCTCCGGGCTTATCCTGAGTGACCAGTTTGCGGGGACCATAATAATTGAAGAACGACTGATTTTTGCGGTTACTGGAAATTGCGTACACCGCCCATTTCGCACTCTCGTCCTCCACAATGGATGCAGACTTACCCTGTGCAGTGTACTCTTCAATCTGGCGCTGGAACTCGGCGTCCTCCTGTGATTTCTGCTCCAAAAGCCAGTCGATGAGGCTCAGATACAGATCATAGGTGTCAGCGTTGGCGTAGCCGCCCGCGTCGCCGTCTCCACCGGGCTCGCCTTTATAGCTTTGGTGATCCCACACATACGTCTGCACGGCCATAAAAAGCTGGCCAACATTGGATGCCTTGCAGTCGTTGAGGTAGGTCATCATCCATTTGACGTTCTCGACGGTCGCGGCGTCCATTTCACTGAGGCCGCTGTTCGTGACAGCCGACTGCAATACGGCATCTGCATCTGCACCGGTGCCGGACGTCCATGTAAAGGAATTCAGGTACGAAGGCGTTGCGTAATGATAGCCGAGGCCGCTATCCACGCAGTACACGAGCTTACCGTCCACCAGCGGAGGGCGGTAACTATACGGCGTACCGTTGGCGAGCAGGCGCGTGCTCCAATATGCCTGGTTGGTGGTAATTTTGAGGCCGGAACCCGTGTTCGACGCGGCAAAAGCCGCAGTCGGCAGCAGGCTCAAGATCGTCACCAGCGTTAAAAGCAGTGACAACAGGCGTTTTTTCATAGGTTTCATAGGGTTCTCCTTTCTAAAAATGCGTAATAAAAAGAGCAGACCTTGCCGATCTGCTCTTGCGTGAGAGATGATGATTTATTTGTTCGCGGGGGTATCCACCCGAGTGATGGAATAGCCATCGTAGAGGAAAAGCTGGACACAGTACCAGCACGGGTCACCAGTACCATTGACACCCCTTGCCAGCCCGACACCGATCTCTGACAGCTTTGGATTGACCATGTTCTTATGATGAACCGTTGAGGCATACCAATCCGCAACTGCTCGCTCGGCAAGTGTCTGGTCAGACAGCACCCAATCTGCGATGCGATGGATATTTTCGGCCATGTAGGGACAATCCGCGACGGTATTGAATTTTCCGCCATTCGGTCTTGTGTGCGAATAGACGGTATGCGCAGCCATCTCGTCGGCTCGTACCTGCGCCGCCTGCATGAGCCTGTCGTTGACGCGCAGCACAGCAACGCCATTTTCGCGCCGCAGCGCATTGGTGCGATCCACAATATCCTGCTTCATGGCATCCACATCATCGGCAGGTGTCGTAACCTCCGGCTGTGAAGCAGGTCCGCTGGTCTCCGCTTTCACCGGCGCGATGCCGGTGTAGGGCTTGCCGCTCTCTACCTGCACACATTTGGCATCGCCGTCCCAATAAACCTCGAAACCAACAGCCTTGCCAATGTCCCGCAGCTTCACATAGTTATTGCCGTTGATGACATAGGCTTCCATCTGCGCTTCTTTTCCATCTACGACAACGCGGTGGGTGCTGCGCTCCGCCACGATCCCGACAGCATACGCCGTGGTAGTGATGCCAGCCAACAGCAGGCAGGTAAGAAAACCGGCTGCAAAACTTCCTCGCTTCATAGGGTGTACCTCCAAAGTCTTTTGATGGGTTCATGGTATCGTAAAAGTTGGTGGGTGTCAAAAAATATAGAGGCGTTGGAGCTCAGTAAAAGTTTTTACACCAATGACCATCATAGTATCTCATCATTTTTCTCGTGCCTGCACACACCAGCGGTAATCCGGCTGATTCATCACGCAGGTGACAAGGGTGATAATGTTCTCCGTGCTGCCGTTTAGGACGCTGGTATCGTCCACGCCGATTTTACTGACAGAATACACCTCATAGCTGCGTGTGCCAAGCTGGGTGGTCAGCTTGATGGCGTCCCCAGTATCAAGGGTGTGAATCTTTCCAAAGTGGTTGTTCACGCCCCGATTATGGCCCGCAATCGCCACATTACCTTCCCAAATGGAGGTGCTGGCAAAATGTCCTGCGCCCTTGCGGAGCGCGTCCGCATCCGTTCCCTGATACACCTTGACAGACAGGCCAAGGGTGGGGATTTTCAGCGTACCGAGGTAGCCACCGCTGTAATAGAGGTCCTTCGTGACCGCGGTGTACTTCACCGGCGTGTAGGAGCCGGTATTTCCGCTGCTACTGCCCGAAGTCATAGGCGGCAGAACGGTCACACCGCCTGTGCCGCTGGTCGTTCCCGTGACTGAACCGCTCACAAGGTTTGGCGTCAGCAGTTCTCCGGCGTTCAGGGTGTAGGAGGTGGGAGAGCCGAAGGCAGGCGGGATGTAGGCGGCGTTTTTGCTCCGGTCGGTATTCACAGGCTTGTCCATCGTGACATAAATGGTATCGTCCGAGGTGGGGCGTCCGAACAGTCCTGCGTCCGGGCCGTCAAAGTGATACTCCAGTGCCGATGCAGGCATGGAAAAAGCCGCCAGCATACAGCAGGCGGCCAGCAGCGTGGTCAGATATTTTTTCATGCGGCGTACCCTCTTTTTTTATTGATGTAGTGGCGATAGCCCTTATAACCGGCATAGCCACAGCCGCCCAGCGCCGCAGCGCCCACGGGGAGCAGCAGCCACAGCCAGTTAAAATCAACGCCGCTCTTTGCCGATGCCGCAGCGCCGACGCTGGAAAAGACTGCGGTGTAGACCACTGTATCACAGCTTGTACGGGTGACATCACCCTTATAGTCTGCCGTGACGGTGTAGCCGGTGGCGTATTTGCTGGTGGCGGTGCCGGTGTAGCTTGCCACGGCGGTATAGCGAATGGGAATGTCATAGCCGTCTGTGGGATCAACAGCCGCCTCCTGCCAGCTTACATCGGCAAGGGTCAGGGTGCGGCCATTTTCGTTCACGGACTTGGGAACAAGGGACACATCCGCGTCTGAGAGGTTGGGATAGGTGCGCTCCGCCGTCACCGTGCGGCTGCTGGTCCCGTAGCCCGCTGCCTCCACCTGAATGGTAGTATGGTCAAGGGACAGGACACCCTCATAGCCGTCCTCGGTCTTGACCTCCAGCTTCGGTTCCAGCATTTTCAGAATTTCCGCCATGTCTTTGGTCTTGCTCTCCAGCGTGACCACCTCGATATGCTCCCGCGTGTCCGTTTCTGTCTGGTCATTTTTCAGCAAATCAAGGAGCGTATAGGTGCGGCCCTCGCGCTCAAAGTCAGCGGTGGGGATCGTGGTGGGATCGTCCTTTGCAGTCAGGTAGTAGACCTTTTCTAATCGGTACACACCGTTTTCCTCGCTGGCTCTGACCTCGGCGGGATAGGCGGAAATGCCGGGTAGCGTATCTGCGGCAGAGATCATTGTGGATACCGTATCGGCATCTGTCATGGGCTCTGCGGCCAGCGCCGCAACGCTCATGCTGCATAGCATCAGCGCCGTGCAGAGTGCAAACGCAACTTTCTTTTTCACGCTTTGTCCTCCTTCCTCAGCGAACGGGCCGATTCTGCTCCGGCTGCTTGCGCTCCTGCGGAGAGATCTCACGCTGAATATCATTTTGCAGCTTACGGAAATACTTTTGCAGGCTGTCCACCACGCCGCGGCGATCCTGCACCTCCATGCCGTCGAATACCTGCCCCACGCGGCTCACATCGGGCTGCGGGGTCTCCACGCCGAAATTGCGGCAGAGCATATAGCTGACGCTCTCGGCGTCCATGGCGCAGTCCTCACGGGTATAGTAGGGATAGCGCCCGTGGTCATGGATGCCGGCGTGGACGATCTCGCGGGAGAGCGCCGCAAAGATCTTGCTGTCGATCAGGCGGCTGGATACCGTAATGCTCTGCGTCTTAGGATCATAAACGGCGTCCTGGTACATGGTGCTGCTGGTGACCACGGGAACGGGGGAACTGTCCAGCAATCGGCGCAGGGCGGCGTCCATTTCCGGCGTGTTGTCTTTCAGGCTCAGCGCCGGAACACCGGCCTTGCCGTGGGTCTGCGTCACATCAAAAACACGCCCGATCTTATAGCCGTGATACTCCCGCCCGTCCTTCACATAGGTATCCGACACGCGGATCTTCATGCCGTTCTCATCGCGGTTGACGCTGCGTCCCAGCCGGTTCCACACCTCCAGACTGTTGATGTAGGTGATGTCCGGGTTCTGCGCCATCGCCAGCATCACGTTGGATGCGCTGTATCGCGGGTTGATGGCCTGCGTATCCAGATAGTGGAGGTATGCGCCGGGTTCGCTGGTGACACGCATGACCGCATCGTCGGAAAGCTGTCCCAACTCCTCGCGCTCCGCTGTTTTCTTTGCCTTCCAGTCCTCGTCCCTCTGCTGCTTCTGCTGGATCAAATCGTCTAACTTTGCCATGTTCGTTTCTCCTTCTCAAAATCAATTTATTCCCGCGTAGGCATAGCCTTTTGAATGGCTTCCCGCACGGTGTCCTTGGTGGGAGCTGTGCCATCCCGTTCTGCCGCGGCTTGCAGCGCCATCAGACGGCTGCGGACGGAGGGGCGGGCGTCAGCCTTCTCCGCAGCCGGTTCCGTAGACGCTCTCGCACCAGTCCCGCGCACCTTCGAGCTGCTCTCGGACGGAGCGCGGGCGTTCTCTTTTTTTGCGGCAGCGTCCTCCTTCACCGGGGCGGGATAGCCCATACGTTCAAAAATGCGGTTGATCTGCTTGGCATCTTTGGCTTTTGCCATAATTTCTACCGTCCCGGTCTTTTCCACCTTGTTGACGATGGGGTAAAAGAGGACGCCATAGCGTTTGGCCTCCATCTGAAATCCCTTCAAGTCCTCCTGCTTGACGGAAAAGATCGTCAGCTCCTCGCCGTCGTGGATCAGGCGCTTGAGGTTGGTTTTACCGGCGAGCTTCTGATTGTCGTTGGCAAGGGCAATCAGAAGGGCGGCAAGATTTTTCGCCCCCAGCCCTGCCAGCTTGAGGGCGCTCTCGGTGATCTGGATACCCTCACGCACCATCAGGTCAGCGGTTTCACCGTTGGTACTCATGCTCGTGTTCCTCCTTGTTCTTTAGATTTTCCTGCCGTTCAGCCTGCGCCTGCTGGCACTGCTGGGATACCCTCGGAATGTCCGATTGTATCCTGCGGCACAGACGCAGCTCCCCGCGCTTTTCACGCAGGGCGGCAGTCTGCTGTTGGATCTCCGCGCTGTACTTGGCTTGTGCTTCTTCATCGCTGGTGTTCCTCCTTTCCTGATAAAGTGGTTTTCTCTGCTCCTCCAGCAAGCGAATGTCCCATTCCAGCACACGGATGCGATGCTCCAACTCCGTTTCGGTAGTGATTCCGCTTGATAAAAGGTATTTGAATTGCTGCTCATACCGCTCCAAATGAATGACCTCCCGCTTGACGGAGAAGGGCAGCTTGGGCGGCAGCTTTTTCCGCCTGCCCCCACGCAGCAGGTAGAGGTAGCGGAGATATAGGGCGTGAAAGCCGGTAATTTTCTTTTTTCGGACGGTCGCCAGTTTGCCCTTCATGCGGTAACGCTTGACGGTATGGGCGATGATCAGCGGGGCCATGCCGCCATGCCGCTGGCGGGAGAGCCGCAGCAGAATATCCGCTTCGGTGTAGCCCTCGCCCAAACTGTCCAGGCGGATCGCCCGCTTTGCGCCGGGTGGCTTGACGGTGGTGTATTTCCGATTGGGGCTGCGGCGTACCTCGTAACCGTTCTTTCGCAGGAGCATGAGAAAGGAATCGTAGGTGTAGGCTTGCCCAATGATCGTGTCAATGTCGGCGCGGATGATGCCGCGCACGGTGGGCTTGCCGCCCTGCTCCGCCTTCCACTCAGCGTAATGCTTGCTCTTGCCCTGCGGGGTGATGACGGATAGGTCGTTTTCCCGGCACAGTGCGTCCGAGGTGCCGCGCACATCGTTGTAGTAGCTTTCCGGGCTGGAGTGGTACTTGTGGCCGTCCGTGTGGGAAACAGAATTGACCACGATGTGATTATGCGGGTGGGCCTTGTCTAAATGGGTCCCGATGACGGCTTCAAAATCCTCTCCGAATAATCGCCGTGCAAACTCACACCCGATCTCATGGGCCTGCTCCGGCGTCACCTCGCCGGGGGCAAAGGATTGAATGAAGTGATAGCCGAGGACGCCGCCCATTTTGCCAAACTGCTGTTTGGTTTCCATCATTTCAGAAAGAGCGGTGTCCACGCTGCTGCAATTCAACGCAGAAGTGAAAAAGAATTGCTCCGTCTTTTCGGGATTAGAGATGTAGGTGATGCTGGACGCCAGCGAGGTCTTTTCTCCGTCTGTGATGTAACGCACACGCTTGTCCAACCTTGCGCGGATGGCAAATACTTTTGTGTATGCCACTATCCTCGCTTCACCGCCCTCCACAATGCCGCCTGCATTTCCATGATGCTTTGAATGTCCTCCTTGCGGGCATAGCCAGAAGCATTGGCGACTTTGGCGATTTGGTTGATGTTCGTACCGATGCCGGAAAGCTGACGCAGCAGCTCCGGCAGTTCATCAGGCGGGCGGGGACGCAGGTTCACGCCCATGATAAGCCGCCGGATCGCAGGCTCCATTTTCAAGCCGCTGTCCTTGGAAAGCTGCTTGACATGGGCATATTCATCAGCGGTCAGGCGAATGGTGATCTGCTTGACATTGTTGCGTTTCATAGAGCTTCCTTTCCTGTTGGAGTGGGGATATTAAGGGGTTTACCCCTTAACAAGCGCATTTTGATGTCAAAATGCTATGCTTGCAAGGACAACGCAGCCGCAGGCCGCGCTGTCCTTCTGACCAGCCGAAAAAGAAAATCAGCGTGCGTCACCGCCACGGGTTCTTACCCTGCCGCTGATCCCTTTCACAAGCCGGAGCTGGTCGTTGTAGTCCTTTCCACTGCGAGGCGGGTTGTCGATGACCTCATACTCGGAAAGTTTCTTTTGTATGGCTGCCGACGCCGCCCGCCCTGGTGTATCGTTGTCCAGGCACAACACGATCCGCGCCACGCCGGGGTTGTCCTTCAGGTATTGCTCCAACGCTACGGGGGATCGGATGGAGCCATCCTTCCGTGGCTGATAGACGCCGGAAAGGGACAGCGTATTGGCGGCGCGCCAATCCTGCCCGCGCAGCTTCAGCAGCGTCAGGTAAGAAAGCGCGTCAATGGCGGATTCAAACACGCAGAGGGTTTTGCCACCGGCGCAAAGGGGAACGGCAAAGGAAAACCGCTTATTGCTGCTGGGAACTTCACCGGCGAAGGTGGTGTCCGAAAGGGTCCCGCGCAGTGCGCCGTAGGCAGGGTTCCCATGTTCGTAGCCCACAAATACGCAGTTATGATGCTCTGCATCCTCGTAAAGCTGCCCGTGCTTGATGCAGTGGTTGATAATTTCCGCGTCAATGCCCCGGCTCCGCAGATATGCAAAAACACGCCGATTGTCGGCGTGTTTGGGTGGAAGGGTAAATTCAGTTTTCGAGAGCGGTGCGGTTGGCTCTGATTTGGGCGGCACATGGGGCAATTCTCCAAGGATGCGCTGAACGGCATCCAGAAAGGAAAGTCCCTCCACGCGGGTCAGATAGTCCAGCGCAGTTGTGCCGCCGATACCACGCGACCACCAGCACCATTTCCCATTGGAGATTTTCAGGGAATCGTGGGTGCGGGTGGCATAGGTATCTCCGCCGATATGCACCAGCTCCTCCGGCTCAAACCGCCGCAGATAGGTCAATAGGTCCATCTCGCGGGCGGCAGCGATCTGGTCTTTCGATAGGTAGGGCGTGATGCTCACCTCCTTGGGGCATGAGAAAAGCGCAAGCATTTTGCTTGCGCTTTCCATAAAATTATTCAGTTACTTCGGAGCAGAGCCGGTGCGAATGACGGGAAACTGCTTGACTTTTTTGCCGACGGTTCGGCGTTCCAGCGCGAAAACCATATCAGGCGTTCGTTCAAAATAGCCGATGTCCTTTTTCCAGCTCATCCCACATCTGCAATGTTGCAGGCCCGGAAACTGCTGCTTCATTTTCCTGCCGCAGTTTGGGCAGGCTTTATTGCTGGCTCCCATCCGCATCCTCCTTAGACGCCTCTTTAGGAAGGACATCCTTAAGGTAGATCTTTACCTCACGATAGACTGCATCGAATGGCGGCTTATTGACGTCGCCCGCAAAACGGAACTTATCGTAAGAATGCCGCAAATCTTCTTTCCTTTGCAGGAACCCTTGAAAATCTCCCATGGTCCTTTCGCTGCATTTTAAGGTGCTGTAGATCTTCTGAACATCAAATTCAAATACTTTTGAAATATAATAGAGATCCACCACATCCTTGATTCTTCGGAACACCTTATCTGTTGATACAACCGCGACCTTATCGGCTATCATCTGCAACGGTGAAACGCCGCGAAAACAGATCCCGTCAACCTCATAGATTTGCGTCGGTGTAATCGGTCTGTTTACATCCACATCCATTGTGAACAGGATTTCATCGGTGTTGCGGTCTACTAATTCAAAGCCAGCGGATCGCTTTTCGCCATACATTCGATAAAGGCGAACTTCATAGTCCATGCCGCCTCTATTGATTGCTCGCTGTAAGGATTCCACCATTTGCTCTGCGGTGGGAGGTGTGTCTGTGTTCCAATTTGCATCAATATCTACTGTATGACGGGTCTCATCTAAAAACCCGGCCTCAAACAAACAGGCTTTCAACACCATGGAGCCCTTAAAGCTGATAGGGATGCCGCTATCGTACACAGCCTTCATGACTGAGTACATAATTCTTTCTTCCGCTGTTACATTCAAAACAAGCACCTCAGTTTTCGTAATATTCGATTGCATCGCTGGCCAGACGCTCAAACCTATCCTGATATTCCGGCGCGACAAAGAGCCCGTCAAAGCTGTCTCCATTGGAATAGAAGTATCTGCTGACCGCTTCTGTAATGCCCTGCATATCTAAAATATTTTCATTTGCAAGGGCATCATATACCGTTCTGTTAAAATCCGTATATAACAATCCGTTCCGATTCTTGATATTTTGTGCGCCGATACGGTTTCCAAGCACGACCACGCCGTTAAACTTCATAACGGAGTCATCCCCATAGACCCACACGATATATTCATCGCTGCGGCCTCCGAAGTTTCCTTGACACATAAGCGCATTGTCTAACGCAAAGACAACGGGTTCTCCAATGCAGTCACGGACAGCTTGCAGCCAGGAGAGCGCGCCCACATAGCTGCTCCGAGACGGAAGATCCTTCTTTTGAGGGTCATACTTCGGCAGGGACAAGGTCTTACGGTTGGTCAGATCTTCCTTGATACGCTGCTCCAACAGATCAGCGACATATTCTGGCGGCTTACGCATCCCTGTCTCCCAATTTTGCACAGTGCGAAAGGGGATATGATACCTCGCGGAAAATTCGCTTTGGGTATCTCCAAGCTGTGCTCTCATTTCACGAATGTTCATGTTCATCCTCCTTCCGCCTGCATTATACACCCATTGAGTGTACCAGTCAACAGCGTTCCCATATGTCCTACGGAATATTCATAAGCGCGATTACCGCTCCGGCGTGTTCTTTTTCATTGTCTTTTGCTCCACGCTGCGCTCCGGCTTAGCCAGTTCTTCCATTGCCGCATTGATCACGCACGAGTGATTGTCCACAGCGTAAATGTCCGTGTGCCCGCCCATCTGCTTTTGGAGCGCCGCAAAGCGGCCTGCGGCCTGACGCGCCGGTGGGTAGAATCGCTCATCTCCCGTGCGCTGCGCCATGGTGCAGACCAGTACGAACATACAGCGGCCCTTGCCGTAGGTGTTTGTCCACTCCTTCAAAAAAGCAGGCAGCTTTCCATCGTTGTAGGCGTTGGTTGCGCCCTTCTCAAAGGTTCCCGCACAGGTCAGCGTCCGATCCCGGCTGGCCATCCACTCAAAGACCTCTCCGCGAGCCATGGCTTCCGAACGGGTGTTAGGGTATATGGGCTGCGCGGGATCTCGATATTTTTCTTCGACTCTTTTCCGCAGAATATCATCCGCACAGCACGCAATGCTGTCTCGAAAGGCATCCATCTCATCCGTATCGCGGGAGAGCCAGTCTGTATAAAGCTGTGACAGGGGATGCTCAAACTCGTTCAGCACCGTAAGCTGCCGCTCGGAGAGGCTTGTTTCATCCTCAAAAAGTATCAGCAGGTTGTCACGGCAGGCGATCTCGTAGGCGCGGGAAATAATTTCGTCAGGTGATTTCGTTTTCATCTCTGCAAGGAACGCCGCATTTTCCTGTGACATTTTTTCGTATATCTGGTTTTCCAATTCATCTTTTGTAGGCATGATGTTCTCCTTATAACTCAATAACACGGAAATCGCTTTCTTTTTCCATGATCTCGCTGCTCAATAATATCAATGGCATATCCGAGTCTGCCAGCCGTCTCAGCTTGCTAATGGAAAGCGGAGTTGGTGCTTCAAACAGGGCCACAATGCAGGCCCACAGGTCAACAACATGACAAAGGCAAACGATACGCTCCGAAGAAAAGGAAGCTGCTGCTTCGGGCAGCATCGTGCGTAATTCTTTCATGAGGCTTTCCTGCTCTTTTAGCATCTGCTGATGTATCTGGCGTTCTAACCGTTCTTTTTCCTGCTTTCTTTCCAACTGTTTCATTGTAAATGATCCTCCATTTCAAAAATTATCTCGCCAATCCCGCCCGCATCCGGTGGGCGTAATTGGCGACGCTGTATCGCTTCATGTAGGCGTTTTCGCTGGGGGCCGGACTGTCAAAGTCCAGCCCCTCCATGCGGGGATCGTCGGTGCCGTCCAGCACCTCCTCCACCGGAATGACGCGGAGCCTGCCGGAGCACTTCAGCTCGCCGCCGAATACCCCTGCGGCACAGTGAAAGCCACGGTCGCCGCACACCCAAAGCAGTTTCTTTCCTGCTGGAATATCTCCAAAGGGCTGCTTCAAAACAATAACGGAACAGGGTTCCGCCCCGGCCACCTCATAGTAGCCGGACTGCTCCGCCTTTTCGTATGCCTGGATCAATTTCTTGAATTTATGCTGCGGCTCGATATAGAACCAACTTTCCTGATAACCCATAATTTCCTCCGTTTTCTATTGGTTTTACCGCTCCAGCTGCGGTCTGCGGCGCTCCGGTGGCCTTTGATCCTCGTCCGGCTCGGCGTCTACGATCTCCGGCTCCTTGTGGTCTAAATTCAGCAGGGTATTCAGTTCCTCCAGCCGTGCCGTTTTAGTGTTCAGCTCTGCCTCGCGGGGGAACGGCTTTTGTACCTCCACCTTTGCAGTTTCCAACTGTGTTTGCAGATTGGACAACTGCTCGCGACAGGTTTGCTCCTTGATGGGCAGTCCCTCCAGCGCATTGTCCATGCGCTGCAAATTGCCAAACACATCGGTTCCCAGCGTAACGGTATGGCGGAGCTGCCCGATCATGGTCAGGCGGTACTCCCGCGCGAAGGTATCAAAGGCCAGCTCCAGCGTCAGACCGCGATAGCTGCCGACCTGTGTCGCCTCCGGGGAGAGCATGGTCTGGCACATGGTCAGCAGCGCCGCACCCGCCTCCTTCTTGTCGGCATGGGTGACACCCGCCAGCGTAAGCGGAGAGAAACCGTCCGCGTTTGGGTGGGTGTTTCCCTTGACCGTGGCAATATCCGCGCCATACCCGGTGATTCGCGCCTGCGTTTCCGCGATTTGCTTGGGAAAACCCTTGCTGATGGCGTCCTCCAGCGCGTATTTCTGAGAAAGGTGGTTGGCTTTCAGCAGTTTCAGCTTGGACACCTCAATGTCGAGATCCATCTTTTCCTTGATCATGGGGTTGCCGCTGGCCAGTGCCTTGATCTCGGCATAAGAAAGCGCCTGCTCGTCCACATCTTCGGCGGAGCGGACAGGCGATTTGCTGGTCATAATTTGCGATATAAATTTCTGCTTGCTCTCCACAAGCTGGTAAAGATAGGCATCGAAGGTGCCCTCGGTGACATAGCTGTAAATGTCTACCTCCGGATTTTCGTTGCCCTGCCGGATAATGCGCCCCTCCCGCTGCTGAAGGTCGGACGGACGCCACGGGCATTCGAGGTGGTGCAGGGCGATGAGCTTTTGCTGGCAGTTGGTGCCAGCACCCATGCGCTGGGTGCTGCCCAGCAGGATACGCACCTGACCGCTCCGTACTTTGCCGAACAGGTCTTTCTTCTGCGCCTCGCTCTTGGCGTTGTGGATGAAGGCGATCTCGTTTTCGGGAATACCCAATTCCAGCAATTTCGCGCGAATATCATCATAAACGCTGAAAGCACCGTCATCCTTCGGTGTGCTGAGGTCGCAAAAGATCATTTGGGTGGAACGCTTGTCTGCGGTGCGCCGCCAGATCTCAAACACATTTTCCGCACACTTGGCGGCTTTGCTGTTGGGGTCGCTGGGGAGCATGGGGTTGACCAGCCGCTGATCCAGTGCCAGCTTGCGGCCATCGTTGGTGATGAGCAGCATATTGTCCACGCTGCTGTCCACCTTGCGGTTGCGGACCTTTTCTGCTCGTTCCGCCAGTGACGCCACCATGTCCTTCTGATATTCAGAGGGTTTCAACGCAATGTTGTGGTAGTGAGCCTCCGGCACCGGCAGCTTCAGCATATCCGCCGTCTGGATGTCCGCCACATTTTTGAATACGCTCATCAACTCCGGCAGGTTATAAAACTTGGCAAACCGCGTCTTGGCCCGGTAACCGGTGCCCTCGGGAGACAGCTCGATGGCGGTGACAGTCTCGCCGTAGTTCGCCGCCCATGCGTCAAAGTGCTGCAAGCCCTGCTCCTCCAACGCAGACATCTGCAAATACCGCTGGATGGTGTAAAGCTCCACCATGCTGTTGGAAATGGGGGTGCCGGTGGCAAAGATAATACCGCGTCCCCCAGTGATTTCATCCAAATAGCGGTACTTCATAAAGAGGTCTGAGCTTTTCTGCGCCTCGGTCTGGGCAATACCGCCCACATTCCGCATTTTCGTGTATAAAAAGAGGTTCTTAAAATAGTGTGACTCGTCAATGAAGATGCGGTCAACGCCCAATTCCTCAAAGGTGACCACATCGTCCTTGCGGCTCTGGTCATTCAGCTTGTCGATCTTGGCTTGCAGGCCCTTCTTGGTTTTCTCCATCTGTTTGATCGTGAACTTCTCCGCTTTTTCTCGTTTGGCTTCGGAAATGCCCATCATAATTTCGTCGATCTGCTGTTCCAGAATGGCCCGCTGGCGCTCTACGCTCATGGGGATCTTCTCAAATTGTGAATGGCCGATAATAACGGCATCATAGTCGCCGGTGGCGATCCTACCACAGAATTTCTTGCGGTTTTTGGTTTCAAAGTCCTTACGGGTAGCGACAAGGATGTTCGCTGCCGGATAGAGCTGCAAAAACTCAGTGGCCCACTGCTCTGTCAGGTGGTTGGGCACCACAAAAAGAGATTTTTGACACAGGCCCAGCCGCTTGCTCTCCATGGCGGCGGCTACCATTTCAAAGGTTTTTCCCGCGCCCACCACATGGGCAAGCAGGGTATTTCCACCGTACAAAATGTGCGCGATGGCGTTGACCTGGTGCTTGCGGAGTGTGATCTCCGGGTTCATGCCTGAAAAGCTGATGTGACTGCCATCATACTCACGGGGACGGTTGCTGTTGAACAGAATATTATAGGTCTTACAGATGGCTTCGCGCCGGTCAGGATCTTTCCAGATCCACTCAGCAAAAGCGTCTTTAATGAGTTCCTGCTTACTCTGCGCGATAGCAGTCTCTTTCTTATTCAGAACGGCAATTCTGCGCCCTTCTTCATCGTATTGGTAATCAAAAATGCGGACATCTTTCAGGTTCAAAGTGTCCTCGATGATCTCATAGGCGTTGACGCGCTTGGTGCCGTAGGTGCTGATGGCCTTGACATTGCCGCGATCCTTGCTCTTGCCTTCGATGCGCCATTCACCGGTGATTTTAGAATAGTGGACCTTCATGCCCCATTGCACGCTGCGGGGTGTGCCCAGCGTTTCAAAAATAAACCGGCGGACATATTCGGTGTCCAGCCATGTAGCGCCCAGTCGGACGGAGATCTCGCTGGCGGTGAGGTCGGTGGGCTGCACCTGCGCGAGTGCATCGGCGTTGATCTGATACTGCGGGTCCTGTTCCGCCTTGCCTTGGGCAACCGCCAATTTCTGACGCACATTGCCGGAAAGATACTCGTCCGCGGGCAGGTATTTCTCATGCCCATCGTTCTCGCCGGTGTAAGCAGGGTTCAAAAAAATCACGCCCTTGAGGTCGGAAAACAGCGCCTCCTCGTCCTTGCCGGTGAGCCTGCTCATATAGTCCATATCCACATGGGCCTTTTCGCCAATGGACAGCGCCAGCGCCTCCACTGCCGTATCTACCTTTTCGGCGGGTTTGTGGCTGCGGATGGTACGCTTGGTGAACAAATCAGCCTTGCGCTTCAGATTTTTCTCCTCGTCCAGGATTTCCAGCGAGCACAGCAGAAAATAAGCGCTGTCCTGGTCGAACGCAATGGCGTTGCCGCGAGAGTTGATGAGTCCGTATTTTCTGGTGAAGGCGTCGTAGAGAGTATTCAGCTTGGCTTGCTGCGCCTTGATTTCTTCATTGGGATAGTCCTCGGTCTGATATTCCAGCAGCGTCCGCACACAGTCCCGCAGCTCGATCATGCCGCGGATTCTGCTCTCTGCCGTCTTGGATACCTCCACGGGGTTCATCCGGCTGTTTTCACGGTAGTAGATCTGGCCGTCCACCAGTGTATAGGAAAAATTGCGGACAGCGGGGTCGGCCTCAATGGAATGGTCCTCGCCCTCCAGCTCCTCCTCCCGGTCATAGGCGGCGATCTCGCCGTGGATATTTTGAACGGCCTCCGCCAGCAGTGCTTCCAACGGCTGCTCCGGGTACGGCTCACAGGTGGGCGTGGGGCCGAACGGCCCGGACACCATCTTCATCTCGCCCAGCACCATGTCGGGGTGGTCGATGAAGTAGCTGTTCATCTGGATGCCGTCCTCGTTGGTGGCAAGGTGTACCCATTCGGGTTCTATATCCACCATGCGCTCACGCTTTTGCAAAAACAGAATGTCTGAAACCACCTCCGTGCCCGCCGCGGCCTTGAACGCATTGTTGGGTAGCCGAATCGCCCCCAGCAGTTCCGAGCGCTGCGCGATGTATTTTCGCGCGCTGGCGGTGCGCTTGTCCATGGTGTAGCTGGAGGTCACAACGGCGATAACGCCGCCTGGTCTGACCTGATCCAACGCCTTGGCGATGAAATACTCGTGGATGGGGAAATTCAGCCGGTCATAGCGTTTGTCCGGCACATGGAACTGGCCGAAGGGAACATTGCCGATGGCAACATCAAAAAAGTTATCCGGGAAGGCAGTTTTCTCATAGCCCTGCACCGCGATACTGCTTTTCTGATAAAGCTGGCGGGCGATGCGTCCGGAGAGATCGTCCAGTTCCACGCCATAGAGCTTGCTGCCGCTCATGTTTTCCGGCAGCATACCGAGAAAATTGCCGATACCGCAGGCGGGCTCCAGAATGTTGCCCTGCGTGAAGCCCATCTGCCCCAAGGCGGCATAGATGCCGCGGATGACCAAAGGCGGCGTGTAGAACGCCGTAAGCGTGGATTCGCGGGCGGCGGCGTATTCGGCATCCGTCAGCAGGTCTTTCAGTTCACCGTACCGGGCGTTTTTTTCATCAAAAAAGTCGGCAAGACCACCCCAGCCCACATACTGTGCCAGCACCGCCTGTTCCTCTGCTGTGGCGGCGCGATTCTCCGCCTCCACGGTTTTCAGGGTACGGATCGCGTCCAGATTGCGCTGAAAACGCTCCAGCGGCGCGCCCTCTCCGATGTGGTCATCGGTGATGCGGTAGTTCCGGCCATCCGCGTCCAGTGGATAGGCAAGCGCACTTTGCTTTTTCTTTTTCGGCGGGGTGAGTACCGCAGGCGGCTTGTCCGCCTGCGGTGCTGCGGTTTCCTGTATTATGTCCGGCTGCCCCATGTAAGCGCGGACATAGTCGATAGATTCCTGTCGAAAAATGGGAAATCCCGTCCCGTCCTCAAACGTCACATCCCGCAGCGAGACATTTTGCGTATGATCGTCTACACTGTCCACTTCAAACTGCCGCCCATCTATGGTCAGGCGTGTGCCTGTGGAAATCGGTGTGGGTACTTCCGGCTCCATAGTCGGTGCGGCTTCTTGCAGCGCGGGTTCTGGCTTGGGAGAAATTTCAACAGAGTGTGCCTGCCGCGGTGTATCGTGCCTGTGGTTGAACAGGCTGAATGTACCGTTCACATACTCAGTAAGCCGCTCTTTTGCACGGTGGACGGAATCGTAATAGCGATCACCGTCTGTCATGCCATCCAACCGAGAGGTCAGCGCCGCCAGCATATCCGCAGCTTTGGCCTTGTCCTGAAGCTGCTTTTCAATGATGGGAACGGCATCATAAAAGTCCGCACCCTTGGGATAGGGACGCGGAACATCGTCCGGCGCATTGTAAAAACCGTTATAGACGGTTCGAGCCAACTGCCCACGCTCATATTCCGGGATCTTTGCGATGGCATCCTCGCCGGGGAATCGTTTCTGCGCGATCAGGCGCTCATACTCCTTGACCACATTGGGGATCGTCAGATGGCTGGTATCATATTTCTTGAAATTATAGTCGCGCTCATACTCCAGCCCTTTTGATGTTTTCGTGTGCTGGTATCCGGCACGGCCACCGCCACTGTACTCACCAAAGCTGCCCTTAATGAATTTCTGATGTTCCTCCGGCGTGTGAGGATAGCAGAAGTGAGAATATACGGCCAGTCGGCTATCCAGATGGTCGCAGAGGAAAAAACCGTCGATCTCGTCCTGCGTGATGAACATTTTGCATTGGCGCAGGAAATCAGGCTGGGCGTTAAAGTGCCGCTCCGGGTAGGGCAGGCCGTCCAGCACAACACCGATCCGGTGCGTGTTATAGCCGCTGACACGGAAACGCATAATCTCCGGGGCTGCGGCGTAGGCGTCAAGGAAGGCATGATATTCCTGCGCCAGTGTTTGCAGACCACCCTCAGTTTTTGCGAACGCCACCATATCCTTATCCAGCTCTGGGTAGCCCTTGTGCTGGTCATGGATCGCCAATGTCTGTGGGAAAAGGCCCTGCGCGCGGCCTTCTTCATTCAGGTCACGGGCCGTCATCAAAAGCGCGTCCATTGCTTCGTGCAGCACCTTGTCCGGGGCCTGCGCCAATTCGGAGGCAGAGAGATAAGTCCCAGCCTCCAACAGAATCAGAATACGGGCCGACGCCTGTTCCCATGTGACCATGGTTTTGCTGTACCCGGTGCGGACGCTGTCCCCTTGGGCGAGGTGGATGCCGTCCTCCAGAAACCACACGGCATATTTGCGGCCCTCGTACTCGATGCCGCGCCCGTTCGCCCTACCGAACTCCCGGCGCAGAAACTTTTCATTTTCCTGCTCTGGCCGCTTCCGCATATAAAATACGGCGATGCGCTCCGCGCTGCCGGGTTCGTTTCCGCCTGTGCAGAGGGCCAGATCAATGACCTCCTGCGGCACCGTGCGGGCCGGAGCCAGGATACCGGAGGGCGCGTCTGCTGGAGCCTCGTACACCGGGGCGTCGCCGCCCATGTCGAACAGGGCAAGCTGCTCCGCGACGATTGGGGCATTTTGCAGGCCCAGCTTGATTTTGTACTCGCCGCGCTCGATCAGGCCCTCGGTCATCTCGGTGATGACCGACCATGAAAAAACGGACTCTGAGGTGCGGGAGAGGTAGCTGCCCTCCCACATCAAAAGTCCGTCTTTCTCGGCATGGTAGCCTGTCCGAACACCGTCGGTCAGGACTTCCACCCATATATCGTTGTAGCTGTTTTTGAGAAATTCCGTCCGTTCTGCAAGATTCTTGTGCGCCTGAAAGTATTCAAAGATCTCCTGCCGCTTGTGCTTGCGCCCGCCGTCGTCCAGCAGATTCGCTTCAATGAGATGCATATCCAGAAAGGCGGGCAGTACTGCGGTATTTTGCTGTGCGGTGTCATGCTCCAGCGCAAAGGCTGCTGCCTGTTCCTGCGCTTTTTCGTCCGGGTAATCACCGTAGACGCGGAGGCACTGGCGTGTTTCGGCGTCATAGACGGCAGCGCCGTCATAGGCAAAACCGTCGCTCTCCATCGTACCGGCAACATAGCCCTGCGCCGCAGCCTCCGCTTCCTCCAGCGTTTGATAGTCCAGCTTATCGTCAAAGCCGTTTTCAAAATGGTGATAAGCAGCGACCTGATAGGGCGCGGCCATCTGCGCGGCGTAGCGGTCAATGGCTTCTGCGGTCAGCCATTCCGGCTTTTCTGCGAGGGCGTCATACAGCTCCCGCATTTTCTTGATTTGCGCGTGGACATTACCTGCCCACAGGTGCTTTTCACTTCGCCCGCCAGCGCCGAGGAAATAATCACAATCGGCGCGTAGACGATCCAGCAGCACATAATCCCCGCTGTGATCGACAAAGGCAGGAAGCTCATCACTTCCTGCCTCTGTGGGTTCTTCGGTTGTCAGTTGTAGATCAGGTCGCTGAGCACCAGTTCCTCCGCGCTGTGCCGGAGATTGTTCATCAGGCCCGTCCAGCGCAGGGGATCGGTCGCTTTCAGCTCCTCCGTCACGCCCTCGTTCTGTGCCATCTGTGTCACGGACTGCTCCACCATCTTCCGTGCGGTCTGCTCGATCTCTGCCAGATGCTCCGTCAACTTGCCGCTGGTCTTGAGGTTGGTGTAAAGCACTCTGCGGCGCTTCTTCAGGTACTCCCTCCGCAGCTCCGCGTACTTGCCCAGATGCACCTCCGGTGCCTGCGGCATCATCAAATTCGGCACCTGATAGCCGTTCTGCATCCTGTAAGTGACCTCCATGCTGTTTGCTCCTTTCATGGGGTGTTTCGTGTTGTTCTGTGTGGTCATCATATCTGCTTTTTTCACGGTTTGCAAAAAACTGATCCCGCTGGGCCTGCATGACTGTGCGGCTGATCTCCCGCAGGCCCATCTCCGCGATGTCGCTGGTGGCGATGCCAAGGGCGTTGATTGTGGGCGGTGTGTTGAATTCGTAGACATGGGCAAATTCGTCAGCGGTGATATGATCGTCCGCCCGCAGGCCCAGCCGGGTCATCAGCATATACGCCACGCTGACCTCCAGCGCGCCCCGGTAGAACGCCTCTAAATTGAGGTCGTCCAGTTCCTCCAGCAGGCTGTCCTCGCGGCAGTCGCGCAGGTCTTGCAGGTAGTCCGTGAAGTTGTCCGCCACGGCGTTGTGGCAGGCGGAGCGCACCGCATCCGCCAGATTTTCTTTTTCGGCCAGGTTGCCGAAGGTGGCTTCTAAGGTTTCGATGACCTCCGGCTCAAAGGCCGGGTGCATCGTCCAGATGGGCAGCGGACGAGAAAAGCGGGAGGCATGGGTGTCCGAAACATCAAAATAGAGCTTCAGACAGTTTTGCCCGTCATCGCCAAATACGGCGATGCTCTTGGCCCCACGATTGACCCAGCGGCCAAACTGACGGTTCCAGCGCTCCATCTCAAGGACCGCCGTGGCGTCCGGGCGCTGGGCGTAGATCAGAATTTGATCATCAAAGGGACATTTGTAATTGTAGCAGGCGGCGCGGAGAAAGCCCGTCCAGCTTTGATAGCTGCCTGTAACGCTCTGCACAGTCTGGTCATATAGCTCTGTGATGAGCTGAAATTTGGTAGGCAAGTTGGCACCTCCTATCTCTCCGGCTCCGCCCGCTTTTTTACTGCAAGCCGGTCATTCTTTTGCTGTTCTTTTTGGGCCTTTTCAAATGGCTTCCGCTGATAGCAATAAATATAAAACTGGTAATCACCTTTAACTGGCGTACAGCGGAGCATATACACATACCGCTTTGTTTTCACCATGAATCCGCAAGAGGGAAGCAACGCACCCTTGATGGCGCAGATATGCTCATACCGGTTGCAGTAGCGGTTCATGCTGTCGAAGTCCCGCAGCGGGGAGTCCGGCTGCTCCCGCAGCCAGTTTATGGTACGGTCAATATCGGCCTTAAACTCCAGCGTATTCAGCGCGTCTTGCTGGTGGGGCCACCATG
>OCSH01001198.1_pt1 | contig 20555 bp, 18 predicted proteins | sample 1538371 | NCBI WGS metagenome assembly OCSH01 (sample SAMN04571687, study PRJEB22368) | human gut metagenome | biome: human gut; material: stool | host: Homo sapiens | place: Luxembourg | collected 2012-06-01 | reverse complement strand
CGGCAGCTCTATACTTCAGGGAATCATCTTGGTATTTGTCAAGAACAACCTGCAATTTGGGATTGACTGATAAAATATCTTCTAAGGAAGGACCAACCGAACTTTTAGTACAGGAAGCCAATATGCCTAATATACAAATTATCAATAAAACAGCATTCTTTTTCATCATTATATTAGTAGAATTTACACATTATCCGCTCTTTTAGTAACCGAATACCTTTTATAAAGCGTATTTTTGATAACCTCCATAATTTTACTAATGCTGATACTAAACCCTTGTTCGCGAAGGGTAATTGTCTTCGTGCCCAAAAATGGTCGTCTTTCACATTCGTTCATTACTAAAGTTGGATACTCAATTTATTGTCACTAAAATACTTCTGTTTAATCAAATTCAGGTAACGTTTAAGATGCAAACTATCCTCTTTTATTGGTACAAACACACATTCCGCTTTCAGATGCTCATTAATGATAAAGAGAAAAGGTTCATTCAGTTCCTCCATAGCTAGTCCTGTAGAGCCTACGTTATAAACAGGAAATTTTATTTGATTAATCCTTTTAAAGACAACCAAATCTCTTTTGTACCTATAAGATGTCAAAAAGATAATATTTTGTCGTCCTATCGAATCTCCTAAATCATTCAAAAAAGAAATATTACTTTCCACACAACTATTACAGTTTACTTCCGAATGAAAAAAAGCTAGTTTAATGGATTCTTTCAATTCTGTATACAATGCCAAACTATCAGACGAAGCAACCTTAAAATTCAACTGACACCCTTCTGATTCTAACTGCATAAACATCAAATAAGAAAACAGTTGCGATCTATAAGCCAGTTCACTTTCATTTTGACAAGCATTTTGGTTACCTGTGCATCCACATAGAACAAAACATAAAATGCTCCTCAATATTCTATTATACATCTTCATATTTAAAAATTTTTTATATGAAAAAATAGCAGAATGGGATTATCTTCACTCTTTATGCTTCCAACTATTTGGGCATTTGTTTTTCCTATTATTCCACTCCACTTTTCCATAGAATGCTGAGAAAATACTTCATCAACAAGATATGATTGCATATATCCAACTAATACATTATCATCCATTGACGAAATGATATTGCTATATTGAAAGATATAATTAATATCATTATAAAATCCATTACCAATCACACACTCTTTAGTCTGACGAGAATAGAGACCTTGATACATAACATGTTCAATTGAAAAATTGAAATACAAATAATCCTTTGTGGGAACATAATCCCCTGGAAAGAATACATAATTATCAGTATCAATCACTTTTTGCCGTTCTCTATAATTCTCTTTTAACAGAAACACTTCTGGCAACTTTCTACCTTGAAAATCCATAACATATTCTGTTTGAAAGCTATTGTCACTACATATAGAGTAGATCGTATCATTAAATGGAGGGTGATACCAAACCTTTTCATCCTGCGGGAAGAAATTATTCTCAGAGATAAAATTTTCATATTTATTTTTCATACGATAGAATCCTCTATTTCGCAACTTAAACGTTGAATCACTTTCAAAAATAGAATAATTCACAATAGTCGCTAAATGGTCATTATCAGAATCCAAGGAATGAAATATATAATGATTAGGTGAAATCTTTGAAAATTTCAAGAAAAGGAATGGAAGTTGTTTAGCAAATTTAAAATTACCATCCAAATCATAATATTTAAAATCTGATTTAAATTGGTCATACACAACAATTTCATTTTCGCATACATTAAAATCGGTCGGTTCTATATATTCTTTCGGCCCTGGTCCCAAAATTCCTATAGTAGCTATATAATTACCTTCGAAAGTAAATTTTTTAATGGATTTTGTTTTATATCTATCCAAAATATAAAAGCAACTGTCTCTAATGACTATCTTATTTATATTACCAATTAAAGCATTCTTTTCATTGCTCAGTTTCACAAAAGTAATGGAGTCAAATTGAGTAGATAATTTTACAGTTTGCTTTTTCTCCAAATTTCCCACGTGAATAGTTATAGGATTATTCTCTAATGAACATAGTTCTCTTACGTCCGACTCTATCTTTTGCGGATCAATATCTTTGAAATGACTGGCAATATTTTTCTTTGCAGAATTATTGCATGAATAGTTCAATACAATCATGAGTAATACACCCATGATTCTAAACACCATTGATTTATACTTCATAATATCTAAACATTTACAAGTTGCCAGGTATTCATTATACCTGACAACCTATATTTATCACTCATCAGCAACCTGCCGGGCTAAGACACCAACCTGTTCCATATCCACACACACTCTTCTCAGCAGTATAGGTTCTTGTCTCTTTTATTTCTATTTGAAGCGCAAAGTTCCAACCAATAGTAATCTCTTTCGTAATTGTACACATTGTCTTATATTCTTTCCAATTAGTTCCATCGACTCCTATTTCATAATTATTAGCCTGCGCCTCCACATTAGCTAAAACTAAATCAGACAAATCCCCCTCTGTATTCTGCAAAATATTATACCCTGCAACAACAGCAATAGCAATAACTGTAATAATACTTATTAATCTCTTCTTCATTATAAAGCGAATTAAAATGTTAATAAATTATTTTATATATTCTATAAATCAAGCAAAACGTATTTGCTATAACCACTAACTTCCTATTTTTGCTATACCTCCTTTCTACATTTAAGGGTTAAGAAGCAAATATTGTGTTAGTAAATCCGACAAGATTAAACAAACTCATTATTTTACTTCTTTTTAATCATATTCACTATCTCTTATTAGCAAAAGCTAAACTCACAATCACACATTCTAATCATTAAAGATACTTTCATCCTCATTTAATCTCTTCTTTTTCTTACCAGAATCGTTGTTTTCCATCTTTATATTCAAATACGCATTCAGAACAGGCTGTACACAACTAACCAATAAAACATTTATAACCTGTCCTTTTTTATTTTATTTATTATGAAATCAATCCACTGCATATTTCAACACCGATTCATCCCTATTCACATCCATAGCAACAATTCTTCCATTCAATTCATCTACCGATATGCCATAAACATAATGATCCAGCACATATTTCCTCATAGGTTCACCGGTCAGGCTAAATACATATATGTACCTCCCACCATCCGTCATATCACCTTTCTGCATTTTCCGCGAAATTTCTTCAAAAGTATCCCCTTGGAAAGCGGCATAAATAGCAGTATCCATCACCTGTACGTCACTAAATCCCATTACGAGGGTTATAATCAATGAAACTGCGCCATGCTTGTGCCAATACCGGACGGGCATGTTTTAAAGCCTCCTCATTCGTAGTAGGAATCCCCCCCCATTCTATGCAACAACTTACCCGTTCGATCCACCCAACAAAAACGGCTTTCTCCTGAATAATCAGGAATAATAAAGGTGGAATCATCATAGATTACAAAATCCAATCCTCGAAGAATCTCCTTATCCAAGCTCACTGTCTCTTTACGAAGCAGCGAGTCATTGGATAAAGACAAACCAAACCGAGTCAATATGGAACTATTTGCATCCAACGTCCACAATGAATTCCCATTCCATCGGATATTTTCGGCAGAAAGCATCTCTTCCGGTGAATCTCCGCGCTTACCTAAAGAAGTTATGTAAGAAAGATCGGGATAGTGGAACAAATGAATAAAATGATCCATACCATGCAAATCCATTATTGCTACAGTATCCCCTTGCCTCTTTATCCGGAAAGGAAAACAGAAACAATATGTTAATAAGGTATTTCAAGGCTGTAACCAATCATAACAAACTTTGTCTTTCCGCCTAAAGGGCAATCCACCGTTCCTGTACCTATACATTGTATTGGCACATAATCCTCGCCGGCAGCTAAAGCCTCTATATTCATTAAGAGCAAGTCATTTTGTGTCTTTTCCGGCTTAGCCATATAGGAAACCAGAATAATTAACACAAACAGCACACCAAGCATCCAAGATTTTCTTTTCATACAATATTAAATTTAGTATTAGATATTTAGATCATATCTGTCTCGGAGGCAAAGGTAGCAATCAAGGAAATCCGCTCCAACAAATCTGACTGACAAACACTGACCAAGCTTCATTTATCAGAATTTGTCAGTCCCTGTCAGAATTTGTCAGCCACATACTATCCATATTTTTAGGCATTAGTCAAAGCATTTTTCTCGATGAAATGGGGGATTATCAGATGATAGGAATCATTTTTGAACTTTATTTGAAGAGCTGTTAACTCACCGAGTGATTTTCGTAAACGACGAATAAGCGTATGTATTCTTTCCTGACTTCCGCTACCATTCGGCCATAAAGTCTCACTAATTAGTGACGTAGAAAGCGTGTGTCCTTCTGCCTGAAGAAACTTTTCCAATAAGACAGCCGTTTGGGGAGTAAGCTTTACTACTTGCTCCTCTTTTATCAATTCCATTCGCTCCGCATCAAAAAAAGTATGCTCCCCCAACTGATAAACAGGTGATTGTTCTGCAGTCACCACTATAACGGGGAGACCTTCTTGTTCGACCTCCTCAGGCTGCCTATTCTTTCTATAGCAATACATTTTTCCAAAAATGAAAAATAACAATTCAATACCTGCACAAACGCCTCCTATGGCAAGCAAACGCCAGTCACTAAGCAGCCACCACCACTCGCAAGAAGCATAACCGGTAGCTTCCACCTCACAACGAAATCCCATATAATAAGAAAGAAGGCTGTCAGTCCGGGAGAACTTCTGCGCGTTTTTGGAAAAAGCAGAAGAGGGCTGCTCCTGAAAATCCCAAACAGTAATACGAGTATGGGTTTTCAGAAATATATCAGATTCTTTCAGCAACTTGATCCAGCTGTCATGCAATGAGTCCGCATCTAAAGGAGAGTCATCCAAAAGTGCAGTAAGAAGTCCGCGCTGTATACCCCCTTTCACAAGGCTATTCTCAAATTTAAAACATGGGATTTCATATTTTCTTTTGCCTGAATCCAATTCAATCTCTACCACCCCGGGATTTACCTCCTCTAAAGCAGATATAGCTGTCCAATTGCTTATATAGGGAATTGAGAGAGTATCTCTTTTCTGCAACTCCTGCAATAATGCTGTTTTAAATGTGGTACGTGCTTGCTTATCCCATTTTTGATGAACCAGAAAAGTTCCGGCTCCCATAGCCAACGAATACACAAGCAGCCTTATCCATAGTATCTTTTTGCGTTTTATTTTCATCATTCTTCCCGCTCCATTTTTAGTAGCTGTTTCTCAATTGCAAAAGTAGGGATTCATACACTTAAAGAAGAAAAGCAATGTTACAGAAACTTTCGTTCACGTTTCATCATTACCAATTTATAGCTAAAAAAAACTTATCCGGATTATACCCGAGACGCACTTGCTCCGTAGCTTCTCCACTCACAGGTACCTCTGACCGAAGAAAGTACGGCCTTGGTACGGAGCAAGTGCATTCCGGGTGTAACGGAGACAGGTCATAATACAATAAAGAAGATCAAAGAGTTATCTACGCAAAATGACGCAAATGAACGCAAAAATCACAGGGAGCGGGTTGAAGAGATTTATTTTCCATATATTTGCGCAGTGACAGAAACAAGTAATTAAAAACACGATATCATGGGAATTATCAACCAGGGCATTCTCGGAGGTTTCTCCGGTAAAGTGGGACCGATAGTAGGGTTCCGCTGGAAATCAAACTACTATATACGCGCACGGGCCGCCAAAGTCAGCAATCCGCGCACACCGAAACAACAGGAACAACGCGGTAAATTCGCCACGGCATTCAGCTTCCTGAAAGCTATAAAACCTTTCATACGTATTGGCTACAAGGAATTTACACAGGATAAATCCGCCTTCAACTCCGCTATGTCCTACACACTGAAAAGAGCCGTGACTGGCAGTGGAAAAGAAATCAAAATAGACTTTGACCGGGCATTGGTTTCTATGGGAACCCTGATGCCGATATTTGAAGGGGTAGCCACCGTCAGCAATCATCAAATGACTTTCAACTGGAAAGATAATAGTGGTATGGGGAATGCAGAGAGGACAGATATTGCGATGGTACTGGTATATAACAAAGACAGGGAAGCGGCTGTCTATGATACAGAAGCAGCCCTGCGCTCTGACTGTCATGCCGGACTACAGCTCCCGGAAGACTGGCAGGATGATGAGTTAGTCGCCTATCTCAGCTTTTGCAGTACTGACGGGAACTGTGTAGCCAATAGCATCTGTCTACCAATATCAGTAATAGAAATACCGGAAGAAGAGATAGATGTACAAACGGAATCCGTTGATACAACGCACAAAAGAATATTACCTGATAAAAGAACAGTACACCAATCACACATAACAGTACATTCGCTATCCGCTCCACCTAATGAAATTCGGACTTACAGATGCGAGACTTAACCCGCTATCTCCACAATCCAATAACGAAAAAACCGGATGCCAGAGAAATAAATTCTCCGTATCCGGCTTTCAGCGGCGCCTATATCTTTATTTAGTACTTGCCAGCATCAAAGTTGCGTCAGTATCGTTCAGTTCATAAAAGCTCTTTTGAATATTGCTGTCGTAAGCATTGCTCTTGAAGTTCCAACGGGCATAGCTAAGTTCAACTTCACTATTGGTATAAGAAACATCCATCTTGAAATAAGGAACCCAAGCCTCTTGTGAGCTGTCCCATTTGGAGGCTTCTTTACTGGTCACACGATTTTCGTTATCATAAGTGTAAGTATAACGGAGGTGGCGGAACAAGTGACCGTCTTCATTCTTAAAGATAGTCTTAGCGGTCATCAACTCGCCGGTCATCTCTTCGTTCTTTACGTACTGGGTAGGATTACTTGCACTTGCAGAGAAATTCATTACACTGGCCATTACTACTGCTAACATTACAACTGCTTTAGAAATTAAGTTCGTTTTCATAATCGTTATTTTTTTATTGTTATTACTTCTTGGTTTTGAGAGGAAGTCTTTATCAACCGCCTTCGACTATATATAGTCAATTGGCGTGCCAAAACAATAAACATCTGATTATCAACGACTATCAAAAACAGTCCAGTGTTCATTTCCGGACAAGTGTCCACATAAAAGCGGACGATAGATATGGAAATAATAAAAAAGCAAATGCAAATGAAGCATGAACACCTATTTTATACCTTAGTGGGTATAACCAACAATATATAAATCTTATTATCCTATCAGCCAGACATATCTATCCCTACCCGCTTCTCCTTTTACTTCAATAGAGCATCAATCTTTACCACTGTCTGCGGATTACTGGGTCTCAACAAACCTCCGTAATCTACAATAATTCCATCACGGTTAATGAGCAGGAATTGTGGTATACTGTGCATATTCCAATGAGCCATGATACGATGATAATCATCAGAAGTCGCCCAATCTTCCGAATAGATACATTCAATATTCTTCCCTCTCAAAGAGAAACGTTCCAGAATCTTATGGTATGCTTCCCGATCTCTACTTCCACAGATACTGGCCATTACCACATCATCGGGCGAATAACGTTTCCGCAGTTCCTTCAAAGGCTCCATTTCCGCCAGGCAAAGGGGACAGGTTACTCCCCAGAAATCAACATAAATCACTTTGCCCGCATACTTTTCCAAAAGATTGTACACAGGGATCATGAACGGCATTTTCTCCCTGGCAGTCGCCTCATCAGCATTATCGCCATAAAGCATATAATGGGATATCGCTTGGGGGGCTTTCAGATAATTCACTTTATCCTGATATAGTTTAAGCATGGGTTGCTTTAAATAGGGAGCCTGAACTATAGAGTCGAATTGAGACCTGTGATCAGCGATGTAAGTTGTATCATTATCGCATAAAGAGGTACCTATGGGTTGGAGGTATAAATAGGGAAGGATAGCACGATCTTTGCTAACCTCAATCACATTTGCTAAATCAAAATCACTTTTTTCTCTTCGGGTATGCTCAAAATAAAGGAAGATATATACATTCGCGGCAAGCGAAAACAGACTGGAAAAAACGGTTTTCCCTGAAAAGACAGGGTCAAGTTCCGGCAATAATGCTTTATATCCGCTGACATCCTTGCCATCTGCCGCCTGTGATATAGCATTACCAAAGAGTGCAGTATAATAATCTATCAGCAATAAGTCCGCCGTATACTCTTCAACTTCTGCGCCCGGCGAATGTTCTTTGAGGAAGTCGGCACGACGTTCCAGGAGACTGGCATACTCTGTTTTCAATTCTTTTTCAAATTCATCAAAGGGTGCTTCTCTGTTATAGGAACTAAGTCTGCGATAGTATCCTCCTTCGGTAAAAAGAGCCATATACTGATTCAGCGCACTGGAAGTTCCGGTAATGCGGGGATGCAACAAATCGTTGAAGTCAATCTCAACATGCAGACTATCACCCGGGTGTACATACAAGTGTTCCGCATAATTGCGAAGAGCAACCTCACGAGTTGAAGCATAAGGACTGAAACGGAAACAGAAAGTACCGTCATCCGCTATGGGAGAAGTGTAAACTGTTTCCAGACCGGACAGATAAGGTATCTCAAGTTTCACCTTCTTCTCCTTCGGATAAACTTCCCTGTTCAATACACGGCCCGAGATTATCACTTCTTTCGCCAAATCTTCATGACCCTTCTGAGCCTTACAGCCTAAGAAAGATAAAATTGCAAACAGTAAGCATAGATGTTTCATACGTATTTTATAATTAATAAATGACTAATAAATTCAGCGCACCGTTACAGACAGGCTCTTTCCATATCCGGCAAACTCAGGTGCATAGGCCGATTGGACAGTAGCAATACCGGTTTGGTAAGTCCCCGAACGGTCTATATAAACTTTATACTCTATTTGGACAGTACCCTTTTTAAGTTTGTCAATAAAGAATTCAGCAGAGGTATCACGCATTACCTGATAATAACCGGTAGCATCGGAATGACGATATCCCGACAATGCCTCTTTGGGCTCCATACATGCAGCACGTGTATCTTTTATCTGAACGAAATCCATATCCCGATCCGCCCTCACGGTCAGCCGAACAGTAAGCTCATCTCCCACATGTAAATCCGTCTTCGATGAAACCTCCTTGCCGTCTTTATAATAGGTACGATTGATTTTCAATCCGTTGCCTTTTGCTGATTGCAATTTATCCATATCCTCCAGGCATTGAGCATATACAGCTCCCCAGCCTATTCCTGCACCTGTATGTGCAATTTCTATTTGCCGGGCTCCGACCTCATTACCGGAGAAAGAACGACGGACATACCCTAATGCATCATCAGGAGTCACTACTGCTGTCCCGGCTATTTCCGCTTTCATGGTACTGTTTTCCGCCAATCGGTTATCATCTCCACTCAAGAAAGCATACACAGCACCGGCAGTAGCTACCGGATTATCCCAAACCTGCATTTGTTTTTGTTTAAGCAACCATTGCTTCATTTCAGCAATTGCCAGCAGTTCTTTCAGAATACCGGATAAGGCTTCAATAGCAACCACTTGTGTCGGAATTCTGTAACTGCCCCATGAATACCGGGCTTTCGAAGTATCAAAATATCGCCCCATCTCGGGAGTAGCAACGGAATATTCCAGAATGGATCGCGCCAATTCGTCCGCCTTCACCTTTTTACCCGCTTTATGCAGTATGGTAGCGATAAGTGCCCTGTCGTAAATCACATCACTCGGAGCACCGGCCTCCAATCTATCAATCATATACGAATAAGCGGTTTTATCAGTTCGCTTTGCCACCTGCTCATCTAAAGCACAGATGTACAGATAATGCAAGGATTGCTCACCGGGTAATCCGTTCTTATTGCCTTTCTTTTCATTTTCCTTCATCTGTCTGTATTCATCCAGCCATTGGGTATGGAGATAGCTTACAGCCTTTTCATACATTCCCTGCACCAGAAGGGTAGATGCACCCATTGTGCGAAGCCGTGCCAGCATTTCCACGATCCGGGTAGTGATGTAACGGTTCCCCGTCATCCCTTTATACCAGCTCCAGGAACCGTCAGGGAGCTGCAATGCTTCCAGGCGGGATACCGCAATACGATTACGGTTACTCATCATGTTCAAGTCAAACAAAAGCGCTATATTTCTCTTCCGCTCTGTTTCATCAAGAGCATCTGCCAGCCAGGGAGTTTCTTTAAGTAACAGCTCTTTTAATTCTTCCTTATCATTAAGATTGCCCGACAATGGGCTTCCCTGTATCTTCCAACTTTCAAATACCTGCCGGATGCGGGGATTGGCATCGAGGATGGCCAAAGACAATGAATTGGCATAGTAAGCACTTGCCCACGACAAAGCATCCTCATCCACAGGATTGCCGATGACGGGTAAAGCCTGTATGGCATACCAGTCAGGATTGGCCGTCAGTTCCACCGTCAGCCGTTTGTTTGTTGCAGTTTTACTTCCATCATTAAACAGACTCTCCAGTGTAACCGATTTACTTTCCGTACCATTCAATTGAACGGGTATCGCTTCAGTCACCCATTGTTTGTCGGATAAAACCGGAAGATAGCGCTGCTCGCCGTCACTGAAATTACTACCCTCGGCAATAATTCTGCAAATCAATACCGTAGGTTCCTCCGGGCTTTCTAAATCAAATGATACGGAAACGGTTGCTCCGGCATCCGCACTGAATTCATGTTCCCGGGTTGATATTATCTGATTTGTCTGCGGATCGACCAGTTCCATACGGGCTGTTCCCTGAATATTTTCTCCCGACAGATTGATTATTCCCGTACTGATAACAGGTTTATCATTCACACGAATAAAACGAGGCATATTAGGCTGCACCATAAACGACTTGACAGCTTTCGCCTTAGCCGTTATCTGTCCGTAGTCCATGTTCCGGGTATGGGCAAATCCCATAAACTTCCATTCAGTCAGGCTTTCGGGCAAAGTAAAAGATATACTGGCTATTCCATTCGTATCCGTACGGAGGGTAGGATAAAAGAAAGCAGTCTCTGCAAAATTCTCGCGAAGAGGAACATAAGGAGAACCATCATCCAATGCCACAGCAGCAGAGCACTCAAATACTGCTACAACGGAATTTCCATCCCCTACCTCAAAACCGTCATCCAGCGTAACTTCATCCGTAAAGCTGATATTTCCGGATTTCATCATCCGGCTATCTTGCTTAATATAGTGATTAGCATTAAAACGCGGAACTTGCCAGAACGGAGCATTCAGAGTACTATATATATCCCACCAACGGAGACCACGCAAAGTGCTGCCCGAATAGGGGAAGTTACTATACATCCAGATGGAATGCCCGGAAGATATCAGATTCGCCCCGGTATCAGGAATAAAACGGGAGAGACTCAGATTGAAGTTCCAGTCATTGATGTATAACTTATCGAGTGAAGCATCATAAAGAGTGGCAAGCAATTGCGCATCAGCCGCTTTCTTGTCCGGATGCATGATCTGAAGTTTCCATTCCTCTTTTCCTCCCGGTTGCAGTTTGTCACGGAAAGTAGCCCATTTCAGCAGTAAGCTCTTTTCCGGACGGGGACGTGCTATCTGTACTTTCTTTGTATACAGCTTACCTTCGCGCATAAAAGCAAAGTTTACGGTGATTCCATCCCCATATTCCGGCTTATAGAGATAGGTAAACTTCCGGATTTCATTATTAAGGATCATTCGTTCGGATTCAATACGTTTATCGCCACAGAATACATCATACAGCAGATAGACCTCTTTCTCACTACTACCTACATACAGATTCACCGGATGCCGGGCATCAAGCTCTGCCCCATCCTGATAGAACCATTCCGGTGAGTATGCCGGCAAGTGAGCGTCTGCCAATGAAAAGAGAATAAAGTCCTGTTCCGCCGTACAGGTTCTTCCCTGCCCGTCAAGGACTGAAGCCTCCATTCTATAACGTCCCGGAGTGAGAGCAAGTATATCCTCGGGAATAAATGATTGATAGGTCCCAACTGTACGACGGCACACCTCATTGCCTTTGTTGCCTTTCTCATCCAAGACATACACCACGTAAGTGGCTTGAAGCGTTACAGGCTGCCGGCTTAAATTCAATGCCAGAATTTGTATAGTATCCCGCTTTTCACGTGCCACTTTGGAGCGCAAACCTTTAATCTGTAAGGCAACAGACTGCTGTCCTACAGGTAATGACAAGGCTCCGCTCTCTATTTCTCCGGTCAGACTGATTACTTCAGCCGTCACTTTGTATGTATAGTAGCGCCCCGGTTTATCAGGTTGGAAATCATCCGGTTCACGCAGAAAGACAGGGAAGCGGAACTTCCCGTCTGCATCGGTCTGCATCTCACCTACAGCCAGAACCGTTTCATTGTCTGAGATCTTCCAGAACTCATTCAGTGAACGGGTTACTTTATAACTGAGTTTACACAAGCCCACCGGAACTCCCGCAAATGTATTTGCTTCGCCACTGACCATTAGTGTATCACCCATATTATAAGTATCCTGACAGGGATGGAAGACAACATCGAATGTAGGACGCTTGTATTCGTCTACACGGATATAGCGGCTTTCGCCATCTTGCACCGATATTTCGAATTCTCCCGGGAGAAGTACCTCAGGGAGTACGAAATCGCCATGAAAGGCTCCAAATTCATCTGTAGCAAGGGATATCTTACCCACTTCTTGCCGGTTAGCATCACGGAGCACTACGTCATTATGAACTCTGGAGAAAACACGGACCGAATCACCCGATTGCTCATACGCTACTCCCGAAACATGCACCACCTGGCCGGGACGATACAACGCACGATCAGTGAAAAGAGAAACGTGCTTTTCCCACTTTCGTGAACCGGGCACATGATATCCCGCATTTGAAAAGCCTGCATAACTGATCTCCATATAATCAGCTCCCGGCTTACGGACATTTATTCCCAGCCAGTTTCCTACACTGGGTGGAGTCAGAATAACACTCCCTTTGCCATTCACAGGATATGCTTTGATCAAACGGTAACCTTCTCCCGGTGACACACGGTAATAGGCCACTTCAGTACCCGTTACCGGATGTCCGGTCAATCGGTCTACGATATTGATTTCCTGCTTTCCATCGGGTAATCCTAATGATATGGCCTGCAAGGAGGAGACATAAGCCTTTCCATAAGCCGTATATTTACGATGTCCGTCAGGGATAGACTTTACTACATAAATGCCCTCAACGGGGAATTTATAGCGCAGTAAAGTATCTGTTTCCTTGTAGTCCGGAGTAGCTGCCAAATCATAATGGCGACTACTGACCAGTTTTCCATATTGACTTAAAGTGGAAGCATTTATTTCCCTCTCCAGGACAGGACTTGTGACAGGCAGATTCATCCGGTAAAGTTCTACCGTAAGTCCGGCCAGATTACGGTATTTTACTTTCAAGTCAACGTCCTTTCCCGGATAGGCAAAAGGAATTTCCACCATCAGCCTGGGAGTCAATACTTCTGCTATCTGTTCTTTCAAATCATTGGCAGAAAGTGACCGGGGATATTTTGCAAGTCCGGTTTGTGCTGCTTTTAGTTTTGCGGTGTAATCCTGCATTCTATCATAGCGTTCTGCCAACTGGCAGTACACTTCTCCGCAAAGCGGGGAATCAGCAAATTCTTCCGCCCATTGTTTTAATAACGTTATTACTTGCTCATCGGTCAGCCTCAGCCTTTCATTCACTCCGCCCCGACTGACATCATTTCCTTTATAATGTAACTTATCCAGCATCAACAATAATCGGGCGTCTGTCATGCCTTGTTGGCGGTAGAAGTCAATCAGTCCGTCATAAATAGATAAAATCTCGGTTTGTATTTTCTCGGCTGATACAGGGTTGGCAATAAAATAGCCGCTTAGCCGGGAGATGGCCTGCCGGGCAAGCAACTGATACATATTATCACCACAATATTTCTCACTCAGTTCTTTGCTGTTGGTCATAGGACGGTAATCCACAGCAGACTTCCGGAAAAGTATTTCTTTATCTTGCAACGAACGTTGGAAATAAGCGATGGCAGTATCAATTGCAGTCTCATCTTTTTTACCTGTATCCAGGATATAATATCCCAGCAGATTATTCAGTATGGCCTGATATACCGTATCTTTTTCTTCCTCCATCCAAGCTTTCAAGGCAGACAATTCGCTATCCAGACTATCAGGAGTAATATCAATGCATAAGGATGCTCTCGTCAAATGTGCTTTCATCATCTGAGACACATTCTTTTCCTGTTTGGCATACTCGTAAATCTTTCGCAATTCTTGTATTGCAGATTTAGGCAGTTGCTTTTGTTCCAGAACTTCAACCTGTTTCCACATTTGTTCATACGACTGAGCGGAAACCCGAAGCGGCAGGCAGATAAGAATACTTATTATACCAGCCCAATAAAACATATTTCTCATTTGTGTTTTCGATTTACGTTCGACAATTAACAGGTTCATTCACAAAGATATATTTTTTATTCTTAGGGTAGCATGGCTGTTCAGACTTAATAACATAACAAATGCCAACAGCCCAAGAAACCGGCTACCGGAAAGCACATCATTCCGAACAAAAAGTTACCGGAATGTCTTTTTTACTAACAGATGCCTCTCTGAAAACACCCCAAACAGAATCCTGTCGCATAATCCATAGAATATACATGCATGTTTTCTGCATAAAGCAGGCCGTATATACAATACTTATGCAAGAGAACTATACTTCTTCCATGAAGGAACTATAGATCTGAGGCGAAGGATCTATAGATGTAACGCAAAAGATCTATAGATGTAACGCGAACCATCTATAGATGGGAAACAAACGGTCTATAGATGGGAGACAGACCATCTGTTTTCAGTGCACAGACCATCTATTTTTCTATTATTAGAGTTGTACGTATTTATGTATTACACTATCAATCAACAAAATATTGATTTTCGTTCGTTTCTTTCCGTTCTTCCCTGCATCGGGACGGAAATATCACATTCTCACTATGCATAAAAAGCAAAGTGTCAAAAACGCAAACATATGCAAACGCACCATACTGCGGTATGCCCGGAACGAGAGAGTCGCCACAATGGATGAACTGAAAGGTATCCGCAACTTATCCCTGCTGGACAACCGTATCTTATCGGAGAACTTAGAACCTATTCCTTTCAAACATCCGGTTGCCAATAATAAGTACGAAGCGCTGTCCTAGTGCTTCAAACACGAGATGTGGCACAGTGCCGAAATGGAAGCGATAAAACGGGCATTAGGGCACCCTGCCAAGTGGATGTAATTGGGTACATCGGCACAATTAAAAATTGTATAACAGTTCTTCCAACGTAACACCACTATCCGCTCTCATCTTTTCCATACGGATACGTTTCAGGCGTTTCTTCACGGAATCCCGCTCCAGATGCATCACTTGTGCCATACTCGACTGAGACAATTGCATTTTCACCATGCAGCAGTAACGCAAGTCGTCTTTATTGAGACTTGGATAAGTCTGCTGCAAGCGTTTCGTAAAGTTGTCGAAGATAATATCAGCATTCTGCACAATGTCATCCCAGTCTTCATCTGAAAGGATGACATTGCCGCCCTTCTCTAATTCTTGCACCACCTTCTGACTTAATCTCCTGAAAAAGGTTTCCTTCAGCCTTGCTTCTTTTTGTTCCATTTCCACCATGCGGCGAAGACTCTCGGAAGTGGCCTTACGTTGCTGCTTCAGTTCCTTTTCCTGTTGCACGAGCTGATGTTGCTGCGCCATCAGGCGATTACGGTTACGGCGATAGATGAAATATACCGCACTTGCCACCCAAACCAACAGCAAAGAGATTGTGGTCATCCAATACACATTACGCTGCCTTTCCGCAGCCCGGGTGCGCCAATACAGGTTTTCTACCGAGAGCTGTTCGTGTTTGTAAAGCTCTTGCAATGCAATGGCTTCCTCAGTATGACGACACTTTCGTATGGTATCGGATAATTCAATAAAGCGTTGTAGCATAGGATAGGCATCTGAAGCACGGCCCATTTTATGATATATTTTCGCCATATTATTATAGGCGTCGGCCACCGAAGAAGGCTCCGGACTGGAGATAACTTTCTGAAAATAGTGATATGCCGAATCATATTGTCCCAGTTTTCCAAACAACTCCAACTTTACTCCATAGAGCGAAAGGATTCTTGCAGTATCTTTAGCCGGACGAAGAGCTATTGATTTATTTATATAATCCAGTGCTTTGGCAGGCTCTCCTTGCTGAGAATAGATACTACCCAGATTTGTATAGATGAAAGGAAGTTGCCGAGGAACAGAATCGGCTAAAGCTGCCTCATAGGCCGCCTGAGCATAGTAAAGGGCGCTATCCAATTGGTTCAGAAACAAATATCCGGTAGAAATATCGCACAAGGCCATATTCTTATAGAACATATTTCCCAAATCCAAAGCCGCCTTCAAGGCTTCTTTGGAATAACGCACCTTACCGGAATATTCTTCCTGATTCAGACAAACAACTCCCAACCAGGTATTCACCCGGTAGAGCTGCTCATGATTACCACTATTTTGCAGGAAAAGCAGAGCTTTCAGAAAAGATTGCATGGCATCGCTCATCCGGTTAAGCCGTCTGTCCAGATGTGCTTTGCAGTAAAGGGCCCGTTCGGCATAAAGAGAATCGCCCGATTGGCTGAAATATTTAATTGCCGGCAGCAGCAGGGTATCTGTAGCTGCATTCAACTGTTGTTTCCTGTGGACAGCCTCGGACATCAGTAAGGCATAAAGTGCATAATCGCGTTTCGATAAGTTATGCAACGGTTCTTTAATCTCATTCATTACGGTTATGGCGCTATCCGTCTCCCGTTCCGCCATCAACTTCTCCGCCAAGGCCACGCGATTATCAGGACCACAAGCAACCAACATACCACCCCATAGGATTATCCCTATCAAACTCTTCAATCTCATCTTCAATATCGTGTTATTCGTACGAATCCATCATCACTTCTCCAGTCTCTCCATGAATCAATATCACTCTGGCCATATCCGGCTGAATGGAATCGCATATATCAATCTCCCACACCGGAATACCTTTTTGCCCGTCTATATACTGATTTACAATGACATGGGTGGTATCCGATAAATTAATATTCCTCAGTTTGGCAAAGATATAAATATCTCTCCATGTATACTTAAAAGCTTTTTCACTTTTTTCGTGCAAGCAAGAGTCAGGCGCCTGTGTCTGCTCATCTTCAAGGAAACGAACTTCTACTTTTTCCGATACTTTTGTTGCTGTTACCGAATTGATCTTCCGTATTACTCCCCATCCCAGCCAGCCGTCTTCCAACTCTATTTTAAGATAGATACCTCGTTCACCGCTGAGCCGGTATGCAGAGTCAATGGGCAAGTAGATGCGAGTGTAACGATCACCTTGTATAAATATCTCCCCGTAAGAAAATGTATTCAGCAACCATGCAGCAGAACGGGGAATGTTACTTTTACGCGTCCTGTCGTGTGGAGCGATATTGACAATTATATACTCACGGGTCTGTACCCCGGAAGTAAAGCAACTGTTCAGCCAGAACAGAAAGACAACCAGCACATTGGTACATAATCCCACTACAATACCTCCACACATAAAGGCATAAACGAAGTTTCTCCAATGATACCACCGCCCAGTGCTTTTCTTATAGATATAAACCATGCAGCCACACATCATTATTGCCATAAGGAGAATAACGATTTTCCGGTTCAATCCTAAATAGCTGCCGGAAGAAAATGCAGTATGTATCAGCATTTCCTCTTCTATATACCACATCCTGCAATGCAACAGGAAGAGAAAGACAAAGGCAGGCACCAGAATTTTCCATAGTGCCATTCTTTTCTTCGGCTGCTGTCGGGAGGCATCTTCGCCATGAACCGGTTGCTGTTTGGGTTTAAATTTCTTTCTGCTCATAAATACGGAAAAGCGAAGTGATTACTTGGTTTCTTCCCACTCTTTTTCCAGCTTACCATCGATATCATAGAGTTTCCATCGCCCGATGCGCCGCCCATTCCGACATTCACCCACTTCACGTATACGGTCGTTCTTCACGTAACGCGACTCAAACGGACCGCTCTGCCGGCCATTTATGTAGGTGGATATTTCCCAGTAATCATAGCGATTTGTAACTATCAGACGACGTTCTTTTCCATTGATACGACCGTATTGATAGGTGGCTTCATAAATAAGTTCACCATTCTCAGGATCGTACTCACGATAGAGCCCGTCTTTACGGTCATTTTTCATGTAGAATTCACGCTTACGGGTACCGGTTTTCCTATCAAACGAAACATGCAAGCCTTCTTCCCTGCCATTGACATAGGTTTCTATCATCAATGTATCACCACTTTCGGCAATCGTAATCCATCGCCCATCTTTCTGGTCATTCTTATAATGCCCCAGTACATGAGGAAGCCCAAAGATAAATATGGAGGAATAATCTCCGTCTTTCTGCCCGTTCTCATTATAATAAACGGTTTCATGAAGCTCATAGGTCCCTTTCATGAAAGTGAATTGCTTGCCTACCTGCTTACCGTCTTTATATGTATGATCCATGCGCAATGTGCCGTCAAAGTCATAGCTTAATTCCTTACCATCCTGTTTTCCCATGCGGTAGTTCCTTTCGCGTTCCACTTTACCGGTGGTATAGTAGGTTTTGTGCGCACCGTCCAATTTCCCGTCTTTATAAGACTTCTCTTCTTTCAGTCTCCCCTCATCGGAGTACATCTTGAAGACACCGTTTTTGCGTCCCTCTTTATAAGCACCCTCACATATCAGTTTGTTGTATTCATGCTCTTCATACTTACCATTGTAAAGGCCTTCTTTAAAGTCAGCCAGGATATAGGCAGAATGATAACCGTCTATGATACGGTGCTCACCATCCAAGGGCTTATCAGTCTTCAAGTCCCGGAACAAGATGCGGCCGTCTCCCATATTTATAGCTGACACCTGCTCTATCTGATACTCTTTCTGCGCACAGACATTCAGAAAGGCAAAAAGCAAAAGGCCAATAAATAAAATCAGCTTTTTCATTATGTCCTACAATTTAAGAATCAATCGTTTTCCGCATCTTTAAGCATCTGCCTTATTACATCCGCATGATCGAGATAATCGTTTCCTGATAAGGTCAGGACATTGGTCAGACCGATAATGTTGCTGTCAGAATCGTAAGAAGTCAGTAAACAATACATCTCCTGCCCTAATTTATCCTCTTCCACATGAATCTGGACCGGTGCGCTGTATGCTCCGGGCAACTCTGCCAGATACTCAAAGTCTTTTCTGAGAAACGCTTCCAGGATTCTGTTTATATCGGTTTCATCGCGTTTGAACTTCTTCAAACCCACCTCTTTTATCTTACCTCCACTCTCGCTATTATAATAATCGAAATTGCTCAAATACGCTGCAAGCAGACATATTAATACAGCAATTACTCCGACCGTCCGAACCAACCAACCCGCTACAGGGATAAAACCAGGAAAAATAACAATAATTACAGCGACTACAGCCAATCCATAATAAAGCATCGGCTTAACATTGTTCTTTCTTTTTTCAAATTTCACCGGGTTTGCTGCATAGAATTCACCCATATAGCTTGGGTAGAGTTTTGTTTGATTTTCCATAAATATTACTTTTTATAATGATTAATAATAGTTCTATCTTTTCTATTAATTGCATTGAAACAAAAATAAAAAGTAACCTGTAAACAATGAAACAATCGTGGGGGATAAATGAAGGGGACAAGTAATATTATAAAATACTGTTTATCAAAGGATAATAATATATATAGGATGGACAAATCAGGGGACATTTGTATTAAAGAGCTAATTTCACCAATGGCTTTGCACAAAGAATCAATAGAAAAGCAGCATTATCTCCTCTCAGGTATAGATTCGTTATCTTGTCTCTATATTTTCACATATTTCTACTTCCCGAATATCCTCCTTAGGCGGAATAATAGACTATTTCAGTAATCGGATATTTTCTTTGATGCCAAGATAATGTTAACTTCAAAAAGGAAATAACTTTTTCACAGCTTATATTTTAAAAAAACCGGGATGATGAGATTTCTATCTCAATCATCCCGGAATTTATACCCTAATTACTGATGTTTTATTTTGTACTTGCCAACATTAAAGTAACATTATCATCATTCATTTCATAAACAGTCTTTTCAATATTGCTGTCGTAAGCATTGCTCTTGGAGTTCCAGCGGGCATAGCTAAGTTCAACTTCATTGTTGGCATAGGAAACATCCATCTTGAAGTAAGGAACCCAAGCCTCTTGTGAGCTGTCCCATTTAGAAGCTTCTTTGCTGGTCACGCGATTTTCTGTATCGTAAGTGTAGGTATAACGGAGGTGGCGATACAGATGTCCGTCTTCGTTCTTAAATATAGTCTTTGCGGTCATCAACTCGCCGGTCATCTCTTCATTCTTCACATACTGAGTAGGATTACTTGCATTTGCAGAGAAATTCATTACACTTGCCATTACTACTGCCAACATTACCACTGCTTTAGAAATTAAGTTCGTTTTCATAATCGTTATTTTTTATTGTTATTACTTCTTGATGTTTGAGAGGAAGTCTTTGTCAACCGCCTTCGACTATATATAGTCAATTGGCGTG
>OCSH01001137.1_pt1 | contig 21638 bp, 18 predicted proteins | sample 1538371 | NCBI WGS metagenome assembly OCSH01 (sample SAMN04571687, study PRJEB22368) | human gut metagenome | biome: human gut; material: stool | host: Homo sapiens | place: Luxembourg | collected 2012-06-01 | reverse complement strand
CCCGCCGCAATGCAGGCTTCCACCAGCCGCCGGGCGACTGCACTGCCGCCGTGGCAGGAAAGCTCCACCACATCCTCGCCGGTGTAGCTGTGGGGCGCGCGGAAAAACAGCGCCACGCCCTCATCGAAAGCCTCTTCCCCCTCCACGAACGCACCGAACATGGCCGTATAGCCTTTGGCGTCCGCGACTTTTTTGGCTGGGTTGGCCGGACGGAACACCTTCGCTGCCACTTCATAGCTTTCCGGGCCGGACAGCCGCACGATGGCGATGCCGCCCGCACCCGGAGCGGTAGCAATGGCCGCAATGGTCGAATGCTGCATCTTCTCCCCTCCTTATGCGCAGATGAATACAGTATATTCTACCACGAACCGCCAAAAAAAGAAATATGCTGCGCAAAAAAGCGGCACACCGCCGGAGAGTCCGGCAGCGTACCGCTTTTGCATTTTATCCTCGGGTCTTCCCGGCAAGGCGATAGTGCTCTTCCTTTGCCAGATACATCCGTGTTTCGGCCGATTTGACGAGGACTTCCATGTCGATGCCGCCCGCGCTGTGAGTCGCTGTACCCACGGCCACCGAGTAACCGGCCTCGTCCACCTCCTGCACCAGCTTGTGGATGAGCGCGCGCATCTCTTCGGCGCTCTTGTCCATCGCAAAGGCCACGAACTCATCGCCGCCCACACGGTAGCTGTACTCTTCGCCGAAGATGTCCCGCACCTTGGCTGCCACGGTCTTGAGCATCTCGTCGCCTGCCGCGTGGCCCCGGGTGTTGTTCAGCTCATGCAGGCCGTTCACGTCCAGATAAACACAGCTCAGCGTGCTGCTGCAGTGCATCGGGTAGTCGTGCATCTGGCTCTCGTAGGCGTTGCGGTTTTTCAGGCCGACGTTCAAGTCCGTCTCCGCGATGCCCAGCAGCTTGTGCCGGATGGAAAAATTTTCGTGCATCGAAAGCATGATGAAGGTGGATATGATGCAGGACACCGCACCAAACACCACGCCGTCCAGAATATCAACTGGGAGCGTCTCTTTACTCTTGAACAAAAAGCAGGTCAGGATGAAAATACCATCGAAAAAAACGACATTCAAGATATGCTGGATGGGCCGCATGACAAAGAGCAGCGGCACTGCCAGCAAGAACGCAATAAAGCTCACCGTAGGAGTATCGGGAGAAGGATGGATGCCCAGATAGATGCCCAGCACATAGAGCAAAGCCTCAAAGGCGTACATCAGCCAGGTCAGCAGCAGGCCGTTTTTTCCCGGGAATGTCCGGTTGACCGCCTGCAGGCCCATGCACACGGCCAGCGCTATCATATAGGCCAGCATATTGGGCCGCAAAAATTCCAGAGCCCCAGACAGTATCCATAAAACTGTAAGAAACGCACAGGCTATCCCCAGGTAGGCCGTCACACGTTGGCGGTTGGAGCGCTGTATATCCGGCAGACAGGCTTTGTACTCTTCCCGTGACATCTCCGCATACAGCAGCCTTCGCAATGCTTCCATAGCCATCCTCTTTTCAAACCGCATTCGTCCCCGCACTGCACGAGGGCGCACTTTCCCCTTTGTTCTGCGGGTTTTTCTTATTTTATCATGAAGCTCCCAAAAAGAAAACATCCAGCGCATTCCAGCGTTTATTTTCTATGATATGCTAAAAAGCGGTAATTAAATTTAGCTATATTACCCATTGATATTTCACTTTATTGTGCAGCAAAAAAGGGTGTGCAGCCCCTGAAAGACTGCACACCCCGTTGCGTGTGAAAGAAAAATCAGAATGCGGCAATATCGGCCGTAGTGATGGCCTTGCCGGGCAGAGTGCGGCTGTCGGCGTTCTCCGACAGAGCCAGCTTGCCCTCGCGCAGCAGCTTGACGGCCTTCTCGTGGTCAGCAGCGTTCCAGTTGTTGCCCACGAGCTTCCAGTTGTTGTCCACGTGCGGCTCGATGGTGCCGCCCTTGACGGTGCGGATGTACTCGCCCAGCAGTTCGCGGACGCCGCCCACATCGCCGCGCACGTCGATCTCCAGCAGCTTGGGCAGCTCGTCGCCCTCCTTGAAGATGTCAGCATAAGCCAGCAGCTGGGTGGTGGCACGGTAGTTGTTGACGGCCACCACGAAGCTGTCATCGTCCTCCACCGGACGGCCATCCATCCAGGTCAGGTTCTGGATGCGGTTGCCGGGCTGCTTGGAGATGTCGAGGTCATACTTGACGCCTGCAAAGGCATCGTACAGGTAGTAGCGGACGGAAGAGTCGAATGCGATGGTCACATCGCCCGGCTCCCAGGTCTTGAAGAAGGCAGCAGACCACTCCATGAACTGACGCAGCTGCCAGCCGTTCATCTGCAGCTTGTACAGGGTGTTCTGGTAGGTGTAGATGCTTGCCATGTCGCACTTGCGGATGGTACCCTCGCGCATCTGGGAAGTCATGGAGGTCAGAGCCGTTGCGGCCACCTGAGCGCCGGTGTAGTACATCTGTACCTCGTTGATGAAGTCCAGCAGAGCGGTATCCTGCACCATGGCCTGCGGCAGGCAGTCGATCTCGTTTTCGGGGGCCAGATCACCGCCGACCAGCTGGCCGATGGGGGTCACGGCGTCGTCCTTAGCGCGCTGGTCGTACTCTGCCAGCAGAGCAGTCAGCTCGGGGTCGGGAGCGTAGTCCTTGATGATCAGGTTTTCAGAGGTGCGGTCCTTCACCTTCCACTTGCCGTTCAGGCCGCGCTCCAGATAGACGTGGATGTCGGAGACAGTGGCGCCTGCATTCTTGTTCTCGACCACCAGCACGCCGTTGATCATCTTGTTGGGGATGCTCTTGTGACCGTGAGCGGCGACGATGACGTCGAACTCGGGGCAGGCATTTGCCAGGTCGGTGACGCCGGAGCCATAGACGCCGTACTCATTGTCAACATCCATATGCATAACGCCGATGATGACATCCACATCGTTCTTGATCTTATCAATGATCTTGCGGCTCTCGTCCACCGGGTTGGTAACAGTCCAGCCCTCGAGGTTCTTGGCGTCCCAGCGGGTGATGTTGGGAGTGACCATACCGATGACGCCGATCTTGACGCCGCCCTTCTTGATGATGGTGTAGCCGTCAGCCAGAGGCTTGCCTTCGGGGCTGTAGACGTTGCCGGTCAGCACCTTGGCCTTCTGCTGGGAGAGCACCTTTTCCAGCGTGGCCATGCCATAGTTGTACTCATGGTTGCCGGTGACGTAGACATCGTAGCCGATGGCGTTCTGAGCAGCGATCATGGGGTGGACATCGTCGTTCAGGAACAGCTCAGCGGAGTTTGCCTGAATCGTGTCGCCTGCATCCACGACCAGCGTGGTCTTGGTGCGGTTCTCCTTGATGGCAGTTGCCTGCTGGGCCACGCTGCCGGAGGCGTCGGCCTTGTTGGCGGCGTAATCCCAGGGGTCAAACTTACCGTGGGTATCGCTGGTGGCAAGGATCTGCAGGTCCATGCTCCACAGGTCTTTGATGCCGGCAGCGGAAGCAGCCGGGACCAGACCGCCCATTGCGGCGGCGGTAGCCGATGCACCGGCCACGCGCAGGAAATTACGGCGGGAAATCTTATTCTGTTCCATAATAATTCCTCTCTTTTTGCTTGGTATACACTCCGAAGCATTTGTAGCTCTAGTATAAGGCTTGCCGATATTGTTTTACAATGTGCAAATAGGAAAAAAATTTCTTCCGGAATTAGGCATATTCTCCAATTTTCCGATAAGAACGACTTTTCTTTCTAAATTATTCTTTCAGATTCGCTTTTCATCGTAAACCATCTTCATGCAAAAGATGTGTAAATTTATAGTGTTCCTCGTACAAAAAAAGACCCTCCCCTGCACGGCTTCCGCCATGCGGGAGAGGGTCTTATCATTCAGCTTTTACAGCTCGATCTTGCCGAAGCTCAGATCAGCGAAGTCATCCACACGCTCAGTGCGCTTGGGTGCCACAGGGGCAGCATTCTCGGCATCGCGCGGGGTGTAGGTGCGCTCAGGCACATTGGAGCGGTAGCCGCCACGGCCGCCGCCATTGCGCGGGCCACGGCCATTCCGGTCACCACGGCGCTCGCCGCCGCGATGATAGCCGCCGCTGCGGCCATTGCCGTTGCGGTCATGACCGCCGCGGGGTCCGCGGGGACGTGCATTTGCGCTCTCAGCCACAGCGTTGGGGTCGGTGGAGTAGATGACCACACGGCGGTCACGGCCCTCGCCCTTGCTCTCGCTGCGGACGCCCTCCATCTTGCCGATGGCAGAGTGGATGATGCGGCGCTCGTAGGGGTTCATGGGCTCCATGGCAAAGCTGCGGCCGGTGCGGCGCACCTTGGCACCGATGCGCTGTGCCAGTGCGGTCAGGTCGCTCTCGCGCTTGTCGCGGTAGCCGGCCACGTCGAGGCCCAGCTTGATGTAGTCGCCCTCGAGGCGGTTTGCCACGAGGCTTGCCAGATAGGACAGGCTCTCCATCGTCTCGCCGCGGCGGCCGATGAGGGCGCCCATCTTCTCGCCGTCCAGACGGATGATGGTAGCCTCACCCTTCTGCACAGCGCTGAACTTGACGTCCTGTACGCCCATCTTCTCGATGACATCCTTCAGGTAGTCCACAGCGGCCTTGACCTTGGCGTTCTCCTCGATGTTGATGGGGACTTCCACCTCTTCGCCCTCTGCGGCGGGAGCAGCCTGCTCTTCGGCAGGGGCAGCTTCCTCAGCGGGAGCAGCAGGCTCTTCCACAGCAACGGGAGCTTCAGGGGCAGTCTCTTCGACGACAGGCTCAGCCATCACAGGAGCAGCCTTCTCCTCCACAACGGGAGCGGGCTCCTCAACGGGGGCAGCAGGAGCTGCCACAGGCTCGTCCGGCAGCTCGACGCTGACGCGGACCTTGGCGGGAGTGAGCTTCAGGCCCAGAAAACCGGTCTTCTGGGGCATTTCCAGCACTTCGTAGCTGACGTTGATGTCGTCCTTTTCCACGCCCAGCAGAGCGCAGGCGTTGGTGCGTGCTTCATCGACCGTCTTGCCGGTCGCTTCCTGCGTACGGATCATAACCGTCAATCCTCCTTTTTGTTCTGCAGCTCGCTCAGCGGGACAGTGCGCTCGTCCTTGTAGCGCTCAGCATCCTGCTGGCGGGCATACTCGAGGCGGCGCTTATTCATCTCGCTGGCAGAGATGTTCTTTTCCACGACCTCACCGGTCTTCTCGTCCTGGACCTTGATGGTGGTGCTCTTCACGCCGCGCTTCTCTTCCTTCTTGCGGGAAGCGATCTCGGCCTTGACCTGCTCCTTCATCTTCTCGGGGTCATAGATCTTGCGCATGACCTGGGTCTGGACGGTCATCACGATGTTGGAAATGACGTAGTACAGAGAGAATGCGCAGGGAACGGTAAAGCAGAAGAAGACGTACATCAGAGGCATCATATACATGGTCAGCTTCATGCTGCCCTGCATCTCCTGGCCGGAGGCCTTCATGCTGATGTGGGTGGAGATGAACATGGTGACGACAGCCAGGATGGGGAAGATCAGCAGGGGCAGGTTGTCTGCTGCCAGGCTGTACTGCGGCACACGGGTCAGGTCGATGCCGAAGAAGTCCATGTGCTGGCCGAACTCAGTGATGGTGTTCAGCTGGTCTGCGGTGAACACAGAGGTGACGGTGGACTCACCGGCCAGCACCTGTGCGATGATATTGGTGTCGCGGGTCACCTGAGTGAAGCTGATGCCCAGAGCGGTCATGGCATCGCCTGCGGCGGTGATGGCGTCGGCGCCGATGTGGAAGATGCGCTGCAGCGGGCGGTACACGACCTCGATGACGCCGAACATGACGAGGAAGTTGACCAGCATGGGCATACAGCCGGCGGTGGGCTTATAGCCGTACTCCTGCTGGAGCTTGAGCAGCTCTTCCTGCTGCTTTTCGGGCTTGTCCTTGTACTTTTTCTGGATGTCGGCGATCATCGGCTGGAAAGCGGACATCTTGGCCATGCTCTTCTGCTGGTTGAGCTGCAGAGGGATGCTGATCAGGCGGATGACGATGGTGAAGATGATGATGTCCCAGCCGTAGTTCGGGATGAGGTTGTAGATCCACTCCATCACATAGCCGAGAGGTACACCGAGGATGTACAAAATATTCATGTCTCTGTCCATTCTGCCCCGCCTGTGGTGCGGGACGGTTATTTTTATCGTAGGACACGCCGCCCACAGTTCAGCACGTCACAAGAAGCAATGATAATAGCATTTCCTCTCAGCCTCTCCTATCAGGAGAGGTGTCACGCCGCAGGCGTGACGGAGAGGTTTTCCTCCCCTCTGCCGCCCTTTTTCAAAGGGCATTGACGGAGAGGTCTTCCCCGCTTCAGCGCTCTTCCAAAGAGCATCGGCGAAGAGGTTTTCCACTTATTTTTCGTGTCTGGTGGAAAACAGAGCCGAGGCCGAGAGATGCCGGGCCGGATTTTTCCAGCGGCCCTTTTCCGGTACGGGGTCGTAGCCCCAGCGGCCCAGCGGATTGCACCGGGCGATGCGCCACGCCGTCAGCAGCAGTCCTTTGACGCAGCCGTGGGTGCGGATGGCCTCGATGCCGTACTGGCTGCAGGAGGGCGAAAAGCGGCAGTTCCGCCCCAGCCCCGGGCTGATGAACTTCTGGTAGAGCCGGATGAGCCCGCAGAGGGCTTTCTGAAAGATGCTCACGCCTCGGGCTTCCGGACCGGCGGCAGGGTGGCTGGGGGCTTTGCGCCCGGCTGTTTTGCCTTATCCGGCAGGCCGGCCTGGGCGAAGAGCTTTGCCACGATGGCGCTGAGCTGCCAGCTCTTGAGCCGGGGGGTCATGCCCCGGGCCACGAAAACGAGGTCATAGCCGCCGATGTTGTAGTCGAGATGTTCGTCGATGGCGGCCTTCATAACACGGCGGGCGCGGTTGCGCTGCACGGCGTGGCCGATCTTTTTGGTGGCCGTCAGGCCCACCCGGGTGCGCTTGCTCCGCGTTTTGAGCACGTAGAGCACCAGCGCCTGGTTGACATAGGACTTGCCGCGGGCATACACGCGGCCAAACTCGCCGTTGCGGCGGATGGGACGATAGCGCATCCTGTGCGCCTCCCTTCAGGTGATGTGGGAGCACCGCCCGGAAAAAAGCAATGCTCAGTGTTCAGTATAGCAAAAAAACGCCGACATGAAAAGCTCATCCGGGCGTTTTCTCTGCCAAATCTTTGACAGTTTTTTTAGGCAATGCGACTATTCACCGCAGCTTTCCGGCCTTTTTTCCCGAATGCCGGGTAAAAAAATAAGACCGCCAATCCAATATCAGCGGCCTTTTTGCGCATATTCCATTCTGCGCCGGACCTGATGCATACTGCTCAGGATCAGACGGTCAGGCTCTTGCGGCCCTTAGCACGGCGTGCGTTGATGACCTTGCGGCCGTTCTTGGTGCTCATGCGGGTCAGGAAGCCATGAACTTCCTTGCGCTGACGCTTCTTGGGCTGAAAAGTTCTCTTCATGGTTGTATCCTCCGTAAAAACTCGTCCCCGGTTATGGGGTCTATTCTGGTCCCAAAATGGGGACAGGCTTGCAATTCAACAGTATATCGCACACTATGGCCTTCTGTCAAGCATTTTTTTCGCTTTCCTTCAAACTTTTTTGAAAAACCTCTGTGGAGAAACTTTCAACTTTTTCACCCATTTCCCGTGGAAAACTTTTTATCCACAATATCTTGTGGCTTTTCTCCGCTTTGGACACAAGGCCGTTTCCCAGACGCAGGTATGTCTTTTTTATGTATTATAAATTACCTTATATAATATAGACGCAGGGGGATTTTTGTGGTATACTAACCTGGTATCAGCAGCATTGTTGAAAACTTCAATGGAGTGGATGTACTATGGATTCTTTCAAGGACGTTTTAGAGGCTGCCCAGAGCTACTGCAAGGCGCAGATGGCGGAGCCGACGTATAATCTCTATATCGACGGGTTGGAGCCTATCAGCTTTGAGGACTCCAGCCATATCACCCTCTCGGTGCGCAACGACTTCATCTGCAAGATCGTGACGGACCGTTATCTCGGCCTGCTCAAAGAGGCTTTCAAAACAGTGCTGGGCTTTGACGTGGACATCACCCTCGTCGTCCCCAGCACACCGCCCCACGAAGTGGTGCTGGCCCAGCAGTACGAGGCAAACCCCGCCTCCCCGCAGGGCAACTATGAATTCACCTTCGAGAACTTCATCAAAGGCCCATCCAACCAGTTTGCGTTTGCTGCGGCGCAGGCTGTTGCGGCCAACCCCTCCGGTGCTTACAACCCGTTGTTCATCTACGGCGGCTCGGGCCTCGGCAAGACCCATCTGCTGACGGCCATCCAGACCGAAATCAAGCGCACCCACCCCGACTTCGTCATCATGTATGTCACCTGTGAGCAGTTCACCAATGAGCTGATCGCGGCCATCCGCGCCGGCAGCACCGAGGACTTCCGGATGAAGTACCGCGTGGCCGACCTGCTGCTGGTGGACGACATCCAGTTCATCGCGGGCAAGGAGTCCACCCAGGAAGAATTCTTCCATACCTTCAACTCTCTCCACGATGCCCACAAGCAGATCGTCATCGCATCCGACCGCCCGGCCAAGGAGATCAAGAGCCTGGAAGAGCGTCTGCGCACCCGCTTCGAGTGGGGCCTGACCGCCGACGTCCAGCCGCCGGATTTCGAGACCCGCGTGGCCATCGTCAAGCGCAAGGCAGAGCTTCTCCACCTCGATCTGCCCGAGGACGTGGCCGAGTTCATCGCCAACCATCTGAAAAATAACATCCGCCAGCTGGAAGGCGCGGTCAAAAAGCTCAATGCCTACTATATGCTCGAGGGCATCCAGCCGGTCATCAGCGTGGCACAGAATGCCATCAAGGACATCCTCAACGAGACCCAGCCCGTGCCTGTCACCATCGAGAAGATCGTGGGTGAAGTATCCCGCACCTTCAACGTCTCCCCTGCCGACATCCGCGGCACCAAGCGGAACGCCAATGTGGCCTCCGCCCGCCGTGTGGCCATCTACATCCTGCGCGAGGTCACCGGCATGAGCATGGAGGAGATCGGCCGGGAGTTCTCGGGTCGCGACCATTCCACCATCGTCTACTCCCTCAAGACCATGGAGCGGGACATGAAGAATGACCAGCACCTGCGGGAGACGGTGAGCGACATCATCAAGAATGTGAAGGCTTAACGCACCAGAGCCGGTGTAAAAGTCATACTCATTCAGGGGTCAAACCCCAAAATATGGGGAGAAAGAGGAACAAAAAGGGGAAAATAGACCTAGATATTGTGGTGAAAGGCCGAAACTTTCCACTCTTTCCACATGGTTTTCAACATTCAACTTCCGTTTTTCACAGCGGATGTGGAAAGAGCCACCGCTCTCCCCGATTCAACATTTCATTCACAGTTCCTCAACATCTCCGTGGAAAACCAAATCCCCGCATCCCGGCAAGGGTTTGCAGAGTTTTCCACATCTTCCCCACCCCCTACTACGATTACTACAACAAGTTCAATAAAGAAAACAGGTTTTTGCATCGGATTCCATGAGGAACGACAGCAAAACAGACGCAAAAAAGGAGAGAAGAAGATTTGAACATCATCTGCGACAAAACTCTTCTGAGTGCAGCCATTGACGGCGTATCCAAAGCAGTCACTCTGCGCTCTACCATCCCGGTACTGGAGGGCATTTTACTGAAGGCAGAAGGCTTCCAGCTGACCCTCACCGGCTACGACCTCGAAATGGGCATCGTGACCACCATCGAAGCCAATGTCAAAGAACCCGGTGAGATCGTGCTGAACGCCAAGCTGCTCAGCAGCATGATCAGCCGGATGCCGGCAGGCCAGATCACCATCCAGTCTGCCGATAATGGCAAAACCACCATCCAGAGCGGAGTGGCGCAGTTCGAGATCCAGTCCATGTCGGCCACCGATTTCCCCGAGCTACCCAACACCGGCGCCGAGGAGACCCTGACTATCAAGACCGGCGTGCTCCGCGATATGATCGACCGCACCCTCTACGCTGTCAGCCAGGATGAAAAAAAACCTGCGCATACCGGTGAACTTTTTGAGATAGAGCCGGATAAAATAACCATCGTTGCACTGGACGGCTACCGTCTGGCCATCGTGGAGCGGCCCGTCACTGCAGTCAAGGACATCCGCATCATCGTCCCCAGCAAGACCATGACCGAAGTGTCTCATCTGCTGCCCAACGACGACGAAGAGCCGGTCCACATCTGTGCCAACCGCCGCTACGTCGTGTTCATGACCGCTGGCTACACCATCATGAGCCGCCTCATTGAGGGCGAGTTCCTCAACTATCACAATGTCATTCCGGCAGGCAGCCGCACCCGGGTGACCATCGACACCAAGGAGTTCATCGAGACCATCGAGCGCGCTTCTCTGATTATTACAGAGCGTTTAAAAAATCCCCTCCGCATCACTTTTACAGAGGGTAAAGTCGTCGTCCGCTGCCAGACCAATCTGGGCCGCGTCGTCGATGAGTTCAACGCCGAGTGCGAGGGCGACGAGGTGGAGATCGGTTTCAACAACCGCTACCTGTTGGACGCGCTGCGCAATGCCCGCACCGAGAAAGTGCGGATGGAGATCAGCGGCCCGCTGAGCCCGGTGAAAGTGCTGCCGGTGGAGGGCAATGACTTCCTGTATCTGGTTCTGCCCGTCCGCTTCAAAAACGACTGAGAGGCGTAATAAAATGCAAAAGATCCTCATCCATACCGAATTTATCAAGCTGGACGCCCTGCTGAAATATGCGGGCCTGTGCGAGACCGGCGGCGAAGCCAAGGAGCTCGTTCAGGGCGGGGCCGTGAAGGTCAACGGCGAAGTCTGCACCATGCGCGGCAAGAAGTGCCGCCCGGGCGATACCGTGGAGCTGGACGGCCAGACCATCGAGATCGGGATGGGCGGCTGATGCGGCTGCTCTCTCTCGAAGTCGAAAATTACCGGAACATCGCCTCGGCCAGCCTGACGCCGGGCCGGGAGCTGACTGTCATCTGCGGCAACAACGGCCAGGGCAAGACGAACCTCCTGGAAGCCATCTGGCTGCTTACCGGCGGCAAGAGCTTCCGGGGCGGCAAGGACGCAGAGCTGGTGCGCCGGGGCGAACCCTTCGCCGTACTCAAAGCGTCCACCCTCCGCGCACAGCAGGAAGAGCAGGAAAAGGAAGAGCCTAACCGCGTCCGCCTGACGGTGGGCGCGCCGGACTCTCCCCGCCCGGGCCGGACAGTCTCGGTGAACGGGGGCGCAGTCAAGCGGGCGGCCAGCCTTGCGGGCAGCTTTCCGGCGGTGGTTTTCGACCCCGGACACCTGAGTCTCGTGAAGGGCGCGCCGGAAGGGCGGCGGAAATTTCTGGACGCTGCCCTCTGCCAGCTCTACCCCGGCTACCTGACCCTCTACCGCCGCTATGTCCGGGCTTTGCAGCAGAAAAACGCGCTGCTTCGGCGCTCTTCCAATGGCATTGAGCGGCCTTATGCTGAAAAGCGGGCCTTATTAGAAGTGCTGAATGTGGAGCTTGCCCAGCAGGGCGAGGCCATCCAGCAGCGGCGCAGAGCCTATCTCGCCGCTCTCTCCCCGCTGGCCTGTGCCAACTATGAGGAGCTTTCCCGCGGGGCGGAAACACTGAGTCTGCGGTATGCGGCCCAGTTCGAGCCGGGCGGTCTGGCCCAGCTTCTGCGGCAGAAAATGCCCGAAGAGCTGCGGGCCGGGCAGAGCCTCTGCGGCCCTCACCGGGAAGATTTAGACCTTCTTCTGGATGGTCAGCCTGCAAAAGTGTATGCGAGTCAGGGACAGCAGCGGAGCGTCGTGCTCAGCCTTAAAATGGCCGAAGCCGCCGCAGCTGCCTCCATCACGGGCGAACACCCGGTGATGCTGCTGGACGACGTACTCAGCGAGCTGGACGATGGCCGCAAGCAGTATCTGCTCACCCGGATGCGGGAAAAGCAGACCTTCGTGACCAGCTGCGACGACACCGCTTTCCTCAAAACAGACGGCGAGGTCTACCGGATGAACGGCGGCGTGCTGACGAAAGTGTGATGCAATGTATGTACACCTTGGCCGCGATTATGTCCTGAACGACCGGGACATCATCGGCATCTTCAATCTGGAAACGACGACTATCTCACCCCGGGGGCGGGAGTTTCTGAACTACGCCCAGAAAAACGGGGCGGTGGTGAGTCTGTCCGATGAGCTGCCCCAGAGCTATGTGCTGGCAGATTCGCCGGTGGATACGATCTATCTCTCGGAGCTGTCGTCGGCTGCGCTCAAACGGCGCACGGAGACAACAGTCGCTGACCTGGACAGCAGAGTACTACAGCTTCCGAAATATTGAGCTTTGCTCGTCCGGCGTGGGCCTGCCCGGTACGCCAGTGGCTCCCCTATCAGGGGAGCTGGCAAAGCCGACAGACTTTGACTGAGAGGTTCAATTACCAACCAGCGATTTATCGCTTTTACAAATAGTAACGAAAAAACGAAACAAAACAAAAGGGAGAAAGGAAATGGCAGAGGAAATCATTACCAGTACCAACGCAGAAACTGCGACGGACCATGAATACAACGCCAGCGAGATCCAGGTCCTGAAAGGCCTGGAGGCAGTGCGCAAGCGCCCCGGTATGTATATCGGCTCCACCGGCGAGCGCGGCCTGCACCATCTGGTGTACGAGATCGTGGACAACGCCATCGACGAGGCTCTGGCCGGTTACTGCGACCACATCGAGGTCAAGATCCTGAAGGGCGACATCATTCAGGTCACGGACAATGGCCGCGGCATCCCCGTGGACATCCAGGCTGATACCGGTCTGCCTGCCGTCACCGTCGTCTATACCATCCTCCACGCCGGCGGCAAGTTCGGCGGCGAGAACTCCGGCTACAAGGTGGCCGGCGGCCTGCACGGCGTCGGCGCGTCCGTCGTCAACGCCTGCTCGGAGTGGCTGACCGTCAACGTCCGCCGCGACGGCCGCGAGTACGAGCAGACCTTCCGCCGCGGCGACCCGGACGGCCCGCTGAAGTGCATCGGTACCGTGGACCCCAGTGTCACCGGCACCCGCGTCACCTTCAAGCCCGACCCGGAGATGTTCAAGGACACCACCGTCTACAACTTCGAAACGCTGGAAAAGCGCCTGCGGGAAGAGAGCTTCCTGAACGCCGGTGTCAAGATCACCTTGACCGACGAGCGCGAACTCTACACCCCCGTCCTCGAGGACGGCAAGGAGGGCGAGCCCACCTACCGCACCGAGGTCATGTGCTACGAGGGCGGCATTAAGAGCTTCGTCACCTATCTGGGCGAGAAGCGCGACCTCGAGGTGCTCCACCCCAACGTCATCTATCTCAAGGGTCAGACCGACCGGGGCATGGCAGAAATCGCCTTGCAGTATAATTCCAGCTACAATGAGCTGCTGCTGAGCTTCGCCAACAACGTCAACACCCCCGACGGCGGCACCCACGAAGAGGGCTTCCGCAGCAGCCTCACCCGAGTATTCAACGATTATGGCCGCAGCCACGGTCTGCTGAAGGACAAGGACGAGAACCTTTCCGGCGCTGACGTCCGTGAGGGCCTCATCTGCGTTATCTCCGTCAAGCTGCAGGAGGCCGAGTTCGAGGGCCAGACCAAGGCAAAGCTGGGCAATACGGAAATTCGCACCCTCGTCTCCAACATGGTCTACTCCAAGCTGATGGAGTTCTTCGAGGAGAATCCCGGCGTGGCCAAGGCTATCTTCGAAAAGGCCACCCAGGCCGCCCGCGCCCGCGCTGCCGCCAAGAAGGCCCGTGAGCTGGTGCGCCGCAAGAGCGCCCTCGAGACCAGCCGGATGCCCGGCAAGCTGGCAGACTGCCGCGAAAAAGACCCCACCCGCACTGAGATCTTCATCGTCGAGGGTGATTCTGCAGGCGGCTCGGCTAAGATGGGCCGTGACTCGGCCATTCAGGCCATCCTCCCCCTGTGGGGCAAGATGCTCAACGTCGAAAAGGCCCGCGCCGACCGTATCTACGGCAACGACAAGCTGATGCCTGTCGTGCTGGCACTGGGCTGCGGCATCGGCGACGAGTTCGATATTTCCAAGCTGCGGTATGACAAAGTGTTCATCATGGCCGATGCCGATGTCGATGGTTCTCACATCTGCACCCTGATGCTCACCTTCTTCTTCCGCTATATGCGCCCCCTCATCGAGCAGGGCCATGTCTATGTGGCACAGCCCCCGCTGTTCAAGGTGCAGAAGGGCAGCACCATCAAATACGCTTACAACGACGCCGAAATGGCCCTGCTCTCGCAGGAGATGCCCGGCGCGAAGATAAACCGCTATAAGGGCCTTGGCGAGATGAACCCGGAGCAGCTCTGGGAGACCACCATGAACCCCGAGAACCGCGTCATCGTCCGCATCACCATCGAGGATGCCGAGAAGGCCGATGAGGCGTTCACCATCCTGATGGGCGATCAGGTGGAGCCCCGCCGCCGCTTTATCGAGACCAACGCCCAGTACGCAAAGCTGGACGTGTAATTGGAGGAAACAATGGAAGAAGATTATGTGATGATACCGGGCAGCGGTACCAAGATGATCATCCGGGACGTCAAGAAGGAGATCGAGACGGCGTTTCTGGATTACTCCATGTCGGTCATCGTGTCCCGTGCTCTGCCCGATGTGCGCGATGGTCTGAAACCGGTCCACCGCCGCATTCTTTATACCATGCACGAGCGCGGCAACGATCCCAGCCATCCCTACCGCAAGTCGGCGGATACCGTCGGTGCAGTGCTGGGCTCCTACCACCCCCACGGCGACGCATCCGTTTACGACGCCATGGTCCGTCTGGCACAGGATTTCTCCCTGCGCTACCCGCTGGTGGATGGTCAGGGTAACTTCGGCTCGGTCGATGGCGACCCCCCGGCTGCTTACCGTTACACCGAGGCCCGCATGAGCCGCATGGCGGTCGAGATGCTGACCGACATCGACAAGGACACCATCAACTGGGACCCCAACTTCGACGAGACGAAGAAAGAGCCCAGCGTCCTGCCCTGCCGCTTCCCCAACCTGCTGGTCAACGGCAGTCAGGGCATCGCCGTCGGTATGGCCACCAACATCCCGCCCCACAACCTCAGTGAGGTCATCGACGGCTGCGTGGCCTATATCGAGAACCCCGACATCGACCTGCCCGGCCTGATGGAGCACATCAAGGGACCGGACTTCCCCACTGCCGGCATCATCATGGGCCGCAGCGGCATCCGCGCCGCCTACGCCACCGGCCGCGGCAAAATCACCCTGCGGGGCCGTGCTACCATCGAAGAGACCAAGAATGGCCGTACCCAGATCATCATTACGGAAATTCCGTATATGGTCAACAAGGCCCGTCTCATCGAGAACATGGCCGACCTCGTGAAGGAAAAGCGCATCGAGGGCATCACCGGCCTGAACGATGAGACCAACCGCAAGGGCATGCGCATCGTGGTGGATGTGCGCAAGGACGCCAACGCACAGGTCATCCTGAACCAGCTGTACCAGTACACCCAGCTGCAGGATACCGTGGGCGTCATCATGCTGGCCATCGACCATAAGGTGCCGAAGGTCATGACCCTGAAACAGATGATACAGAAGTACGTCGAGTTCCAGGATGAAGTCGTCCGCCGCCGCACGCAGTATGATTTGAAGAAGGCCAAGGAGCGCGCCCACATCCTCGAGGGTCTGAAAAAGGCCACCGACATCGTGGATGAGCTCATCGCTACCATCCGCGCCTGCAAGGGCGGCATGGCCGAGGCAAAGGCCGCTATCATGGAGCAGTTCGGCTTCGATGACCCGCAGGCCGACGCTATCGTCAAGCTGCAGCTGGGCCGTCTGGCTGGTCTCGAGATCCTCAAGATCGAGGAAGAACTGTCCGGCTTACAGGCAAAAATCGAGGATTGGGAGGACATCCTCGCCAACGACGCCCGTGTTCTGGAGATCGTGAAGAACGAGCTGCTGGACATGAAGAAGCGCTTCGGCGACGAGCGCCGCACCGAGATACAGTCCGTCACCGGCGAAGTGGACATCGAAGACCTCATCGCTGAGGAACAGTGCGTCTACACCCTCACCGAGGCCGGCTATATCAAGCGCCAGCTCAAGGCCACCTATCAGGCCCAGAAGCGCGGAGGCCGCGGCATTTCCGGCATGACCCGGAAGGAAGAGGACATCGTGCAGGAGATGTTCGTAGGCTCTACCCATGATTATGTCCTGTTCGTTACCGACAAGGGCCGTCTTTTCCGCATCAAGGGCTACACCATCGCCGAGGGCAGCCGCACCAGCAAGGGCAGCAACATCGTCAACCTGCTGCAGCTGGCCGAGGGCGAAAAGGTCACCAACATGCTCTGCTACCCCAAGGACGAGGACAACAAGGGCGGCTTCGTCACCATGGTCACAAAGCAGGGCCTCATCAAACGCACCCCGCTGGAGCAGTACGCCAACATCCGCAAGACGGGCCTCATCGGCATTGCGCTCAACGAGGGCGACGCGCTGGCATGGACCCGCCTGACCACCGGCAATGATATGCTCATCGTGGCTACCCGCAACGGTCAGGCTATCCGCTTCAACGAGGCCGATGCCCGCCCGATGGGCCGCAGCGGCCACGGCGTCCGCGCCATCAAGCTGGCCGAGGGCGACGAGGTCGTCGGCGTCTGCATCTGCCGCGAGGGCGGCACGGTGCTCACCGTCACCGAAAACGGCAAGGGCCGCCGCTCTGACATCGACACCTACCGTATCACCGCCCGCGGCGGCAAGGGCATCCGCAACTACGACGCCTCCAAGGACAAGGTGGCAGCCGTCAAGATCGTGGACGACATCGACGATGTGCTGCTGAGCAGTCAGGAGGGCATCATCATCCGCCTGCACGCCAACGAGATCCCCGTCCAGAGCCGCTACGGCTCCGGTGTCCGGGTCATGCGTCTGGGCGAGAACGATAAGGTGATGGTGCTGGCCCGCACCGACCACGACGACGAGGCACAGACCGAGAGCATCGAGGCCGATACCGAGGACGAGCCCACTGCCGAGCAGCTGGCGGAGATGGAAGCAGCCGATGAGGCATCGGCCGCCGAAGCTCCCGAGGCTGACACCGGCGACGAGGAATAAACCTTATTTCCACACATAAACTGACCCTGCGGGGGAGTACACGCTTTCTGCGGTGCTCTCCCGCAGGTTTTTGCAAAAAATCACGGTTATACTGGACAAATCTGCTGTTTGTGTGGTACTATGGCCGGACAACAAGAAAGATCCTCATGGGGGAGTAGCAGGCGCTGTTTTGCAGGCAGCGCAGCAAGTCAACACAATGACGGCCCGGGCGGCTGTCTGGCTTGCTTTCATTTGCGAGACTCATGTGCTTTGGTGCGAGTACCACGCCCATTCCACATGGAGTCAGTTTGTAAAAATCCGACCCGGAATTGGCGAAATGCGCGCCGATCCCGGGTCTTTTGTCTGCCCACCAATTCCGGTCAAATCAGGAGGCATCGTTATGGAATGGAGTTTTTTGTTTTTCTTCAACAGCGCCCTGCTGGGCGTGGGCCTTGCCATGGATGCGTTTTCCGTCTCGATGGCAAACGGTCTGCATGACCCGCAGATGTCCCGCCGTAGGGGCGTCCAAATCGCAGGCACCTTCGCCATCTTTCAGGCTGTCATGCCCATGACGGGCTGGGTCTGCGTCCACACCATCGTGGAGCTGTTCTCTTCGTTTGAAAAGTTCATCCCGTGGATCGCCCTCATCCTGCTGGGCTACATCGGCGGTAAAATGCTCATCGAGGGCATCAAGGGCGAAGAGGCCGAGGAAGCCGCTGAGCTGAGCGCGGGCGCACTCTTCATGCAGGGCGTCGCCACCAGCATCGACGCGCTGTCGGTGGGCTTCACCATCTCGGAGTACGGCTGGTTCATGGCGCTGGTCTGCTCCCTCATCGTGGCGATCGTCACCTTCTTCATCTGTGAAGCCGGCCTTGCTATCGGCAAAAAGTTCGGCACCAAGCTCTCCGGCAAAGCCTCCGTCCTCGGCGGTGTCATCCTCATCGGCATCGGTCTGGAAATCTTCATCTCCGGCATGATGGGCTGAGAAAAACAGCAGCGCCCCTGCACATTTGTGCAGAGGCGCTTTTTTGTTCCCCATGGAACATCATTCAAAATAATCGGCGTACTCTTCCGTGAGCTTGGAACCCAGACGGCGGATGCCGCCGTAAAGGTGGCGTTCCACCAGCGGCTCAAAGGCCGCGAGGTCACACCGCTCGATGGCGTCGATGAGGTTGTGATGGTCGGCCACCACCTCGGCGAGCCCGCCGGTGGTCAGAGTGTCCAGCATCCGGAAGCGGCTGTAGTCGGCGTGGGCGTTCTGCAAGGTGCGCCAGAGGTACATCTTGCCCATGGCGGAGAACCACGTCTCGTGGAGCCGGGTGTCAGCCTCGTAGAGACGGTTGAAGTCCAGCGTTTCGGCCTTGGCCAGCTCGTCGTAGGCGGCGGCACGCTGGCGGATGAGGGCGCGGTGCTCCGGTGTGCAATGGGGCGCAAAGTCCCGCAGGACCCGGGCCTCTACTGCGATGCGCTCATAAATCAGCTCGTCCACGATGTCCCGGTTCAGCCGGGTGACGGTGGTGCCTTTGTACGGCACGATCTTCACCAGCCCGTTCTCCTGCAGCCGCTGCAGCACCACCCGGATGAGGGAGCGGGGCGCGCCGAAGCGGGTGCAGAGCGGGTTTTCGCTCAGCGAACAGCCGGGCCGGAGGGTCAAATCGATGATCTCCCGCTCGAGGACGGCGTATATTTCAGAATCTGTTTTATACTGTTGTTCCATTGTCGTTTTCCTGTCTGATGCCCCAAGCGGGCCATGTCCCGGGGACCGGGAGGCGGAAGTCCATTACCTTTCCGGTGTCGGGATGGATGAAGCGGAGCCGTGCGCTCTGAAGCGCAAGGTCTCCCTTGATGCGGCTGCCGTATTTGCCGTCGCCCCAGAGCGGGTGGCGGCGGGACGCGAACTGCACCCGTATCTGGTGGGTGCGCCCGGTGTGGAGGGTGATGTCCGCGAGGCTGGTGCTGCCGTCCGGGGCGGAGGCAGAAATGCGATATTCCAGCACAGCCTCCTTCACGCCCTTGCGCGGACGGCTCACCGGAAAAACACGGCCTTTCCGGCTGTCCTTGAATAAGTAGTCCCGCAGGACGCCTTCGGCGGGCAGCTTTTCATCCGGCCCGCCTGCGATGAGGGCGCGGTATTGTTTCACGAAAGGCGGCGCGTCCGGTGTGCCGGCGTCAGGCTCGGCCCGGCCATCCTGTTCGGCATAAACCTGCTGGCTCTGCGTCACCTGCCGGCTGAGGGCGGCGGCTGCCTGCGGAGTCTTCGCATAGACCATCAGACCCGACACGCCGGTGTCCAGCCGGTGGATGACGCCCACATAGGCGTCGGGCCTGTCCCAGAGTTTCCGAAGGGCGGCGGGTACGCCGTCCTCGCTGGAAAGCCCGGCGGGCTTGTCCAGAACCACGAGGGCTGTATCTTCGTAGAGTATCACAGCCTGCCCTCGTCCACCAGCGCCTTGAGCTTGAGCACGCCCGCGATGGTCTTGCCGTCCTTTATTTCGCCGCTCATGACCATCTCGTAGGCTTTTGCCAGCGGGATGCGGTCGGGCGTCAGGAACTCATCGTCGTCCAGATGCATCTGGGTGGTGTGCAGGCCGGTGGCCACCCACATATAGATGATCTCGGTGTCATAGCCCACCGTGGGGTAGAACTCGCCCAGCGGGGTGTAGTAGTCGGCGGTCAGGCCGCACTCTTCGCCCAGCTCCCGCTTGGCGGCTTCGAAGGGGTCTTCGCCCTTTTCCAGCTTGCCGGCGGGCAGCTCCCACAGCTCCTGCTGCATGGCGTAGCGGAACTGGCGCACCATGCAGAGGGTGCCGTCCTCAAAATACGGTACGATGCAGGCCCCGCCGTGGTGGTGGACCACCTCCCGGATAGAAGTCTCACCGTTTTCCAGCAGAGCCACGTCTTTGGTCAGCGTGACCACCCGGCCCTCAAAGAGAACTTCGCTCGAGAGCGTCTTTTCAAAATGTGCAGCATCCATCGTTTTGTGCCTGTCCTCCCCTGCGCTGTGCAGCGCATGATACTATAGATAAAGTTTACGGCAGAATCTGTACAAATGTCAATTATAAATTTAGAATTTTGTAAGAAAAAGCCTCATGGATACTGGATTTTGGAGCATAACACCGTCATGGATGCAGCAAAGAACACATCTGTAAAAAAGCGCTAAAAAATTTCTTGAATTTTTGTTGTGTTTTTACAGTCGGTTTGCGTTGCCTTTACCGGCGGAATTTGCTATTATATTAGATGAGCAATAGTGCCTTCATGGGGTTCTCCGGCCCCGGGCAGGGCTATTGCCCTTGACGAGCGTGTGCTTTTGTGGAGTTCTCCGGCTCCGGCGAAGTGCGGCGCTTATCAGTTGAGCAATACGTTTTTTAAGGGAGTTCTCCGGCTCCGGTAAAAAGACGTTTGCCCCGCGCAGAAGGTACCAAATTCTGAATGGAGGAAGAAAAATGCCTAGAGCAAAGCAAACCATGGATGGCAATACCGCTGCCGCTCATGTAGCATATGCCTACACGGACGTGGCTGCCATCTACCCCATTACCCCGTCTTCTCCGATGGCTGACTCTGTGGACCAGTGGTCCGCAGCCGGTCAGAAGAACATCTTCGGCAACCAGGTCAAGGTCGTCGAGATGGAGTCTGAGGCAGGCGCTGCAGGCGCTGTGCACGGCTCTCTGGGTGCAGGTGCTGTTACCACCACCTTCACCGCTTCTCAGGGCCTGCTGCTGATGATCCCCAACATGTACAAGATCGCTGCTGAGCAGCTGCCCTGCGTGTTCGATGTTTCTGCACGTACCGTTGCTACCCAGTCCCTGAACATCTTCGGTGATCACAGCGACGTTATGGCATGCCGCCAGACCGGCTTCGCAATGCTGGTCGAGAGCAGCGTGCAGGAAGTCATGGACCTGTCCCCTGTTGCCCATCTGGCAGCTATCGAGGGCAAGGTTCCCTTCCTGAACTTCTTCGACGGCTTCCGTACTTCTCACGAGTACCAGAAGATCGAGAAGTGGGACTACGCTGATCTGAAGGAAATGTGCAACATGGAGGCTGTTGAGGAGTTCCGCAAGAAGGCGCTGAACCCTGAACACCCCAAGATGCGCGGCTCCCACGAGAACGGCGACGTGTTCTTCCAGCATCGTGAGGCCTGCAACTCTGTCTACGACGCACTGCCCGCAGTCGTCGAGAAGTACATGGCCAAGATCAACGAGAAGCTGGGCACCAACTACGACCTGTTCAACTACTACGGCGCACCCGATGCCGATCGCGTCATGATCGCTATGGGCTCTGTCTGCGACGTTGCTGACGAGGTCATCGATTACCTGAACGCTAAGGGCGAGAAGGTCGGTATCATCAAGGTCCGCCTGTACCGTCCCTGGGTGTCCTCCGCTCTGCTGAAGGTCCTGCCTGCTACCGCTAAGAAGGTCGCAGTTCTGGACCGCACCAAGGAGCCCGGCTCTCTGGGCGAGCCCCTGTACCTGGATGTCGCAGCTACCCTGCGTGAGGCTGGCAAGAATGATGTCATCCTGACCGGCGGCCGTTACGGTCTGGGCAGCAAGGACACTCCCCCGTCCTCCATCTTCGCTCTGTTCAAGGAGCTGGAGAAGGATCAGCCGA
>OCSH01001124.1_pt1 | contig 21737 bp, 22 predicted proteins | sample 1538371 | NCBI WGS metagenome assembly OCSH01 (sample SAMN04571687, study PRJEB22368) | human gut metagenome | biome: human gut; material: stool | host: Homo sapiens | place: Luxembourg | collected 2012-06-01 | reverse complement strand
CTGTCGGAGACTTCCACAATCATGTGGCGGTTGCCTATCCTGCGGAGTTTCAGGTTTGATTTAATTTTCATTACGCAAGCATTTTTCTGAGTACCCTTCATCCATAACTGCACATGACAATGATTTAAGATACTCCTTATGTTTCGGATATAATTTTCGTTCTATAATCAGATATGCCGTAACCAAACCGATGGTAACAATTACGGAGTACAGCCACTTGTCAATCGGCAGGTATATATAGCCTAACGATATGGCCAATTGCAAAAGCACATAAGTAATAGAGACTGTCACATGTGAATGTCCCCCTTCATTAGCCAACAACTGAAACAGGTGCTTGCGGTGCGGCTGAAGCAGGTTTTCGTGCAACAGCAAACGATGGAAAATCGTCAACACCGTGTCAATACCGTATACCACCAGAAATAACAGATAAGTGACATTCCCGGTGAAAAGCACCAGTTTCAGCAAAATAAAGATTACACAATACGCCATTCCTACAGAACCGACATCACCCGCAAAACAGATGGCCTGGTTCCTGAAATTAAAGAAGCAGAATACCAAAGCGGATATCATCAGCAATTCTATCAATGTGGCATCTATGAAAGCCATTTCCCTGTTGAGCAGCCAGAAAGTGAACAATACCATCAGACTGAATGCTCCGGTCATACCGTTGATTCCGTCCATGAAGTTGTAGGCATTGATGATGCAAACACCCAGTATCATGGTAGGCAGTAAAAACCAAACCTTGTTTTCTACAAGCATTCCGGCTTCCTGTAATAGCAGGAACATTGCCACAAACTGGACGAAAAAGCGAAACCTGGGAGACAGGGAACATACATCGTCTATAAAAGCCACACTCGCAATCAAGGTCATTCCTCCTATGAACAGAGGATAACCGGTCGTATTCAGAAAGGCATACATCCAGACTCCTAACAGAAAGATGATACCTCCTCCCCGTAATACGTTCTTCTTGTGTGAGCTGCGTTGGTTGGGACGGTCTATGATGTTGAATCTGTCCGCAATTCTCAGATAAGCGAATTCACCGGCAAACAGCAACAACAATGCAACTAATCGTTCTATAAACATATATCTTTAGATTTTAGAGTTTACTTTTCATGATACAGGGAAGCGTACACTTGTTCATATCCGGCCAACATACGTTCCTTGACGAACATCTTGTTATAATGTGCACGTGCCTGACGGGAATAAGTGCGGTATGCCTCTTCCGAGCTTGTAATCTTCATAATGGCTTTTGCCAAGGCTTCCGGATTCTCCGGTTCCACATTAAGGCCGGAATATCCATTTCTATTCACCCAGGGAACTCCCGAACCTTCTATATTGGTCGCCACCACAGGCTTACCACACGACATGGCTTCGATCTGTACCAAACCGAACGCTTCGGTTTTCCATACGGAACTCAGGCAGAACACGTCACAGGCACCATAATATTGCGCCACTTCATCATCGGTAACATATCCTAAAAGGCAAACTTTCCCTTGAAGATTCTCCTCATTTATCTGTTTCAATAATTTGTTGTATAGAGGCCCGGTACCACCGATCAACACAACATAACCGTCATCCAAATACCTAGCGGCCTCTATAAGAAAGCGGAACCCCTTGTAGGCAATCAGACGTCCTAAAGCAAATATGATTCTTTTCCCTTTATATTGTTTTCTGATATCGCTAACCCTATCTGCTGACGGAACTATGGCCTCACACCCCAAAGGAACGATTCTGAACTTGTGTTCCATTCCGCGCAAAAACGGTGAATTCTCTAGATATACCGGTGACGTGCCGATTATCACATCCGCCCTCCTTATCAACCATGTCTGTAACGGCTTGTAAAGTTTCAGGGCATATTTCTGTTTCAATATGTCGCTATGCCAATGCAATACGACCTTACCTCTGTAACCGGACAGATAAAGTGCCAGATTGGCCATAGGATTCGGGCAATGAATATGGATAATGTCGTAATTCGGGCAAAGCTTTCTGAGTGTGGGTATCAATAAGGGGGAAATCCTCACTGAATTGACATTACAAACAGAAGGCATGGCATAAATATGGGCGTGTTCATTTAACGGAAACACACCGGCTTTTTCTGTTGAAACACATAACAGGTCACACGTGACGCCTTGCATTGAGATACCTCTTACAATATCCAGTATGGCTTTCTCCATTCCTCCTTTCAACGGATAGAATTTTCCTAGATGTAGAATTTTCATAGCAGATTCAAATGGAAGCAGGCAGTAATTTTTCAAACAGTTCCCGCCATGAACACACATAGAGTCCCTTTATGGCAGTCGAAGGTTGGGATGATAGAGACCTATGATCCCCCTCCAGCATTTCTTTCATAAGTCTTTTCAATTCTTCCGGTTTGTGTTCATTGAAGTAGCCTACGGCATGAAAGCCCGAAGCTGTAGCATGAGCATAAGGAAGATCTGCAAGTAACATGGGTTTGCCCGTTTCACCGAATTCGGAAATCGGCAAGCCCCAGGTTTCTACTTTGGAAGCATGTACCAAACAATGTGCGGCCTGATAGTAACCATATAACTTTTCCTTATTCATATATCCGGCAAACTCGATTGAGTTCACATCGTGCCAGTTTTTATAAAGCCAGCGGGTATAACGGTTTTCTTTTCCGGACAGCGTGACCACCACTTTAAAACAGCCTTTTCCTTTTTCCTTCTCCAAAAGCCTGGCGGCCTGACATAATACCTCGAAATTCTTGTGACAGTCCGGTGCGGAAGCATATAGGAATGTGAAACAAGGCAAATTCACGCTCTCCGTTTCCACTTTGACTGCCATACGTCGGGGCGGTGCTACGATAAATTTCTCTTTGCCCACGCCTAACATCCTGCTAAGTCCCTCCCTTAGCCATGACTGCTGTACTATCATATACTGATTACGGTGAACATTAATCCTGTAAGCATAACGGGTGAACAGTGAAAATAGGGCTATCTTATAGTTGAAATAAAAATCACGCCACGTCCGCTTATAAAAAGGAAAAGAAGTCTGGCAATAGACCGCCTGTCGTTTGGCTATCACACGAGGGGTGGTGTCATGCAGTGAAAGCCATAAATCAATCCCGGGTAATCGTTGAGAAATGCGGTGCATGGTTATATATTCGCACCATAACCGGCGAGTCCAACTTTTGATGACATCCGGCAATTCAATATACTCAATGCCGTTGAACTCCGCGAGCCTTCTGTCGTGTACAATGGCTATCACACGTACATGCCCCTCACGTACACAGGTAGAAAGATATTGCAGGCACTCTTTCAGAATAGTCAAAGTACCTCCCTGACGCAATCCGACAGCAGACACGACTATGAGTTTTGCATTGTTTCCCATATTAGAATAAAAAAGAAAATATAAAAGACTTTCGTTGTAACGGACTGTACATTTACCGGAAGTTTTCAAATAAATCCGTCCATCGTTGCATGACAGCCTTTTCCGAAAAGCGGGATGCGTCGGCAAAAGCATTACGTCCCATCTGTTTGCGCAAGGTTTCATCACGCATTAATACAAGCAGTTTCTCTGCCAAAGCCGGTATGTCATTTGCCGGCACCAAATAACCGGTTACTCCGTCGGCAACAATATCGGAAGGGCCGCACTTGCAATCAAAGCTGACCGTAGGTACACCTGCGGTCTGCGCTTCGAGCAATACCATACCAAAGCCCTCGTAACGGGACGACAGAACTAGCACGGAAGCTTCCCGATAAACGCTTTGAATATCGCTGGTGGCAGGACATAGCTCGACACGATCTTCCAACGATAAATCTAAAATTTGCTGTTGCAGGCTTTCTTTCATTTCCCCTTCACCCACAATATGCAGCTGCCAATCATCGATTGAGTCGCACACCCGTCTCCATGCTCGCAACAGCATATCGAACCCTTTCTGATAGGTGTAACGGCCTACTGCCACCACCGTTTTACTCTCCAAAGCGGCGGGAACATCACACGCAAATGTCTGTGCATTAGGAATAACCTCTATATTTGCATGCCCTTCCCAATAATCCTTATCCTCATGCGTGAGAACCACAAATTTATCAAAACAAGCCACTTGCCTCTGCTCATTCCGGTTTCTCCATTTATCAGCCAGCCTCCAAAGTCCTTTGCGGTCGTACTGCAAACGCTTGAAGCGGGAGAAATGCACCTCAAGCACTTTCTTGCTTCCATCCTGGATGGAAGGCAAAAAAGCGACATCGTTACAAAACATGGAAACAGTAATATCCGGTTTGATGAGATTCAATACCTTTGTCAGACGACGTTTATGTTTGAGTTGCTTGAACGGATAATGAACCAACTTATTGAAAAAGGATTTTCCGTTGTTGGTCTCATAGTTCACATCCAGATCCACACACTCAATCCGCCCATCCAAAGCAAAAAAAGGTCTGCGTCCCCTCTGGTCTGTGGTCACAATGGTTACTTCATAACCATGTGCTGCCAGATAATTGGCTTTGTTACTCAATACACGCTCCATACCACCGGAATTGCAGGTGCCGGATATGCAATATACGATTCTCATTATGCAACCTGTCTGACTGTTGAACATTCATCTTCTTCTGCCATAGAATCATCTGCCACCAAGAACAGAGCATAAATAAAGAAGAGATCGGTAGCCACTTTTATCCACAATACATAATTCATCACCAGCAGGAGTATGAATAACACCTTATGTGCCGGATATTTTTTACGACATTCGCGTGTGCACAACACAAAGAAATAGGCAAAAGCCAATAATCCCGTTATGCCAAAATAAAATATAAAACGAAGATACCCCACGTCCGTGCCCATGTGGTATGCCCCATACAAATGCCCGGTATAATAAGGATTTGTAAAATGTGGAGAAAGGAAATAACCGTCACCGATAATCCATGTCCTTAACTCTTGCGGAACCTGTTGCCACATCAACAGTAAGTCATTTGTTGAACCGGTCTTAATGCTACCTTTTTCCGACAAGTTAAAGAATGCCTCAAAGGCAAAGCGAAACATATCCTTGACTTCCACAGAAGAATAGTATAAAGAAGTAAGAATAGGAATTGTTACTGCCAACACAGCTGCAAATAACAAAAAAACCTTTTGAGCAGAACCGTTAATCCCTTCTCTCAGACAATATAATAGATACAGAATGGCAATTATGCCTCCTGCTAAAGTAGTACGGGCCACCATATTACCCGTAATAAATATGAAAATAAATAAGAATGCTAACAGAATAATCCGTCCATTGTTTTTATTCGCATATCTCATCAATATATGCGATAGCAATATCAACGCACAAGCAAACCGGCTACCTCCTGTGTCCAAGGAAGCTCCTATTCCATACATACGATCCAATCTGTTCAAGTTAGCCGTTTCCTGTTCCACGTATGTGTCCACCCATCCTTTAAATACCGGAATGAACTCATTCATCAAGGCAAAAAAACATTGAATGGCGCAAACACCTACAACATAAAACGCTATCAATTCTACCGTCACGTTGCCATGCACTGACTTCATACATCGAGTAACGAAATAGGCTCCACCTGTCCATACCCACATCTGTATGATATAGATTGCATAGGTGGTATCATTGGTCTCGTTGTATAACAGCGACACAATGCAGATCAGCGATACGACAAAAGCAGCCAGGGAAACCGTCACCATGAAATGGCTGGACACTTGTTGCCTGTTACGGATCTGATTCAGAAAAAACAATACCAACCCGCACACCGCCAAATAAATCTTAGTATTACCAACCGGTAAGAAAGTAAATGAAAACGGGAACATATACAAGGAACAGGCAATCCCCGTTAATATAATAGCTATAAAATGAATCATTTGTATAGTATTCCGTAAACAAATTTAAATACCAGCTGGTAATAAAGTTCCACCAGCCAAAACTGCCTTTTCGCAGCCATCAGTTGCACCAATCGCATACGCAGGGTCTGCCTTTTGTTCGCCATAATGTATTTGTTGGCTTCGGGGAAACAGGCCGTCCATGTCCGATAAGAGTTTTTATCGTTACTGATGAGTAGCGGCATCTTGGCATTGAGCTTGAAGAAGTTGATTTCCTTTTCATACTTCCCGATAAAATGGGTGACCAGATAGTCCGTCGCAGCCTGCAAGTTACGCATTTGACGTTTCATCTGTTGTTCAGGACTAAGCCTGGTGAGGCTATTCTCGTTTTGTTTTACATAATGATAGAATGCGTCTTTTACGAATCCAATACTCTTCGCATGTGAGAATAATTTAATAAGTACCAGCATATCTTCCCCTACATTTTCCCCTTCCATGAAATGAATATCATTCATTAAATACAAGTCACGTTTTATCATATAGAGCCACAAGTTCCAACGCATCGTTCCTGATAACATTCCTCTCAGAGCTGTTTCTGCATCAGCATAACAAGGCATGGGCATTCGCCGCTCATTTTGCCTAAAACAGAGATACCACCCGCAAGCTATAATATCCTTCTGCCCCTGTTCCGATCGCACCACCATCTTCTCTATCGCATCCGGCTCTATCCAATCGTCCGCATCCACCCAATACACATACTCTCCCGTTGCGGCAGCCAACCCTGTTTCCCGTGCAGCAGCTACACCACGATTAGACTCGTGATGAAGTATTCTGATTTGTTGCTGAAGTTGCGGATAGCGTTCGGCCACCTGCAAGAGCACCTCTACACTCCTGTCCGAGCTACAATCATCTACGAATATATATTCTATCTCCGTATAACTTTGTCGGAAAAGCGAATCGGCACATCGTGCAATGAAGTCCTCTACCTTGTAAAGTGGTGTGATGATACTAACAACCATTAATAATAAAGCTTTATCATTAGATACAGGACACCGGACAACCGCAATTTCAAAAGCAAGTACACTAACAATTTGTCTTTAGATGTCCGGCGGTAAGTTTTATAATAATCGAGTATCAACGGATAGTAAAAAAAATTCTTCATCCGCGCTAAATCCCTTAGTAGATAATTACGATTTACATAAAGTTTGAACAACCATATATAATAGTTCAGGACATGACAACGGGCATGCTCTGTATCCATGCCGAAGTTCCGTTTCAATCCGTCCAATACACCCAAAATCCGTTCAATGGTCTGCAAAGAAACAGTTTCATCCAACGCATACTTGAAATCCGCTCCCGGCTCAGTATAATAGTCGTATCCCTGTCCCTGTTTGAAAGCCAATGAAGAACAATGAGCCAAATAACTCCACACGAATACCACATCTTCGCCCACCTTCATCTCCGTATTGAAAATCAGCCTTAACGACCGTACCAGAGAAGTGCGGAACAGCTTCCCCCACGGACACAAAAACGTCATATCAGTAAGCCGGGCTTCCAATGCTCTCTTAATAGCTTCCGGAGAATGAGCTGTGTCAGTCGGATAATTTGCACTTGGTATTTCATTGGCCCCTACCGTATGATAACCACCTATCACCAAATCCGCAACTTCACCGTCAAGTAGGGATCGCAGGAAATCCGGTTCCAGATAATCGTCGGAATCCACGAAAGTAATCCATTCCCCCTCTACTAATTTCAATGCATCGTTACGGGCAGCACTTACTCCACCATTGGTTTTATGAACCACCCGGATACGACTATCCTCCGCTGCGAGTTGATCTGCTATCTTACCCGTATCATCCTTGCTGCCGTCATCCACAACTATCACCTCCAAAGCCGGATATGTCTGGCCCGTTATGCTTCGTACACAACGCTCCAATAACCGAGCAGCATTGTAGGCCGGAACAATAACCGAAACTTTACCCTGCAACATTTCTTTCATCTCTATTTCACACTGTATATTATCTGAGAAAGATACTCCTTGTTCCGCTCCTCCGAAAATTGTCTGCCTTCCGGCACTTCATTCACGTATTTATGCGGGACAGGTACTTTTTTGGGCGCTCTCATCAGAAACCATTCATACTCGATGTCAATGTGCCCAATATCAATAGCCTGGTATCCCACTTCAGCTAAATCATATGCCAGAACCGTAGCGGTATGTCCCAAAGCAATCAAAACGAGTTTTGCCTTATTCACGGTACAAGCTGCCTTCATTATTTCATCATACTTGGCAAAAGCATCCAATGCCGGGCAAAGTATGCGTTCTATACTCTGAGCATTATCGAACAAGTCATTGCCGACACCTAACCGGCTCTGTTCACCTTCTATGATGCAGAGATCGCGTCCCTGCCATATTTGGCGGCAATGCTGTATATAGCTCCCCTTCTTTTTTTTATTACGAGCGTCTATATAGAACCGGGTAAAATAGGAGTCTCCATAGAGTCGTGTAGGATGAATGGAAGCAAATATCATTTCCCGGTTATTTACAAAGCTCCGCTCGATGAACCGTCTGGCTGTAAAAGAGAGGCTTCGATGGCTTTTCCATACATAGGGAATGCACACTATCAAATTCAGCTCTTCGTCCGATCCGTTTCCCAAAATTTGCTTTAAACGCCATGCTAATTTTTCATCGTATGTTTGGAAATCACTTTTACGACTTTCATCAAACCCCTCTTTCAGACAAGTGATCATGTCAATTTCTCCGTCACCATATCGGCAAACGGAACATTCGTGTTTAACGATATAGTCGATGGTTTCCTCAGCCATAAGGATATTGAAAGCATTCCTTTTCCGCTTCAACAAATTATATTGAAGCCAATACACCGCTTTTCGCAAAGGCACTTTGATACCCAGCCAAAATGAATTCAATACGGAAGTCATAGTATTGTTTAATAATAATCCTTTCTTACAAAAAAACGTTCGTTGATATTCCTGAGCAGAAGCACGAACCATCTAGCTGTCCCGCATATGTTTCTATACTCCTTATTCCGATAGACTTTCATGAAATCCTTAAAATTAGTACGGCAAGTAGTCCAGTTTATCCATTCTAGCTGCTTATATTTCAATCCCATTAGAATATTTTGCATAAAAGCTTTTTCTTGCTCGTTTTTACATTCTATTCTTTTCAAATAGGTCTTCATCCAATCAGCATATAAGAAACAAGCTTTCAGTTTTAGAAGCATTCTGTCAGAAGTCTCTTTGTTTGAAGAAATATTGATGCCAGAGAAACGAAACATAAACAAAGGTTGCATACTGCAAGCTACACCGTTTCCCGATAACTTACTCCAAGTTGCATCATCGGTAAAGAAAGCCAAAGGAAAAGCGACAAAGCCCCCCGTTGAGATCATAGCTTTTCGTCTAAACATAAATTCTTGTACAGTTTGGAGCCGATGGTTGCACAAACGCTGGGAAATAAAATCCAAACAGCTTTCAAATTCTGCTGAAGGTGCAGACGTACCGATTACCCCCCCAAAAAAAATGTTAATTTTATTAACACGACAATGAAATAAGTCGTATTGGGAATATTTCTCGGTAAGTTTCACCATTTCTTCCAAATAAGTTGGCGCATACATGTCATCATCCGAAGCCATTACCACCCATTCGCCCGATGTTTTGGGGAGACAATAATCATTCCATTGCTTTACCAAATCTTTACCGCCGACATTATACTCGTTCTCATAATATGCCAGACGTTCATCCTGGAATTTAGCAACCACTTCCTTCACATTTTCGGGAGATGCATCATTGACTATGATCAATTCAAAATCTCTATAAGTCTGTGAAAGAATCGAATGAACAGCCTCTTTCAGACAAGTAGCTTTGTAAGCCGGTAATACAACTGATACGAATGGCATAATTATTAAAATGATTATTTATTCAATGATCTAAAAAAGATGTAGCCGATGTATTTCAGGGGGAGTAGGTACAAGAACAACTTCCATCCTCTCGACAGCCCGATGCTTTTAGCCTCTTTGCGTACCTCCTGCAAAAAAGGGTGGCGTAAATTCACTCGCCCCTGCTGAGCCATGAATGCCGACTTCAAAGCCCTTACTTTTTGAAAGGTAAACGCTTCTTTTACCTCTTCGTAGTATCCGCCAGTCTTCAATGCTGAAAAAAGGCAATCACAGAATCGGCTCTCATATTCCAAGTTGGTGCGGAAGGTGTGCGATACCGACTCTCCATATACATGATACCCATATACCATGTCCCGGATAACGGCAATTTTCTTTGCCTTGTTGCCCAACTGTACGTTCATGATGAAATCTTCCGCCATAATCAGTTCACGGGGAATACAGATTGTCCCGTTATCAAACAAGATTCTGCGAAATATCCGACCGGTGATGTATTGGGATATTTTGTTTCTAATCAACCCGTCCAAAAATTCCACTGCTTGCAACTGCCTGTCGTCCTGGTTCATCCATTCTTCTGTCACATCATTGCCGGAAACAATCCGCTTGTTGCCTATCACAATGTCACAATCAGCACTTTTGCCCAGCATCACCTGAAGTGCATCGTCGGCAAGCGTGTCGTCGGCATCAAGGAAGCAAATCCATTCTCCGGTAGATTGCTCCACGCCATAACCACGGGCAGCGGTCACGCCTTGATTAACAGTATGATATACCTTTATACGGGAATCCTCCGACGCATACTTGTCACAAATGGCTCCACTGCCGTCCTTACTTCCGTCATCCACCAATATCAATTCCCAATCCTGATAAGATTGAGACAGAACACTATCAACGGACAATTTCAGATACTTCTCAGTATTATAAACCGGAATAACGATTGATATTTTTCTCATTACCGACATTTCTTCATTCTACATCATACTCGTCCTATCAATATGTTCAATACAGAGACCATATATTTACGGAGCAAAAAATAAGTACCAATCAACAGTATAATTGTGAAAAGGGCTGCACAAATATAACAATTAGCCATCCCCATACCCGTATCTGGAGTAATGATAAAGAATAGTATCTTCAGCATTCTTGACAAGACCAAACAGTGAGCCATATAAATAAAAACACCTGATGCGCCTATATTTTTAAATGTCAGCCATTGTGGAACACAATGTAACATCCAACTTGTAACATTAAAAGCAAATGCAATAAATGCAAACATATTCACCGTTCTTATTAAGACAGCCACATTACTATAATAACCTTGTACAAACAAATAACAAAGTGAACAAAGAGGATAAAGTATGATAGAGATTTTAAAGAACTTTTTGAATACATCAACCAAATTCATCCTCTGTAGACCTATAAGGGCTCCATATGAAAAGAAGAGGAAAACGGATGCCAACTGATAGAGATGCCAATCAATATGATAAAAACCAAACAATAAGTATAATATCCCCAGAACGATAATCAAATATGCTTTTATTTTTTTTAACAAGAAATATAATACAGGAGTGCAGACAACCACTACCATCAAATCACGGACATACCACAATGCTGTATTAATTGGATAATATTGTGTTTGCACCAGTTGGGCATAATCTGTTATAGCAGACGGGACACTAAGTTTGCCATTATACATATAAAAACAAGACAGGATATTCTGAAATGAAAAGTCTATGCAAGTACCTGATACTGAAATAAAAGTGTCAAAGCAGGACAATTGTTTAATGGCTACAAGTATAATACCTATACCATTCCATAACAGGTAAGGTATCAAAAGCGTATGTATCCTCTTTTTGATTTTGTCAAAATAAACCTTTTTGTTCCATTCCTTAACAAGAAAAAAAAGATAACCGGATATGAAGGAATAAACAGGAACGATTGTATGTGCCAAGAATGCATCCAACACACGGCTTACCAATCCTATTAAGGGATATTCTATATCGGAAAATGCCGATATACTGCTTAGAGCAAATGCATGAAACAAAACAACCAATAGGGCAAGGACAAAACGTACATAGTCCATACATAAGAATTGGAAATCCTTATGCGCTATTGAATTATAATCAGGCCACCTTTGATTCATTGCATACTTTTAACGATTTTTGCTTTAGCTTCAAGTAACAGATATGCCACTTGAAAAGAAGGCACATAAGCCAATATATATTTCGAGAATTGCGACAATGATTTCACGCCCAATACTCGTTTTCCAACCTCCTTACGATAGTTTTCCAATTTTTTGCATCTATCGTCATGACGCATTACAAAAGAATGAAAAAGTGATTGAGTCAAATCATTTTCATAATTCTGAAGTAACAAATTGTCTTCTCCTGAAAATATTCTTTTCAGAACCACATATATTTTGAGAAACATATTAAACAAATCTATATTGCCATACTTGGTTGAAAAATCAGGCATATCATAATGGTAGGCACCTTCCTCCATACATTGTATTGTAGAAATGTATTCTGCGTATTGAAGCATAAACAATTCGTCCTCACGCAATACGAGTTCGGTATCAAAACGCAAGCCACATTGTTCTATAATTTCACGTTTATACATTTTAGTACACATAAAACCCAATATGTTCTCCTCCTGCAATTTCAATATACCAGTTTTTACATTGCCATGAAAATTTATGCCGGTTCGGCTCTGCCACAAATTCCCATGAGGAATAAATCCCTGTACAATTAATTCCGTGCCATTATCAATTTGATTTTTAAATAGTTCCAACCAGTTGCTATCAACCCAATCATCGGAATCACAAAATACGACCCATTCACCTTTTGTATATTCCAATCCCACGTTTCTTGCAGAACTCGCTCCCCCGTTCACTTGATGAAATACACGTATCCGCGAATCCTGTATCGCATATTCATCGCACAATTTGCTCGAGTAATCCTCGCTACCATCGTCAATCAACAGCAACTCCCAATTGACAACTGTTTGTGCTTGAATGGAACGTACACATCTTTCAAGGGTCCGCTCCGCATTATAAACCGGTACTATGATAGTAATTTGTGGCATTAAATTCATATTATTCCTTTAATATTCTATCATTATCAAATTCATTGACGATGGAATCCAAATATTTTGGAGAAGCATCATTAACAATGACAAGCTCAAGATTGGTATAAGTTTGCCACAATATACTTAATATTACCTCCTTTAAATAAGTAGCCTTATATGCTGGGAGTACAAAAGGAAAAAGCATTTTGTTAAATTTATACAGATTTCTATAATCTTAATTCTCATTTAACGCTTGAAACAGGAACTCAAGACTCTTAACTTTTAAATTCTCATATTTTCGTTCTACTTCTGTATAATCTTGTTCAATAAGCAAAATTTCTTCTTTATCAACAAATTCTTCATACGAGAACACTAATCTATCATTTAGCCCGAAAGTATCAAGCAAGGAAAAAAAACGTTCATTTCCTCTGCCCGAATTAGATATTACCACAAACGGTTTACGAAAAATAATAGAAAACACACAACCATGAAATGAATCTGTCACTACAAAATCCGCATTAGCAAAAGCGGAAAGCCAAGAAGAAACAGAAGAAAATCGAGGCACTTCATCTTTGTATCGAGATGGAAAGAGTAATAATTCGGTCTGAGACAATTGCAATTGCTCTCGTGCAACAGCAATGATATTTCTTTTCTCTTCATTACCATCAAGCAAATAACTCACCAAACCCGATGAATCCATATCGGATTTCTGCATGAAAGAACGATAAAAATCAACAGGAAGCAACAAAGTCGGATCTAATACCTGACAAGCCGACAGATGAAAGGTCTCTTTCATTATTTTTACTCCGGACTGTTCACGTACCGATATGGCATCAAACCGCTTGGCTAGTTCTACACATTGATTCAATGAAGCTACAGAGATAGGATTCTGTTCCACTCCAAATGAAGCCCCATAGGCTATTCTTTTGGCTCTGCATTTCTGTGAAAGAAAATCCAAAAAGAAATTAGTGATACAAGGAGAAAAAGACTCGCGCCATACTTGATCGCTTCCCACTAAAAAAGCATCAAAATGATGCAGTCGTACATAGATCTTCAATATCCAAGTACTCTGTAGCCGGACGGAACATTTCAAGTTCTTCCGGATAAACGCTTGTATTTCGTTATCGTCATAAACCTGTGTCTTATCTGTTGCATAGAAGTGTAAAAAGGGATTGGCAATAATAGCACGGTTGTCCCTTAATATATACTTACGAACAATACACTTCAACACGCTCAATATACGCATCAGGCAAAGCCGGAATGGCGGATAGTCATATTCACGACTGAGAATAACTGTCTCATGCCCCATCGACCGCAACACGGTTTGCAGAGCCAAAGCCTGTAATATGCCACCATAGTTGTTACTCAGCGGTTGAGTCAATATTCCTATTTTCATATTAGCCTGAAAAGTTTTCTCAACGCACGAATGGGAAACGTTGTGCTTGTTGCCAACATTAAAGCCTTATGGAAGCCGGCTTTATCGAACATGAACCAAAAAAATTTCCTGTTATTCGGCATGCTCACCGAATAAGCTGTGCTCAGATTATACGGCAAGATTTCCGAAATGGGAAATTCCGCCAACAAACAGCCTTTCTTTCGTAACTCATCCCTCACCTTCGGATTGTTTATAATCAACAGGCTGCAGCCACGGTCGTCATCCAATTCGGGAGCAATCTTCTCAATGCCCCAGAAGTCACCCAGCGTAATATCACTACCGGACTTCCCTGATTTCGCGGGACAGCGGTAACAAGCGGGGCGCAAGGAGAGATTCGCCAAAAATGCCTTCATATAGGCATTGTCGTAGAATATACGTGAGAGCGAAACTGTATTTTTCTCTCCGGCGGTTGTCACCTTGGAGAGGATGAGAGCGAAACTGTATTTTTTCCAGCCTAAGCATTTGTTTCTGAACGAGATACCCTCTATAAGGGGCATCTCGTCCAAGAACAAGTGGTTTAAGGTGGGACGAAACTGAATTTTTTCGTCCTGACGGACGAGTGTTTCTTCTATGTATTTCCTCCATACCAATGGACTCGGCACACCGTGACAAACGAAATCGACAGCCAGCAAGTTGTCGTACTCTTTATGAAGATATCTCTTCAGCCCCATGATTTGGCAGGGAGTACCCGAGAAAAGCACCTTACGACCCTCTTTCAGAAACTGTTCCGCCTGCTTGAAAGTTTCGCCTGTCCGGCTTTGTACGTATTTGCTTCCCCGAAATGCTTCCAGTCCCTCTTTAGTCTCAGTATAATCGTGGATGACATTCCAATCCTTGTCAAACCGTGCGCCAAACACTACACCATTCTCCGCGAGAACCGATTCTGCCAGAAGAGTGAAAATGCCACCGGAGGAACTGGCAAGACGGGCTTCCTTATCCGGATTGACGGCCGCATAAACAGTGACGCCCCCGCTTCCCTTGGCTTCAACCAATTCGGGGCAGGCTTTCTCACATTTGCCACAATCAATGCAACGTGCCGTATCTACTTGCGGATACATAAAGCCTTCCTTATCCTTTACAAGCTCAATGCACTGCAGGGGACAACTTGACACACAAGCCTCGCAACCACAGCAACGCGATTTATCTTCCACTTTTATCATTTCAGCAGTTTAGTCTTTACTCCGTGGAGCGTCTGTACGATGAACGCGCGTTCGGACGAGCCGCACCCTATAAAATAGGAAGAGACTCCGACGCAACACACACTTGCCACACACACGACTATAAAACGAATCCAACCGTCTTCCATTTGCCGACTGAGCAATATGGGCAAACAGGAAGCGGTCACAGCCACAGTGAACGTGTTAAGACATACATTCCGTATATATCGCCTGACGGAAAGACGAACCATGCGGCGCAAAAAAAGCAAACGGAGTATCAGGCAGCAAACGGAAACGAACAATGCCACCACCAATGTGGATTCCGGAGGGAAACCGGCCTTCAAGCAACAATAAGAAAGCGGAAAGTTCATCATCAGCATTCCGCCGACCGCAATCTGGTAATTGCGGATATTACCGTTCGCGTTCTGCAGTGTGATCAAGGTGTTCGACAGTATATCACTAAGTGACAGCAGCAAAACCAGCCGGACGAAATTTACGGTATGGTCAGGGTATTGCTTCAGCCAAAGATTCAGTATAAAATCGGTTTCCAACAAGACTGGCAAGGCCAAAATAAACATGATATAGAACGAGAAGCGGGAACCGCGCTCTACCAATGACATTGTATACTCCCGATTGTCGGAAGCGTATGATTTCGTGATTTGAGGATTCAGGGCAATCATGAAATTGCCGGAAAACGAGCAGATCGCAGCATTTACCTGGTCGGCTATGCCTCGGGCGGCATTCAGTACCGGACCGACAAAGATATTGAGCAACACATTGACACCCTGCCCTTTCAACAATCCGGCGGTACAACCAATAAAGTTCCATACCGCGAACGAACTCATCTCTTTCCAACATGGACGGTCGAAACTGAAACGCCACCGGCATTCCTCAAAATGTCTGCCACAATAATACAAATAAAAGCACTGCAAAGAGATACTGACAAGAACCAATAGCAACGAATAGATTATCAGACGGTCAAAATGCCACGAAGGACAGGCTATAAACAATACCACCAGCAAACGCAGCATCACATCCATGATTCCCGCTTTGGCAAAAGTACCCATATGCTCATGCGATACGATCGAGGCGTTGAACGGCGTACTGCACAATCCCAGTGCAAATGAACAGACGGAGGCCTGAAATACCCAATTTGCTGCATGAAGCCGATCGGCCGGTATGGTCATTTGGGTATTCAAGAACCACAAACCGACGGTTTCCGCCGCAAGGACTACTGCCAGTGCCAATATGATGTGAATGGACAAGGAAGTGAAGAACATCAATTTAAGCCGTTCCACATTTTTCCTGCCTAACTCAAAAGTGAGAAAACGGCTTACTGCCGATGACAAGGAGGAGGAAACCAATGAAAACATGGCCACAAACCCGCCTACAACATTATATATGCCATAGTCTTCCACTCCCAATGCGTTCAATACCACTCGCGATGTATAAAGCGATACCAACATGCTGAATAGCATACGCACGTAGAGCATCAGCGTGTTCTTGGCTATGCGCCTCGTGTTTTCCGATTGTGTGGTCATTAGCATCTAAATGACAGCAGAAAGAACTTATCTGACGACGAATCTACAATCTGTAAATTATTACCTAAATATCCGTTTCCAAATGGAAATCTTTTTCTGTTTCTCAAAGCCATGAATTTCATTCAAATAGCGTTCATAACTCCACCGATTATGTATCATCTCATAGATAGCTCCCCAGTCGGGCAGTTTCCCCACATTCAAGTCATCAATGTACAAGTCGGCCACGACTTTCCTGCAAGGGCTGGTCATATCGTTTCTCACTTCTTCTTCCGGATGATTTGCATTGACAGCATAAAACTCCAATCCGCGCTTGCGGCAGAAGTCCACCGCCTCGTCAAGCAGTTTCCCCTCACGCACCGTCCATAAAACAAGCAAATGCCGTTCGGTCTGCAACTGTTTCAGGGTGGCAATGGCAAAAGGAATCTCTTTCCCTATCCGCGGATATCTGTGTTCCACAATCGTTCCGTCAAAATCTATAGCTATCCTCATTAGTTGAATTGGTCATCATTGTTAAAATATAAGCAAGAAACAACATTGGTGAACATCCTTTTTTATTTTCCAAACAAGTCATTCTGAAATTTTTTTGTATCCAATATAGGGCCTATAAGGAAAGGAATTCCTTTATGTTTTATAATATTCTTACTATTAATATCGATCGCCCAACCTAGTGTCTATGTTTTTTTCCAGAAATGCCATCTTTTACAATTCTGTTGTGCACATAAACAATAGCTATTTGCTTTATTTTTATCGTAAAATAAAAACAAAAGTATTCCGGTTACCGACATTTAGTCCATTTCATACGCGCTGTGTATTTCCTAAAACCAAGAATTGCTTTATCGAATTTATCAGTAATATCATAGATTTCATTATGCGTTAAACTGTCTGCTTTCACTACTCCTACAATTAAAGGTTGTCCTAATATAAATTTGTAAAGCACGGCATCTGTCATAGAATACAAAGCCTTTAAATCTTTCTTAAAACCTTCTCCATTAAAAATCGTTTTAAAATCAGCACAATCAGAATCAATTGGGGAACCAAAAATTTGAGCTATAGCAAGTATGCTTTTGGCTACATCTATGCCGTCAATCACTTTCCCAGAGAAGGAATCATTTTTACCCTTTACTAAACCATAAGTATAAGCATTTGAATCTACTTGAAAATTTTGTGAAAGGAGTGATCCAATAACTTTATCTAAAAATGAGTCATTTTTCATATGTTTAAAAGAATTGTCAATAGAAACATGAATACTTTTCGAGTATACCAATAACAGTTTATACTACTTTTTGACATCAAATAAAAAAAATGTAGTACTTAAAACTTTACTTATAATTACCATCTACAATTCTATCGGCAGAAACGGATATCGAATAGCCAGCGACTCCCGTCCGGTTTCTACAATTTCCTTCAAATCCACAGATATATCCATGCAGTTTATAACAGACACCAGAATTTGATCCGCTTTTTCACATATTATCATCATGTCTTTCATGTCTCCGATATGGGAATCGTAATATATACTCCGGAAATAGCTTCCTGTTTCTTCAAGCAGGAAGAACGCTATTTCCACCGCTTCATCAAAGTTCTTTTTTACCATATCGGATTTCATCCTTGTAACCCACGGCGTGAGATTTTCCGCCATGCCCATTATATCCAATTGATTTTGGGGTGTAAAAAAACAGCCGTCTATTTCCTTTTGAAGCGGTGTGAATGTGACATACGATGATTGCCTGATTTTTTCCAGCTGCTTCCTCCGCAGACGGACATATTCGTCCAGATTCTCGAAACTCTCCTTATATATGCCTCCAATGGCCACTGTCATTCCTCCAATGGAAGTGACCAGGCACTTGTCACGAGAGATTCTGATGCGATATCCTTCAAGGCCGGAAAGGATACCGGAAGTAATCCGGACTAAAGGATTCCCCACAGAATAATAATCAAAGGAGTGGGGCATGAAACGGATACGGGTGGGAGTAACTTCCGACACCCGCATGAAAGGTTGCATCACACTGTCAGGTATGGCGGCTATTTCTCCGGTACTGCAATCCTTCACTAAATATAAATTGAAAAAGTTCTCTTTTAAGAATTTTTGAATCCTGTTAGCGTCACCTTGGATAAAGACAAGGCCGGAAATGGTTGCCTGTTCCTCTTTCTTTATCCGCTTGTTCCCACGTTTATAGACGATACTCTTATGAACAAAGATACGGTATTGTTCTGTTTGCAATTTCTTGCTCACAGTTTCTACTTTGGCATGATGGATAAACAAATAGCACCAGGATGTTATCTCCTTGTTTCCGGTATATTTCTTTACCTCCGGATCAGAAATCGTCTCTGGTCCGTTCTCCGCTTTGCCCCCCATGGCGTTAGGTTGAGTTTCTGTACTATACAGTGACATCGTCGCTCAAACTAATTTATGTCTTTGATCCGTGTTGTGCCATCTGGCAGCTGTCGCCCGATCAGTTTTAATTTATAAACAAAACTTAATATTCCGTCCATAAATGTATCCGTTTAAGTGTAAAAAATGTGCAACAGAACCGTCCCATTCTTTTTTGAGCAAGTGTTCTATAGCTCCCTCTCTTCATAAGAGATGTATAATGTGATACATGTGAATAAAACAATCTGATAATAAGCACTTTGCTTTCTTCTAGGAAACTCTTTGCTCAACAGCTGTTTGGCAGTTTCAAGGATCAGTCCATATTTTATTCCCATTATTTGTTCATTTTTGTGGTTATTCTCAATATTTTGTGTATTTTTGCATTCAATTATACATCTCTTATGAAGAGACGACAATTTTTACTCAACATTATTGTAAAGGTCTCCGCGATGACGCATAGTATACCAGATTAGAAGTTCCTAATTTTGCGGCATATACATTAATAATGATATGACAAAGTCTATGGTTTTAACGGAGTCAACTCCAATTCCTCCTGAATATCCTTTTGTTCAATATTCTATTATATCTGCAAGGATTTCAAAATCAACTTGTTTGCCCTGTCAATGGTGGCGGTATCCAGCGAGGCCAGGTAGATCCTCGTTGTTGTCTCCGAATCGTGTCCCATACCCTCGCTGATCACCGAAATCGGGATGTTCTTGCTCCGGGCCGCGCTGGCCCAGGAATGGCGCGCCACGTAATGGGTCAGGGGGACGGACATCCCCAGTTCCTTCCCAAGAACTTTCAAATGCCTGTTGATACGGTGGGAGGCGTTGATATATTGTTTCCTCTCATCTGTTCCCGGTCTGTCGATAACGGAAAGAAGGTACGGGGATCCGGGGATGTTGTAACGGTCCACGATTTCCTGCATGCACGGCTCCCATTTTATAAGGAGCTGCTGGCCGGTTTTCTTCCGCCGGTATGAGAGGATGCCGTTGTTAAGATCCTTCTTTTTCAGGAACGCCATATCGACCATGGACATTCCTCTTGTATAAAAGCTGAAGAGTAGCATGTCCCTCGCATAAGCCTTTGCGGGCTCAAATGACAGGTCCAATGACTTGAGCCGCTTTATCACATGCAGGGGTACCGCCCGTTTCGTAGTCTTCTCAACTCCGGTATAGACATGTTTGAAAGGGAAACGCTGGACAGTAAGCCCCTTCTCCACGGCACGGTTATATACCGCCCGCAAGTTACGCATGTAAAAGGAAATGGTATTCATGGAAACCCCGCCCGATTCCAGCCATGCCTCGTATGCGACCATCAGATCGGAATCCATATCGTCGGGCAACACATCTCTCCCTTCCATGAACCGTATGAAGCTGTTGAGGGTGGAGGTGTAGGTCTCACTGGTCCGTATCTTGCCCAGGCGTTTCAGGCCGTTTATGACCTCCCGCATGAAGACGGGGAAAGACAGGCTGTAATGTCCGCCGTTAAAGGCGGAAACCACGTCGTCGGCCGTAAAAGCCCCCCTTCTCCGTTCCAGGGTTGTGATGATACCCTCCAGCCTGTCGGTATCCTCCATTATCTTACCCTCCAGCAGTGACAGGTGTTGCCGTCTTCCCTCATCGGACGGAGCGGCGACGATACGGGCCCGCCTTTTGTCCCACTCGGCGGGGAACAGCCTGTATGAGGTGCTAATCTGTCTTGCCACACGTACATGAATCACTTGGTAATAAACTGTACCCTCTTTACCATCCACCGAGGATGGTCTGAACTTAATTTTTACTGTAGCCATAAATTCTTCAATTTTAAATTTTATAGGGTACAAAATTACCAGATACAACAAATTGTTGATTTATGCAAAATATTGTATTCTAGTGAATAAAAATCTTCTTATTGACTATAAGGAAGGGGATCGGAAAACACTACATCCTTTTCTGAACGTCAGGAGTAGGATTATGTTGTCATGGAATGGAATCGATGATGACAAATAATAAAAAAACGAATGTACGACATACAAATATCCTCAGTGCCGTACATTCGTTTTTATATTTTTGTCTTGAAAAAAGGTTCTTTGAGTTGATGCAGAATAAAACAGAATATTGTAATTCGATCGTTTCTAAAGTGTTACCTATGATCTATAAAGTGAGTGATAACTATTTTATTTTAGTTAGACAAAGAATTGATTGTGTTTACTTGTGTAAGTAATATTTAAAAATACAGTAAAAAACAGAATGGTGATAATTAAACGTAAATCGTTTATAATTAAGTATTTTACAAAAATTGCAGAATAGCCTGACCTGCCTTTATCCTCAATAATAACGGGGATTATGAATGAAACTGACGAAGTATGACCCGCATAGTAACCGGTAACTCTGATAAGGTGTCCATTTAGGGATATTCAGTAAATGTTCCTCTTTCTTCTAAATTAAGAGAAAAGTTTTACTTTACGTGAGCTTTTCTCTTGATTTTTTCGTTCAATTCTCCCAG
>OCSH01001076.1_pt1 | contig 22447 bp, 20 predicted proteins | sample 1538371 | NCBI WGS metagenome assembly OCSH01 (sample SAMN04571687, study PRJEB22368) | human gut metagenome | biome: human gut; material: stool | host: Homo sapiens | place: Luxembourg | collected 2012-06-01 | reverse complement strand
CGGCGGAAACGCACCGCCGCCAAGGCCGCCGCAGGGGGACGCTCCCCCTCCGCCGCCGATTAGTCAGGAGGCGTCGCAGTTTTTCTCGCGCATCCTCGACAAATTACCGCTCAAGGGCGTGGACACGGCGGACATTTTGCTGCTGCTCATTCTCTTTTTCCTCTTTGAGGAAAAGGCGGACGACGAGCTTTTAGTCGCGCTGGGGCTGCTGCTCATTTTATGACATATTTTGACAAAAAGGCCGTCCGAAGAACGATCTTCGGACGGCCTTTTCAGTTTCTTTTACCGGTTTGCGCCGTCGAGCGCACTTTCGTGGAGCACTGTGCCGTCCGGCAGCGTAAAGGCGTCCTCCGCCACGTTCCCGCTGTCGACGCTCATGCCTGCCATGCGGTAGACGACATCCTCGCCCTGCAATTTTTCCGCCGCGCAGAGAAGGCCGTCGCTCACGCTGACCCAGTAGCGCTCAATGTAGCCGCCGTCATCGGCGGCAGTTTCCACAAAGATGCAGTCCACGGTGTCGAGCAGGCGGTAATCCGCCGCGGCGATGCGCTTTTTGTCAAGGTGCAGGATGTCCTCATACGTCGGGATGCCCTGCTCCTCGTCGGCGGTGAAGGCTGCGGCGCTCTCGTAATAGAGCTCACTGCCGCCGTACCAGACCCACGTTCTTTCCCCGTTGGAGATCGTGTGGCTCTGCGCGCCGCTCGCCTGCTCGGTGTCGACGCGCATCCACGCTCCGTCGACGCTGACACTGCTGCGGTCGACGCCGCTGCCGCCGGAATAGTAGCGCTCGATCGTGATGGCGCGCGAGTAACGCGCGGGACGTTCAAGCGTCGCGATGGCGGACTGCACCGTGTCGGGCCGCACGGCAATGCGGCCCACGGCGCTGTCGTCGAGCGACGCGTCGCTCACATCTCCGCTGCTCGCATCCTGCGGCAGCACGACGTGCGCGGGACGGTGCAGCGCGCCGCGCACCACAAACAGGAGCACCAGCAAAACGAGCGCGACGAAAGCAGCGCCAATGGGCGTCACCCTCCGCTTTCTCATTCCGCTCCACTCCCTTCTTTCATTCCGTCAAAATCAGGCGTTAAAATCCGCGGGGCGCTCGCTCCGGCGGCCAAAGTGCCACAAAATCGCGTCGGCGATGCGTGCGCAGGCGTGGCCGTCGCCATAGGGGTTGACGGCGTGCGCCATCGCGTCGTACGCCTCCCTGCTGCGAAGAAGCTCGTTGCCCATGCGCAGCACATCGTCGTACTCGACGCCGCAGAGCTTCACCGTGCCGGCGGCGACCGCCTCGGGGCGCTCGGTCTCTTTGCGCATGACAAGGACGGGCTTGCCGAGCGCGGGAGCCTCCTCCTGGAGTCCGCCGCTGTCGGTCATCACCATGTAGCAGCGCGCCATAAGATTGTGCATCTCGTCCGCGCTCAGCGGGTCGATCAAATGCACGCGCGGCGTACCGGCAAGGAACTTCTGCGCGCTCTCGCGCACGACAGGGCTGAGGTGCACGGGATAGACAAGTTCGCAGTCCTCATTCTGGAGGGCGATGTCGCGCAGCGCGGTCATGATGTTCTCCATGGGCTGGCCGTAATTCTCGCGGCGGTGGCACGTCACGAGCACGACCTTTCTTGAATAGTCCAGCTCGTTGAGCAGTTCTGTTGTAAAGCGGTAATCCTTGCGCACCGTTGTTTTCAGTGCGTCAATGACCGTATTGCCCGTGATGAAAAGGCCCTCGGTCACGCCCTCTTTGAGTAAGTTCTCGCGGTTATTTTTCGTCGGGCAGAAATAGAGGTCGGCGATGGCCGTGACGAGCTTGCGGTTCATCTCCTCGGGGAACGGGGAGTATTTGTCGTAGGTGCGAAGGCCCGCCTCCACATGCCCGACGGGCACCTTGTGGTAAAAGGCCGAGAGCGCACCGGCAAACGTCGTGCTCGTGTCGCCGTGGACTAAGATCATGTCAGGCTTTAATTGCTCAATGGCGTCGTCCATACCGAGCAGACACTTGCTCGTGATGGTCGAGAGCGTCTGCCGCGGGGTCATAATATCAAGGTCGCGGTCGGCCTTGAGGTCGAAGACCTCCATCACGCTATCGAGCATTTCGCGGTGCTGCGCCGTCACGCAGCAAAGGCTCTCGATCTCGTCGCGCGAGGCAAGCTCCTTGACGAGCGGGGCCATCTTGATGGCCTCGGGCCGCGTGCCGAACACGCTCATAATGCGCAGTTTTTCCATTTATGCTTCCTCTTTTTTCTCTTCGTTGGATTCTTCTTCAGGTTCCGCAGGCACGGTTTCCGCCGGTGTGGCGGTCTCTGTGCTCTTCTCCTCTGCCGCGGCCTTTTCCGCCTGCATTGCCTTGTCGATATCGCGGCGGAAGATGACGCGCGAGGCGAGGAACGCCGCCACCGCCAGCGCCATCAGAAAGAGCATCGCCTTGATCGCGCCGCTCGACGTCAGCACCACGGCGGAGAGGCCGAGAATACTGCTGATGACGTACAGCGCCGCGACGGCCTGCTTCTGGTTGAGGCCCATGTCGATGAGCCGATGATGGATGTGGCCGCGGTCAGGCGCCATCGGGTTCTGCCCGTGGGCAAGGCGGCGGATGATGGCAAAGAGCGTGTCGAACATCGGCAGGCCCAGGATCAGGAACGGCACCGCGAACGACACGATGGCGTAATACTTGAAAAGGCCCTGGATCGAGATCGTCGCAAGGATGTAGCCGAGGAACGTCGAGCCCGTGTCGCCCATAAACATCTTGGCCGGATTCTTGTTGTACGGCATGAAACCGAGGCACGCACCCACAAGCGCGGCCATCACGAGCGCCACATCGCTTTCAGAGACGAGCAGCGCGATGACGAGCATCGAGATCGCGCTGATGGTCGAAACGCCGCAGGCAAGGCCGTCGAGGCCGTCGATAAGGTTGACGGCGTTCGTGATACCGACGATCCACAAGACTGTGATGGGGATGGACAGCCAGCCGAGGTCCCAATACGGGCTTTCAGCAAAGACGTTCGGGTTGGAGAGCGTCTGGACCACGACGCCGTGGAACACGGCGACGAGCGCCGCGAAGATCTGCACGCAGAACTTAAAATACGCGCGCAGCGGGGACATATCGTCCACTACGCCCAAAACAACGATGATGGACGCGCCCAGCAAAATGCCCTGCAACTGATGGTCGACCTTGACAAACAGCAGCATGCTCACGATAAAGCCGAGGAAAATCGCGAGGCCGCCGAGGCGCGGTACGGGCTTTTTGTGCATGCGGCGGTTGTCCTTCGGCACGTCGATCGCGCCGATCTTATAGGCAAACGACTTGACGAGCGGGCACATCAGAAAGCTGACGGCAAACGCGCACAGCAGCGCGCCGCCGACGCTCAGCAATAACTCTTTTGGAATTCCGTTCATGTTCTCCACCCTTTAATCAGCGCGCGACAAAGCCGACCTTCTTGTAGACCTTGCGCAGCGTTTTTTCTGCCACGTAAGACGCCTTCTGTGCGCCCGCGCGATACACGGACTCGAGATACGCCTTGTCGCCCAAAATGCGCGTGGCCTCCTCGCGGATGGGGCGCAGGGTTTCAACGACGGCCTCGCCCACGGCGGGCTTGAACGCGCCGTAGCCCTTACCGGCGAACTCCTGCTCGATCTCGTCAAAGCTCTTGCCCGTCACGGCGGAGTAGATGGTCATCAGGTTCGCAACGCCGGGCTTGTTCGTTGGATCATAGCGCACGCAGTTTTCCGTGTCGCTGTCGGTCACGGCGCGCTTGAACTTGCGCAGGATATCCTCGGGCTTTTCCATCAGGTAAATGGAGCCGTTGGGGTCCTTATCGGACTTCGACATCTTGGCTCCCGGGTCGCTCAGGCTCATCACGCGCGCACCGACCTTGGGAATGTACGGCTCGGGCATCTTGAAGACGTCGCCATAGATGCCGTTGAAGCGCTGGACGATGTTGCGGCAGAGCTCGACATGCTGCTTCTGATCCTCGCCCACGGGGACATAGTCGGGCTGATAGAGCAGGATATCCGCCGCCATCAGCGCAGGATAGGTGAAGAGACCGCCGTTGATGTTCTCGCTGTTCTTGGCGGACTTGTCCTTAAACTGCGTCATGCGCGAGAGCTCGCCGAACATCGTATAGCAGTTCAGGACCCAGCCGAGCTCGGCGTGCTGCGGCACGTGGGACTGGATGAACAGCGTGTTCTTCTCGGGGTCCAAGCCGCAGGCGATGTACTGCGCCAGCTGCTCAAGCGTGCGGCGGCGCAGCGCCGCAGGGTCCTGACGCACGGTGATCGAGTGCATATCGGCCATGAAGTAGTAGTTGTCAAATTCCTCGTCGCGCTCCGCCCAGTTCTTGATCGCGCCGAGGTAGGACCCGAGGGTCAGATCGCCGCTGGGCTGAATACCGGACAGCATCACTTTCTTGCGCGCCGCATTTTCCATGTTTTCCATCGTTTTTTCTCCGATCTTTTTGTTTTTCTCATTTTATCTCGAATTGCGCCGTTTTGGCGCAGCTATCGACCCAATTTGTTATGTTACCATACCCCTCTTCAAAATACAAGCATGTTCCGGTGAAAAAGAGCGTCGTGCGTTCGTTGACTTTTCGGTTAAAATATGGTGTAATAAGCTATCTTTATTTTGATTTCACTTCAGGAGGTCATCTATGTCCATCGACATGAAGTATTTTGAGGAAATGGAAGCGAAGATCCCGCACGGTAAGGTGCGCACGCGCTTCGCTCCCTCCCCCACGGGCTATATGCACGTGGGCAACCTGCGCACCGCGCTCTACACCTATCTGATCGCCCGCCACGCAAACGGCACGTTCATTCTCCGCATCGAGGATACCGACCAGGGGCGTCTCGTCGAGGGCGCAACGGACGTCATCTACCGCACGATGGCGGAATGCGGCCTTTCCCACGACGAAGGCCCCGACGTCGGCGGCCCCGTCGCCCCGTATATCCAGAGCGAGCGCCGCGACACCTACGGCAGGTACGCCGAGCTTTTAGTCGAGCGCGGCCACGCCTACTACTGCTTCTGCGAAAAGGCCGAGAGCGAGGAGGACAGCGGCGAATTTGACCGCGCGGACGATCCCTGCCGCGACCTGCCGCTTGAAGAGGCCAAGGCGCGCGTCGCCGCGGGCGAGCCCTACGTCATTCGCCAGCGTATCCCGAAGGACGGCACCACGACCTTCCACGATGCAAGCTTTGGCGACATCACGGTGGAGAATACGACGCTCGACGATCAGGTGCTCTTGAAGCGCGATGGTCTGCCGACCTACAACTTTGCCAACGTCATCGACGACCACCTCATGGGCATCACCCATGTCGTGCGCGGCAGCGAATATCTCTCCTCCGCCCCGAAGTACAACCTCCTCTACGAGGGCTTCGGCTGGGAGGTGCCGACCTACGTGCACTGCTCCCCCGTCATGCGTGACGCGCAGCATAAGATGAGTAAACGCAACGGCGACCCGAGCTATGAAGACCTCAAGGCGCAGGGCTACCTGACGCCCGCCATCCTCAACTATGTGGCGTTGCTCGGCTGGTCGCCGCGCGGCGAGCAGAGCGAGCAGGAGTTCTTCACGCTCGACGAACTGGTGGGGGCGTTCGACATCGGCGGCATCTCCAAGTCCCCTGCCATTTTCGACATCGAAAAGCTGACGTATTTCAACGCGAATTATCTGCGCAATCTCCCGCCCGAGGAATTCTGTAAAGTTGCCGAGCCTTACATCCGTCAGGCCGTCAAGAACGAAGCGTACTCCGTCGGTGAGATCGCAGCACTCTTACAGGCCCGCTGCGAAAAGCTCACCGATATTCCCGAAAAGGTCGACTTCTTCGATGCTCTTCCCGAGTACGGCGTTGAGTTCTACACGAACAAGAAGTCCAAGACCAACAGCGAGGTCTCGCTCGACATGCTCAATAAGGTCCTGCCCAAGCTCGAGAGCCTTCCCGCGTGGACGAATGATGCCATCCATGACATGCTCGTCTCGTTCGCCGAAGAGCTCGGCGTGAAGAACGCGACGCTCATGTGGCCGCTGCGCATCGCCGTTGCGGGCAAGCTCGTCACGCCCGGCGGCGCTGTCGAAATTTGCCATATCCTCGGCCGTGAGGAGACGATCAAGCGCGTCAAGGCCGGTATCGCCAAGCTGGCATGATCTTCGAACTCTGCCCCACGCTCTCGCGTGACCTGCTCAAGCGCGAATTTGGGAACACCGCCGCCGCGTTCGGCGTGCTGGGGCTTCTTGGCTTCGCCGCCGGAATGATCTTCCCCGACATGGCGCAGCAGACGCTTCAAAACTTCGCCGCGCAGGTCGAGCAGCTGGGACTTACCGACGATGTTCCCCAGTCGCAGATGATGGCGACGCTGTTTTTCAACAACATTACGGCGTCCCTCCTCTCGATGCTCTACGGGCTCATCCCGTTTCTGCCGCTCAGTGCGCTCGCGCTCGGCACGAATGCGCTGATGCTCGGCGCGTTCGCCGCCATCTATCAGCAGCAGGGCATCGGTCTCGGTGTGTATGTTCTCGGCGTTTTGCCCCACGGCATTTTTGAGCTGTCCGCGCTGATCTTATCCTGCGCGCTGGGCCTTCTCATCTGCCGCACGGGAACGGAACGGATCCTCAAAAAGAGCGATACGCCCTTTTTCCGCCGTGTGCTGGACTGCATCCGCGTCTTTTTGACATTCTCTGTGCCGCTGCTGCTGGTGGCCGCGCTCATCGAGACGTACGTCACGCCTGCACTTTTGAACCTTGTGCTGTAAATGGCAAGGTTGACTTTCGTTCCACACAACTATATAATAGACCTGTCAAGATTTTGTAGAATTTTCATCTGCTGTTTCTTCAGGGATTGAGGAAAAGCACCGCTCCTGCGGCGCTTTTCCTTTTTCGTCAAAAAATGAGAGATTCGTCCCGCCGCGGGACAGAGAAAGAGAGGTGCGCATGGCGCAGACAGTTCCGGCAAGGCAGACCGTGCAGAACATGACGGATGGCAGCCCCGTCTCGCTGATTTTGCGCTTTGCGCTGCCGATCTTCATCAGTCAGGTCTTCCAGCAGCTATACAGCACGGCGGACGCGTTTATTGTGGGCAAATACCTCGGCACGAACGCCTTTGCCGCCGTCAGCTCGTCCGGCACGCTCATCATGCTGCTCACGAGTCTGTTTATCGGCACGGCCATGGGCGCGGGCGTCGCGATCTCAAAGTACTTCGGCGCGGGCGACTATGAAAACGTCTCGCGCGCCATCCACACGAACCTGGCGTTCGGTATCGTGTCGGGCACACTGCTGACGCTCATCGGCGTATTCCTCACGCCGACGTTTTTGGTCTGGATGAACACCGACGCGCAGGTCATGCCGCAGGCGGTCGAATACTTCCGCTACTACTTCCTCGGCGTGCTGGCAACGGTGCTCTACAACATGTGCACGAGCATTTTGAACGCCCTCGGCGACAGCCGGAGGCCCCTGCACTATCTGATCATTTCGTCGCTCGTCAACATCGCGCTCGACCTGCTGTTCATCGGCGCGTTCCGCTGGGGCGTGTGGTCCGCCGCCGTGGCGACCGTCATCTCTCAGGGCACGAGCTGCGTGCTCTGCCTCATCCACCTGCTCAAAAAGGGCGAGGTCTACACCGTCACGCCGCGCAACATCCGCTTCCACAGCGCCATGCTCAGCGAAATCATCCGCTACGGTCTCCCCTCCGGCGTGCAGAACTGCGTCATCGGCCTTGCCAACGTCATCGTCCAGTCGCAGATCAACTCGTTCGGCATGCTCGCGATGGCGGCCTACGGCGCACACTGCAAGATCGAAGGCTTCGCCTTTCTGCCCATCACGAGCTTCACGATGGCCTGCACCACGTTCGTTGGTCAGAACCTCGGCGCCAAGCAGTATGACCGCGCCAAGCGCGGCGCGCGGTTCTGTATCATCATCGCCGTCGTGATGGCCGAGCTCATCGGCCTGTGCTATTACATCTGGGCAAGTCAGCTCATTTCCCTTTTCGACAGCACCCCCGGCGTTGTCGCCCTCGGCGTGCAACAGGCGCGCACGGTGGCACTGTTCTACTGCCTGCTGGCGTTTTCGCACTCTATCGCGGCGGTCTGCCGCGGCGCGGGCCGCGCGGTCGTGCCGATGTTGATCATGCTCTCCGTCTGGTGCGTCATCCGCATCATCTACATCATGCTCGTCGTCCACTTCATCGGCGAGATCGGCTACATCTACTGGGCGTATCCCCTCACCTGGGCGATCAGCTCCACCATCTATCTCATTTATTACCTGCGCTCTGACTGGGTGCACGGATTTGAAAGGTGACTCTATGTCTTCTCCTGCGTTCCGCTTCCGCCTCGCCACGCTTGACGACGCTCCCGCGCTTCTGAGCATCTATGCGCCGTACGTCGAAAAGACGGCCATCTCGTTTGAATACGACGTACCGTCGCTCGACGAATTCCGCCGCCGCATCGCGGATATTTCGCGCAAATACCCTTATCTCGTCGCGGAGGATGAAAATGGCCAGCTCCTCGGCTACGCCTATACGCACACGTTCATCGCGCGTGAGGCCTACGACCACTGTGCGGAGTCGACGATCTATCTCGCCCTCGACGCGCGCAAGCACGGTCTCGGCAAGCGCTTCTACCGCGCGATTGAGGAGCTGTCGCTCGCTCAGAACATCTACAATCTCTATGCCTGCATCGGCGAGCCGCAGGGCGCGGACGACGAATATTTAACGGACAACAGCATCCGCTTCCATGAGCACATGGGCTTCCGCCGCATCGGCGTGTTCACGCGCAGCGGCTACAAGTTCGGCCGCTGGTACAACATGTCCTGGGCGGAAAAACTGCTCATGGAGCATCCCGAGCATCCCGAACCGGTCATCCCCTTCCCGCAGCTCGACAAGGCGCTTGTCGCCGACATCCTTCGCCGCTCCGCGGAATAAAGAACCGAAATTTTACAAAAAATCATGCACACCCTATTGACATTGCCGATGGGGTGTGCTATATTTTCGCTCAAGTTAATACCGCAAACCGTTGAAGCGGAGATAACGGCAGTGATGCCTTCACAGAGAGCCTGTGATGCTGAAAATCAGGCAAGATACACATTGTCAAATGGACCGCTGAGGGTGCAGCGAAATGCGTTTTGCGCGCAGAGTATCCTGCAACGTGTTGGCATACGTCAGTTGCCGGGAGATATGATGGTATCTCCGCCAAGCGCACGGGTAACCGTGAATTCAAGGTGGCACCGCGGATCGTTCGTTTCTCTCGTATCGCATTCGTCCTTGACAGACTGTACCGTTCTGTCGGGGGCGCTTTTGTTTGCGCAATAAGCTCCTTTGGCAGAACGCCAAAGGAGCTTTTCTTTTTCAGGAGGTCACTCATGCATATCCTACCACCGCTCGAAACCGTCAAAGACATCGCCGCGACGCAGCAGTACGACGTGCTCCCGCTGAGCTGCGAAATTCTCTCCGACTTCATCACCCCGATCGAGGCGATGCGCATTCTCAAGAACGTGTCCACCCACTGTTACATGCTTGAATCCGCGCAGGCGGACGACCGCTGGGGCCGCTACACGTTTTTGGGCTTCGACCCAAAGCTCGAGATCACGTGCATTGACGGCAAAATGAAGGCTGGCGGCCTCACCGTCCGCACGGACGATCCGACCCAATACCTGCGTGAGCTGCTATCAAGCTACAGAAGCCCCCGCTTCGACTACCTTCCCTCCTTCACCGGCGGGCTCGTGGGGTATTTTTCTTACGATTATCTCAAATACAGCGAGCCGAGCGTCCGCTGCGGCGAGCAGGACGAGGACAGCTTCAAGGATGTCGATTTGATGCTCTTTGACAAGGTCATCGCCTTCGACCATGTAAGACAAAAGATCGTGCTCATCGTCAACATGGCGCTCAGCGACGTCGAGGTCGGCTACAACAAGGCAAAGCTCGAGCTTGAGCAGCTCGTCTCACTCCTCAAAACCGGCGAAAAGAAGCAGGAAGCGCCGGGGCGGCTCCTCGGCGAAGTCACGCCGCTCTTCTCCAAAGAGCAGTTCTGCGCGATGGTCGAAACCGCCAAGCACCACATCCGCGAGGGCGATATCTTTCAGATCGTACTCTCGAACCGCCTGAGCGCACCGTTCGAGGGGAGCCTGCTCGATACCTACCGCGTGCTGCGCACCATCAATCCCTCGCCGTACATGTTCTACTTTTCCGGCACCGACGTTGAGGTCGCGGGCGCGTCGCCCGAAACGCTCGTCAAGCTCAAAGACGGCGTGCTGCACACCTTTCCCCTCGCTGGAACCCGTCCGCGCGGCAAAACGGACGAGGAGGACAAGGCGCTTGAAGAAAGCCTCCTGCACGACGAAAAGGAGCTTGCCGAGCACAACATGCTCGTCGACCTCGGGCGCAACGACCTCGGCAAGGTCAGCAAATTCGGCGCGGTGCAGGTTGAAAAGCTGCACTCCATCGAGCGCTACTCCCACGTGATGCACATCGGCTCCACCGTGCGCGGCGAGATTCGCGATGACCGCGACGCGCTTGACGCCATTGAGGCCGTGCTCCCCGCTGGAACGCTCTCCGGCGCGCCGAAGATCCGCGCCTGCCAGCTCATCGGTGAGCTTGAGAACAACAAGCGCGGCATTTACGGCGGGGCCATCGGCTACATCGACTTCACCGGCAACATGGACACCTGCATCGCCATCCGCATCGCCTACAAGAAAAACGGGCGCGTGTTCGTCCGCAGCGGCGCGGGCATCGTGGCAGATTCCGTCCCCGAAACAGAGTATCAGGAATGCATCAACAAGGCGAAGGCCGTGGTCAGCGCCTTGACGCTTGCGCAGGAGGAAGACCTATGATCCTTTTGATCGACAATTACGATAGCTTTTCCTATAACCTCTACCAGCTCGTTGGCGCGATCGATCCAGACATCCGCGTCGTCCGCAACGATGAGCTGAGTATCGAGGAGATCGATGCGCTGCACCCCGCGCGCATCATCCTCTCCCCCGGCCCCGGGCGGCCCGAAGACGCAGGCGTTCTCATCGACGTTGTGAAGACGCTCTCGCCCCGCATCCCGACGCTCGGCGTGTGCCTCGGGCATCAGGCCATCTGTGCCGCCTTCGGTGCGACCGTGACCTATGCTAAAGAGCTAATGCACGGTAAGCAGTCGCTCGTCCGCTTCGACACAAGCTCGCGGCTCTTCCAAAACTGCCCCAAGACCGCGCCCGTCGCGCGCTACCATTCCCTCGCGGCCGACGCCGCCACCATGCCGGACTGCCTGAAAGTCACCGCCGTCACAGACGACGGCGAGATCATGGCCGTGCAGCACAAGGACTATCCCATCTACGGGGTGCAGTTTCATCCCGAATCCATTATGACGCCGAACGGCAAAACCATGCTGGAAAACTTTTTGAAGGAGAATTGAAACCATGATCAAAGAAGCCATCGTGAAGATCGTCAACAAGGGCGATCTCAGTTATGACGAAGCCTACGCCGTGATGAACGAGATCATGAGCGGCGAGACCACCCCCACCCAGAACGCAGCGTTCCTCGCGGCCCTCTCGACCAAGAGCGCCTGCGCCGAGACGACCGATGAGATCGCAGGCTGCGCCGCCGCCATGCGCGACCACGCCACAAAGGTAGACACCGGCATGGACATCTTCGAGATTGTCGGCACCGGCGGCGACAACGCCCACAGCTTCAACATTTCCACCACCTCCGCCCTTGTCGCAGCGGCGGGCGGCATGAAGGTCGCCAAGCACGGCAACCGCGCCGCCTCGTCCCAGTGCGGCACGGCGGACTGCCTCGAAGCGCTCGGCGTCAACATCCAGCAGAGCCCCGAGCAGTGCGTGGAGCTCTTAAAAGAGGTCGGCATGTGCTTCTTCTTCGCACAGAAGTACCACAGCTCGATGAAATACGTCGGTGCGATCCGCAAGGAGCTGGGCTTCCGCACGGTGTTCAACATCTTGGGGCCGCTGACAAACCCCGGCTCGCCGAAGATGCAGCTGCTCGGCGTGTACGACGAGTACCTTGTCGAGCCGCTCGCGCGCGTGCTCGTGAGCCTTGGCGTCAAGCGCGGCATGGTCGTCTACGGACAGGACAAGCTCGACGAAATTTCCCTCAGCGCGCCGACGAGCGTATGCGAAATTCGTGACGGCTGGTACAAGAGCTATGTCATCACACCCGAGGACTTCGGCTTTGACCGCTGCACGAAAGACGACCTCAAGGGCGGCGCGCCGGAGGAAAACGCCACCATCACCCGCGCGATCCTGTCGGGCGAAAAGGGCCACAAGCGCAACGCGGTGCTGATGAACGCGGGCGCGGCGCTCTACATCGGCGGCAAGGCGGAGAGCATGAAGGACGGCATCGTGCTCGCCGACGAGCTCATTGACTCCGGCAAGGCGCTTGAAACGCTCGAGCGCTTCATCGCCGTCAGCAACCGCGCGGAGGCGAACGCATGAGCATCCTCGACGAGCTGGCCGCCCACGCCCGCGAGCGCGTGCTGGCAGACAGCGAGAACATGAGCCTTGATATCTTACAGGCGATGTGCCGCGAAAAGGGCCGCGCGAACGGTGCGCGCTTTTACGACGCGCTCAAAAAAGATGATCTGTCCTTCATCTGCGAGGTGAAAAAAGCCTCGCCCTCCAAGGGCGTCATCGCGCGGGACTTTCCCTATCTCGACATCGCGCGCGATTACGAGGCCGCCGGTGCGGACTGCATCTCGTGCCTGACAGAACCCAAGTGGTTTTTTGGCTCGGACGACATCTTCCGCGAAATTCGCGCCGCCGTCTCAACGCCGATGCTGCGCAAGGACTTCACCGTCAGCGACTACCAGCTCTATCAGTCCCGCCTGATGGGCGCGGACTGCGTGCTGCTGATCTGCGCGCTGCTGGACACGAAGACGCTCGCGCAATATCTCGCCGTCTGCGACGAACTCGGTCTCTCCGCGCTCGTGGAGACGCACGACGCGGACGAGATTCGTTCCGCCGTCGCGGCGGGCGCGAAGATCATCGGCGTCAACAACCGCAATCTGAAGGATTTTTCCGTCGACTTTTCCAACGCCGCGCGGCTGCGCGACCTCATCCCGCCGGAAGCGGTCTACGTGGCCGAATCCGGCGTGCAGAGCGCGCAGGACGTCGCCGCACTCCGCTCGATCGGCGCCGACGCGGTGCTGATCGGCGAAACACTGATGCGAGCCTCTGACAAGGCCAGACGGCTCGCGGAATTGAGAGGTAACTTATGACCAAGGTAAAACTCTGCGGCCTGTCGCGCGAGAGCGACATTGCCGCTGTCAACAAGCTGAAGCCCGACCTCGTCGGCTTCGTCTTTGCCAAAAAGAGCAAGCGCTATGTCTCCCCCGAGCAGGCGGAACACCTCAAATCGCTGCTCGCCCCCGGCATTCTGGCCGCTGGGGTGTTCGTCAACGAACCGGTCGAGGCCGTGGCAGAGCTCTTAGACCGCGGCGTCATCGATGTCGCGCAGCTCCACGGCAGCGAGGATGACGACTACATCGCGCGCCTGCGCGCACTGACGGGCAAGCCCATCTTCCGCGCGTTCAAGGTGAAAAGCGAAGCCGACCTCCCCGCCATCGAAAGCTGCGCCGCCGACCTCGTGCTGCTCGACTCCGGCGCGGGCACGGGCAAGACATTCGACTGGAGCCTCGTCCGGAGCGTGCAGCGGCCCTATTTCCTCGCCGGCGGGCTCGACCCCGACAACATCGCGGACGCCATCGCCGCGCTGCACCCCTACGGCGTGGATGTGAGCTCCGGCATCGAGACGGACGGCGTCAAGGACGAAAGCAAAATGGCGGCGTTCGTTGCCGCCGCGCGCAAGGAGGGCTAAGGCATGTCGAATCCGAACGGGCGCTTTGGCGTGCACGGCGGACAGTACGTCCCCGAAACGCTGATGAACGCCATCATCGAGCTTGAGGAGGCCTACAACCACTACAAGTCCAACCCTGACTTTCAGAACGAGCTGACGCAGCTTTTGAACGACTACGCGGGCCGTCCCTCGCGTCTTTACTACGCGGAGAAGATGACAAAGGACCTCGGCGGCGCGAAGATCTACTTAAAGCGCGAGGACCTGAACCACACCGGCGCGCACAAGATCAACAACGTGCTCGGTCAGGCGCTGCTCGCGAAAAAGATGGGCAAAACGCGCCTGATCGCCGAGACCGGCGCGGGCCAGCACGGCGTGGCGACCGCCACCGCTGCGGCGCTGATGGGCATGGAGTGCGTCGTCTTCATGGGCAAGGAGGACACCATCCGCCAAGCGCTGAACGTCTACCGCATGCGCCTTCTCGGCGCGACGGTCGTGCCCGTCACCTCCGGCACCGCCACGCTCAAGGACGCCGTGTCCGAAGCCATGCGCGAGTGGACGACGCGCATCAGCGACACGCACTACTGTCTCGGCTCTGTCATGGGGCCACACCCCTTCCCCACCATCGTACGCGATTTCCAGTCCGTCATCTCAAGCGAGATCAAGCAGCAGATGCTCGAAAAGGAAGGACGTCTGCCCGATGCCGTGGTCGCGTGCGTCGGCGGCGGCTCGAACGCCATCGGCAGCTTTTACCATTTCATCGACGATCCTGCTGTGCGCCTCATCGGTGTTGAGGCCGCGGGCCGCGGCATCGACACGCTTGAGACCGCCGCGACCATCTCGACTGGCAGGCTCGGCATCTTCCACGGCATGAAGTCCTACTTCTGCCAGGACGAGTACGGTCAGATCGCGCCGGTGTATTCCATCTCCGCCGGTCTCGACTACCCCGGCGTCGGCCCTGAGCATGCGTACCTGCACGACATCGGCCGCGCAGAGTATGTTGCCATCACCGATGAGGAGGCCGTGCAGGCGTTCGAATACCTCGCTCGCACGGAGGGCATCATCCCCGCCATCGAATCGGCCCACGCCGTCGCCTACGCGCGAAAGCTCGCACCCACGATGGGGAGCGATCAGCTTCTTGTCGTCACGATCTCTGGCCGCGGCGACAAGGACTGCGCCGCCATCGCCCGCTACAGAGGGGAGGATCTCCATGAGTGATCTTGCAAGAGCATTTGACCACGGCAAGGCGTTCATCGCCTTTCTGACCTGCGGCGACCCCGATCTTGAAACGACCGCGGCTGCCGTCCGCGCCGCCGTGCAAAACGGCGCTGACCTCATCGAGCTCGGCATCCCCTTCTCTGACCCCACGGCGGAGGGGCCCGTGATTCAGGCGGCAAACCTGCGCGCTTTGCAAAGCGGCACAACGACCGACAAGATCTTTGACCTTGTGCGCGAACTGCGGCGTGACGTGACGATCCCCATGGTTTTTATGACCTACGCGAACGTCGTCTTCTCCTACGGCACGGATCGCTTTTTGTCGAACTGCCGTGACGCCGGCATCGACGGACTCATCCTGCCGGACGTGCCGTATGAGGAAAAGGAAGAATTTCTCCCCGCGTGCCGCAAGTACGGCGTCGAGTTTGTCTCCCTCATCGCGCCGACGTCAGAAAACCGCATCGCGATGATCGCACGCGAGGCCGAGGGCTTCCTCTACATCGTCTCGTCGCTCGGTGTCACGGGCGAGCGCAGCGAGATCAAGACCGACCTCGCCTCCATCGTCTCCCTCGTGCGGGAAAACACAGATATTCCCTGCGCCATCGGCTTTGGCATCTCCACGCCCGAGCAGGCGAAGAAGATGGCCGCCCTCTCCGACGGTGCGATCGTCGGCTCCGCCATCGTCAAGCTCCTTGCCCAGTACGGCAAGGACGCGCCCGAGCACATCGGTGCGTATGTAAAAGAAATGAAGGACGCGCTGCGGTGAAAACAGGAAAAAGGGGCCTCTGCTTTGATGCAGAGGTCCCTTTTTTGCATAAATACGATTTGTCGTCCCGTCATTCGATGGAGAACGTCTCTCCGAAGACGGAAACGCTGCTCACTGTTTCCGGATCAAGAATTTCGTCCATCCGGAAGCAGTAGCGCCCGCGCTTATCGACATAATTCGTTATAAGGAACAGCCAGTCCGCCGCGCCGACCGTTTCGCCGTTTTGCAGCGTCACCTCGGGAGCGATGCTCTCCTTCCCGTGGTCGCTGTAGATGGGCTCAACCGTTTCTTTCAGATCATCCGTTCCCTTCTTGATCTCGCAGGTCAGCGAGAGCGGCGAGATGTAGAGCGTTGTCAGCACGGCGTTCTTTCCCTCGATCTCGATCGGCTCATTCACCGTGCACAGGCGTCCCGGATCAGTCTCCGGCATGGTGAATGTGCAGCTCCAGCGCCCGGGAACGACAAGTTCTTCCAAACAGTTATCCCGATACAGGCCATCGAGCGTCAACTTCACCTTCGCACCGATGAAGTTGAATTCTCCTTTCAGAGAATGGATCGTCATCAAAATCGTGGCATGGCGGCCCGTCTCATCCTCCGTGCTGCTTGGCAATACCTCCCAGCCAATGCCGTAGGTATCCATCTCCACTCCGTCCCTGGACGTTGCGGACACGATCCGATCGAATGCGTAGTAGTCCTGATCCAGTACTGTCCCATCCGGCGCGGTAAAGTCGATGAGGACCGCCGCACAATAGCGGTCGGCGATGACCTGCTCGATGCGCATCACCGCGCCGCTGTCCCGCTTCACAATGTTCATTGGGACCGCCGCAGTCGAGAGCAGCTCTTCCTGCTCCGCCGTTGCTCCAAAGTACTCCGTCAACCGCTGATCCAGTCCAAGCGCCGCTGCAGCTGCCGCCATGCAGCACAGGATCGCGATGACCGCCGCAAGCACCGCCGTCGTGCGCAGGCGGCCTCTTCTTTTTGTCTTGTGCGTCATGTTCATTACCTCCGAAAGTGTGTCTTCGGAGGCGTGAAGCGCGGAGATTGTCTCCTGATAAAGTTTTTCGTCAAACATCGTTGTTCGCCTCCTGAAGATCGGTTTTGAGCTGTTCCCGCCCGCGCCGCAATCGGGTGCGGACGGTCGCGTTGGGAATGCCGAGGAATCGGGAGATCTCCTCGCAGGAGTACCCCTCGTAATAATGCAGGAAGAGCGGCACACGGTATTTCTGCGGCAGCGCCATCACGGCATGAAAAAGTTCGCTGTGCTCCGGCGTTTTGAACGCAAGCTGTTCGGCATAGTCCTCGATCGGCTCAGTCCGCTTCCACGGAGAGAGGAACGCCCGCTTGCACTCGTTGACCGTGACGCGGATGAGCCAGTGCCTGACGTGGTCTTCGCTCTCAAACGCCTTGTCCGCGCGGTAGAGCTTGAGCAGCACCTCCTGCGTGATGTCGTCCGATTCCGAGCGGCTTTTGGTGTAGTGGAGCGCCAGACGGAACACCATGTCCATATACTTTTTTGCAAGATACGAAAACTGTTCTTCTGTCAACATAGGATTCTCCTTGAAAGGCCTTTCACTTACTATATCATTCAGGCTGCGGAAATGTTTCACATTTGAAATTTTTTTGAAACATACCCGTATTCTGGCGTAAGCGAAACAAGAGGGAAATTTTTGTTAGGAAGGCTGTTCGTAAAGTGCAAAAAATAACACTGCTTTCTGATCTTTAAAAAATCTAGTTCTCTACCACCACAAGGAATCTAATGTAAAAGAAAAAACTCAAGGGAAAACCCCTTGAGTTTCAACACTTTGGTGCGCGAGGCGGGACTTGAATATCAGCACAAGTGTTTTTAGCAACTTTTCTCATACAATTACGTGTTAAATAGTCTGAAACGTAAAACAATCTGTATCAGTCAGTCCGATTGTTTTATAATGTCCGAACCTATAAAGGGTAAAAATAAGGGTAGATTTTGAAGCGGAAAGGAATGTAAAAATGAAAATTACTTATATCAAATATGAACACTATTATCTGCCAGATTTAGTGGTATCTGAGGAAGAGCCTGCAACCTACGGACGCTTTGGTCGTATGCAGCTCAAGTATCTGAAAGAGCACCGTAGAGTGGCCTATATCAATTTGAAAACCTCCGGTCAACTGACACATCATCTCAACGAGATTGATCGTGAGGCAAACGAGATGCTGCATCTCTTGATCGAGCAGATGGCGCAGGCGCAAGGCATCACAGAGCAGCTAAAAGCCGAGGATCAAATAACTTGGGTCGGTGCGATGAACAACATCCGCAGCGCAGCGGAGGAAGTCATATTACGCGATATCATAAACAAATAAAGTAATAATACGCCGGAGGAAGGGTGTTTACCACCCTTCCTCCCATTCGTCCCAGGCCTCGTCGAGGTCTTCATAATCCCCGTCTTCATATAGATCTTCAGGATCATCGTAGTCTTCCCGCAGACTGGAACCACTGCCGGGACCGGTATCGGAAGAATTTCCTGAATCGGTAGTCTGTGTCTCACCTTTCTGTCCGGGGTTATACTGTGAGAAGGACTTCAGCATAAATTCGCTGTCGTTTTTCCACTGAGCACACATACCGGCGGCGATAATCTCGCCGTTTTCATCGTACCAGTAGACATTAAAGTATTTTTGCCCCAGCTCCAGCTTGTCAAAGTTCTTACAGTCAAGCCTCTTGTCCGGAACACCCAGTGTAGTGTATTTTAGGCAGCGCACCGGCATTCCCTCAACAGGCAGTTTACCAGAATACCGTTCTTTTTCCGTTTGTTGCGCGTCTACTTTTTCCTTATTAACTCTGCTATTTTGGGTTTTCAAATCCGTGCTGTTCGTCGTTGGCGGCGCCGGATTGTCATGACTTTGAACGGTGGTGTTCCAACGGAGGCTGGCGAATATCCCAACGCAAAGCATCACAAGCACAGCAAAGGCAATGATCACTCCGCTGCTGGACTTTTTCCGCTCCGCCGAGACAGCTCGCGGCATGTCCGTTTTCTCAGCATCGGAAATCTTCTCAGTGTTCTCCTGTTCCGATACTGTCTCTCGGCTGCGTGCTGCACACAGTTCCTCGAACTCCTGATAAGGGACTTCCCACTTTTTTCTCGGGAAGGTGTTTCCGCCCAACGCCGCCATAAACCGAGCCATAAGTTCCGGCCTTCCCGACTCCGCCGCGGCATCTATCAAGTGATATTGCTCCGCACCGACATAGGCGCTTTGTAAAATGCAGCAAACCAGTTTTTCGTTCCTTGCGAGCTCGTCTAAAAGAGTTTCACAAAAATCATCCTCACCGTAGGGGCAGCAGGTGTGCAGCAGCCATTCTGCCTCCCGCGGAGATTTTAATCTACTCCCTGCTGTGCGCAGCAGTGTCCCCCACATAGCGATGCCCGTCTCTTGATCCTCACCGTAGGCTCGCTCAATAATCTCCGATGCTCCCATAGCTGAAAGCTCATCCATGTCCCACGCACTAAGGTACTCGGAAAATTTTCGCAGCAGCAGTGCCGTATCAGGATCAGCTGTCGCCGCAAGGCTCTCCGGCGTCAGTTCGGGAAGCTCTTCCTCAATTTTCTCCGGTATCGGCTGTTGGCATCTCCGTAGAGTCCCGCAGTCACCGCACCAACCGCACTCCCAGTAACCGCCGTGTATCATAACAGTCTCGCCACAGGTCGGACAACGCATAGAATTCACCTACTTTTGCCTATGCTGCGCCAAAATACTTTTCGAAAAATCGCGATAAGCGATTTATAATGTTTTCTTTCTTCTTTGCCCGGTCACCGCCGCCAAAGCGGGAAACCGGCGGCATGATCCTGTCAAAATCCGTTCCCGTCGTCTTCAGTGTACCATCTCGGAATGAGTTATCAATAAAGTGCCTGGCTTCATCCGGCTTCAGTTTTTATACTTTCTGCGTCATCCACTTCTTATGATAAAAGCGGTGGCAGGATATGGCGGCGCGCACAGCCCAATCCGCAATCGCAGCCCCCCAGACAGCAGCAAGTCCCCAGTCAAATAAATGAATTAGAGTGTATGCCAGCGGCAAGCGAACCACCCACATGCCAAGCAGAGAAATGACAAATGGCCAGCGGGTGTCACCAGCTCCGCGCAGCACTCCACCAAGAACAACGCCAATCGCCAGCAGTGGCTCTGCAAATGCCTCGATGCGCAACATCTGCGCCGCTAGCAGAATTGTTTCTGTGTCATCTGTAAAAAGATCAATAATCGGCACTGCAAACAAAAACATTGCTGTACTGGTGACGAGCATCACGATAATACCTAAACGATTACACCAACGTCCGTAGTGCAGGGCAAGGTCTTTTTCCTCCGCGCCCAGCGACTGTGCCACCAGCGTTGTTCCTGCCGTTGCAAAGCCATAGACTGGCAGATAACAAATCTTTTCCCCCGTATCCGCTAAAAGATTTGCCGACAGTGCCATTGTTCCGAGTCCGGTAATTATCGAGGTCGCTGCAATTTGGCCAAACGATATTGTCATGCGCTCCATTGCAGTCGGTACAGCCAGGCGAATTGCCCGCCGAATAATAAAACTGTCCGGAGAAAAGTCTTCCTTTAGGCTGATCTGATAAGGTGTTTGCCGTAAGAAAAGAATCAGAAGAAGGCCTATACCGGAGAACGCTATAGACATTGAAGTTGCCGCTGCAGCACCGCTGACACCCAGTCCGGCACGCTGCAGCAAAAAATTTTTGCCAAATAATTGTATTTCCTTTGAGGGATAAATCAGCAGGTAATTTCCAACCACATTGATAATATTTGTTAAAATATTGAATTTCATCGGTGTCTTGGTATCCCCGGCACAGCGCAGCAAGTTTGAACAGACGATGAGGGAAATATTAAACAGATATCCCATGCCGATAATACGCAAGTAACTTCTAGCAAGCGGCACAACTTCCTTTTCCGCATGCATCCAGGCAGGAAGATTCGGCGCAATGAAAAGGGTGACAATCAACGTCAAAAAAATACCAGCCACGCCGATCGCCAGAATGGATTGGCGAATGATAACTTTTGCCTGCTCATAGTTTCCCTCTCCGATGGAATGTGCTGCCAGCACAGAGTATCCAATGCCGACTGCATTCATAAAGCCATTGATGAGCCAAATTGTCGACATAGTTATACTGACCGCTGCTGTTGCATTTACTCCGATGCTTCCAACCATAGCAGTATCCACGTAGTTAACAGCTGTCTGCAGCAGGAGCTCCACAATGGTCGGCCAGGATAGAAAAAGGACCTGCTTCCAGGCAGGAATGTTTCTGTCAAAGAAATTTTGCTGTTTCAGCATGCTGTTTTCCTTTCGCTATATAATAATGCAAAGGCTCACCGCTGACGTCTGCACGCGGTAAGCCTTGCATAACATTCATATCACTATTTTTTCATTTTGTCAACGCTTGAAAATGCGGCGAACCCGGTGGTTGATAAGGCTGAAGAAGTAGGTGCCGGAGTGCTTGGAATTGGCAAGCAGCTCTGTCAGCTCGACCTCCTCGTCGCCATCCTGACCAATTAGAAGCATCTGATCATTGACACAGACATCGGGGATATCCGTTATATCGACAAAACCCTGGTCCATATTGAGTGACAGAATCGGTGCTTTTTGTCCCTTTATCATGACGAAGCCACCATTGCCAGGCAAATCATCCGGATAACCGTCTGAATAACCAAAGCTAGTCACAGCCACTTTCATATCACGGGATGCTGTGAGTGCAAGTCCGTAGTCAAAGCGTTCACCGGCCTTGACTTCATTAATCTGAGCAACAAAGCCGCGCCAGTACAGAACCTTCTCCAGCCCAAGCCGATTAAATTGATCCACTGACCAGTCATATCCAACCAGAAGAAGCAGACTGCGTACCATGTTGTAATGATACTGTGGGAAGCGGACGGTTGCCGGAGTGTTCGCTGCGTGACAGTATTTCAGCGTAATGCCTGCCGCTTTGATCTGTGCAAGGCCGCTGTCAAATGTAGCCGCCTCCTGTTCGATGATGGCGGTATCGATTTTTGCTGAATTAGAAAAATGAGTGTAGGCACCCTCAATATCAATCCCCGGCAGTCCATTGATGTCATTCAGCAAAGCCGCCAGTTCGCCACCCGGTTTCGCACCCATACGGCCTAGCCCGCTGTTGATCTTGATGTGTACTTTCGCCGTTGTTCCACGCTTTACTGCCTCTGCGGAAAGAGCGCGCGCATAGTCCGCATTGGAAAGTGTGGTGGTAATTTTATTTTCAACCACATAAGGGATATTGTTAAACGGGGTTCCGCCGAGCACTAGAATGTCACAGTTCACTCCGAAATTACGAATGCGTTCCGCCTCAATGGTATGCCCTACACAGAGCATATCAAACTGGCATTCACTTACCAAAAACTCTGCAATCTCTTCGAGTCCGTGCCCGCAGGTAGCTCCCTTGAGCACAGGCAGGAACTTGACATTTTCTCCTATGTGCGCACGTATTTTCTCCACATTGCGTTTGATTTTTTGAAGATCAACCACAACATAGGAATTGCCGGTAATGCCAGTCAGGTCTTCCATTACATAAACACTCCTTTATGGTTTCATTCATCTGTTAGTAGATAGAGGGGGAAAGGAAATCTTTCCCCCTCTCAGTCTGTCGAGGAACCCGGTCTGTACTCAGGAGCAGACTGGGTCTCGAACATATATGAGCGAAAAAACAGCAAAGCGAAACGAGGACAACAGATTCC
>OCSH01001072.1_pt1 | contig 22485 bp, 16 predicted proteins | sample 1538371 | NCBI WGS metagenome assembly OCSH01 (sample SAMN04571687, study PRJEB22368) | human gut metagenome | biome: human gut; material: stool | host: Homo sapiens | place: Luxembourg | collected 2012-06-01 | reverse complement strand
CTCGGTGACTGGCAGATTGCGCAGGACGTCTGGCCCGATGGCCCGAAGTCCCTGAAGGCGCTCGCCGACTACGTGCACGCCAAGGGTATGGAATTCGGCTTGTGGTTCGAGCCGGAAATGGTCAACCCCGATTCCGATGTGGCCCGTAACCACCCTGATTGGATTCTCTCGCCCACCGCTGGCCGACTGCCGCTGCAGGGCCGCACTCAGCAGGTGCTCGATCTGACCAATCCGGATGCGTTCGACTACATCTACGGCTGCATGGACCAGCTTGTCGGCGAGCTTGGTATCGACTACATCAAGTGGGACCACAACAAGCTCGTCACCGAGCCCGGTTCCCGCCGCTCCGGCCGCCCGGCCGTGCACGCGCAGACCCTTGCCGTCTACAACATCTTCAAGGGCCTCAAGACCGCACATCCGGGCCTTGAGATCGAAAGCTGCTCCTCTGGTGGCGGCCGCGTGGATCTTGGCATCCTGGAGCACGCCGATCGTATCTGGGTCTCCGACTGCGTGGACCCGGTTGAGCGCGCGGACATCCAGCGCTACACCTCGCTGCTGGTGCCGCCGGCGATGATGGGCGAGCACGTGGGCGCCAGCCCCGCACACTCCACCCAGCGCGCCACCAGCCAGGAACTGCGCATGGCCATGGCGTTCTTCGGTCACATGGGCATCGAATGGAACCTGTTGAAGGAGCCGGACGAGGCGCTCGCCAAGCTGGCCGTGTGGGTGGCCGAATTCAAGAAGCACCGCGACTGGTTCGCCATCGACACCTGCGTGCACGCCGACTCCAACGATCCGGCCGTGCGTCTGGACGGTATGGTGATGCCGAACCGTGACGCCGCCATCTACCGCTTCACCCAGCTGACCACCAGCCAGACCTATCCGGCCGCGCCCGTGCATCTGCCCGGACTTGACCCCGAGCGCACCTACCGTGTCAGCCCGCTTGACCCGAGCTTGGATTTGACCGGTCTGACCAACGGCCAGAGCACTCTCGGCTGGTGGAACGAGGAAGGCGTAGTCCTGACCGGCGAAGCCCTGCAGCGCTACGGCATTCGTCCCCCGTCCCTCCACCCCCAGCAGGCAGTATTGCTCAAGGCTGTGGCGTTAAGCTGACAGCCTAGTAGGCTGTCAGTAGCCACGGCCTGAGCGAAGCGACAGCTGAGCGAAGGTGGGATTGAGCCTTGCCGATAGGCAAGTCCGTAATTGCTGGTCGTGGCGGAGTAACTGTGGCGAAGCAACGTTCTTGGCTCCCCTCTCTGAGGAGAGCCAAGAACGGCCTACCCAATATGCTTCACAATCACGCGACTGGCGGCGGCTTTGGCCCAGAGCTGCCAGTCGTGGTTCATAATCGTGAACTTGACCGGCTGGGTCTGGCTGTGACGGTAGAAACGAATGCCGTCACGTAGCGAATCGGTGCCGAGCTTGGCCAAAAACGCGGACTCCCCGGCAATCATCACATGCCCGGGCATCGCGATATTCGCCACCGTAGCCACCAGCGATCCCAACCGGAAACACGTCCGGTTCACCAACTGCGTGGCCTGCGGCACGCGTTCCTTGGCATCGCGCGCAAAGTCCTCAAAACTGACCGCGCGACCCACAATCGCAGAGTACTGTTCGGCGATTGAATCGTCAGTCAAGCATTGTGAACAGCCGATATGTCCGCTGGTGCAGCGCGGCCCCTCCGGATCGATAAGCACGTGGCCCACCAGACCATAGCTCTTATCCGGGTACTGCACTGGCTTGCCGTTCACGGCCAGCGAATAACCAACACCCACGCCGATGGTCACCACGGCGAACATATCCACGCCGACACCCGGCCCGAACCAGGAGGCATCCACCAGCAGAGAATCGATATCATTGAACACCCCGCACGGCAGGCCGGTCGCCTCTGTGACCATCGTCCCCAAGTCCGTGGCCCCGTCCCAATGCAGGAACGGCGCGAACGTCACAATCGAATCGTCGACCACATGCCCACCTACCGCAACGCCCACCGCAGTGGGGGAGGGTAGTCCGGAAGAGGCGATATCGGCGGAACATTCGCGCACCAGCCGCGTGATGGCCGACACCACATACTCAGCCGACTGATCCGCCCCGATCGGCATCTCGTGCCGGCCGGACACCACCTCGCCATGCGCGTTCACCGCAGCGGCCACAATCGACATCCCATGAACCTTGACACCAATGAAGGTGCGTGCGTTCGAACACAACACCAGCGAAGTCTGCGGGCGTCCGCGACGATCCGAACTTTCCCTTGGCGTGAATCGCTCGGGCAGCTTGCCTGACGGGCCGGCCTCGGCCGGAAGCTCCTCGATCACCCCGGCGTAGATCAGATCGCTGGTGATGCGGGACAAGGCCCCTTGGCTCAGTCCCAGCATCTGTGCCAACGTAGTGCGGGCTATCGGCCCGTATTGGGCAATTGCCGCCGCCACGCGATGCGTATGCTCGGATCCGGAAAACCACTGTGGAATCGCGTTGACATCAGACATGCAAGCCCCTTCGCTGTATTTATTGCGTTAATCACAAAATACCGCGCTTTTTGTTGCTTGCGCAAGTGGGCTCGCTGGCGCTGGGAATGAAATGGCCGAACCGTTACCTTGGAAAGTGGAAGAACCGCCGGCACCGAAGCCGGAGGAAAAGAAAGATAAAGGAGTCAACAATTATGCTGTCCGATTCCCCACATGCAACGCCTAGACTGAAGCGTCTGGCCGTGCGCACCGCCGCCGTGATGTGCGCGATCGCCGTCGGGTTCGGCCTGGCAGGCTGCGGCTCCAGCACCGCAGGCACCGTCACGCTGGATTTCTTCCAGTTCAAGTCCGAGGCCGCCGACCAGTTCAAGTCCATGGTCGCCGACTTTGAGAAGCAGAACCCGACCATCAAGGTCAACATCAACAACTCCGCCAACGCCCAGACCGATCTGCGCACCCGTTTCGTCAAGAATCGTGTGCCGGACGTGATCACCTTCAACGGCGACATCAGCTTCGGCAACTTCGCCGCCTCCGGTGTGTTCTACGACTTCACCGATGAACCCATTGTGGACACCCTCAACCCCGGCATGGTGCAGATCGCCAAGAATCTGGTGCAGACCACCGATTCCTCCAAGAAGCGCCTGTATGGCCTGCCCTTCGCGGGTAACGCCTCCGGCTACATCTACAACAAGGCTCTGTTCCGCAAGGTTGGCCTTGACCCGGAGAATCCGCCGACCACCTGGAGCGAGTTCACCGATATGCTCAACACCTTCAAGGACGCCGGCATCAACCCGCTGCAGGGTTCCGTGGCCGACGCCTGGACCACCCAGGCACCGCTCGCCTCCCTGACCGGCACGCTGGTTCCCGAATCGAAGTACACCGAGCTCAAGCAAGGCAAGACCACGTTCCAGGAACTGTGGAAGACCGCAGTCGAGAAGGAATCCGAGCTCTTCACCTACTCCACTGCGGACACCGGCGTCACCTACCAGCAGGGCACGCAGAACTTCGCCCAAGGCAAGGCCGCGATCATCCCGCTCGGCACCTACGCCATCCCGCAGATCCTGCTGATCAACCCCGATATCGAACTTGGTTTCGCCCAGATGCCGGCCACCGATGACGCCAGCGAGCAGATCCTCACCGCCGGCGACGACGTGATGCTCACCATCGGTGCGAACACCAAGCACCCCAAGGAAGCGATGAAGCTCGTCGAGTTCCTCATGCAGAAGGATCAGCTTGACGCCTACGCCGACGCCCAGTCCGCCATCACGCCGCTGAAGGACACCTACTTCGGCAACGATGCGCTGGAAACCGTGCGCCCGTTCTTCGAGGAAAACCGACTGGCCGACTTCTGCGACCACTACATTCCTTCGTCCATCAACATCGGCGGCTACCTGCAGACCATGGTGACCTCCGGCAACACCGACCGCTTCCTGAACCAGATGCAGACCGAATGGGACAAGGTCCAAGCCAGGACCTTCGAGTGATCGGTAGGAGAGGAGAACATCATGTCACACGCAACCGCAACCAAGACCGCTGCCAAGAAACCGGCCAAGAAGAAGGTCTCCGCCTTCTCCACCCGCAAAGTGGACCCCGCCTACTACTGGATGGTGGTTCCGGCGGCCATCATCTTCGCCTTCTTCCTGTACCTGCCATTTCTTGATGGCGTAAAGTATTCCTTCACCAACTCGCAGGGCTACGGCGATTACAAGTTCATCGGCCTGAAGAACTACATCGCCCTCTTCCAGGACAACCGAGTGGGCCATGCCTACCTGTTCACGTTCCTCATCGCCATTCTCATCACGGTGCTGATTAATGTGATCGCCCTGTTCCTGTCGGTGCTGCTGAACTCGAAGATCGCCTTCAAGAATGGCTTCCGAGCCATCTTCTTCATCCCCTACACCCTCTCCGTGCTGGTCATCGGCTACGTGTTCAAGTACATCTTCATGAACCCGCTGCCCGAGCTCGGCAAGGCGCTGGGCATCAAGTGGCTGTCCACCTCGCTGTTGACCAATGAGCAACTCAGCTGGATCCCAATCGTCTTCCTCGCCGTCTGGCAGGGCATCGCCTACTCGGTACTCATCTACCTCGCCGGCCTGCAGACCATCGACGACGAAATCTACGAGGCCGCCGCCATCGACGGCGTCAACGCCTGGCAGAAGTTCTGGAAGATCACATTCCCGCTGATCGGACCGTTCTTCACCATCAACCTCGTGCTGTCCATGAAGAACGCGCTCGGCACCTTCGATCAGGTCGTCGCCTTGACCGAGGGCGGTCCGAACTCCTCCACCGAAACCGTCACCTACCTCATCTGGAAGGGTGGCCTGACCGGTGGCGAGTACGCCTACCAGACCGCAAACGCCGTGCTCTTCTTCATCGTGCTGGCGATCATCGCCTTCGTACAGCTGCGCATCTCCCGCAGCCAGGAACAGATCTGATTTAGGGGAGGATAAGAAATGACTACTGCAACAGTTACCCCGTCCAAGTCCGGCAAGCCCGCCAAGTTCCGCAGGGACCACAAGATCAACTGGTGGCTGACCGCCGCCGTGGCCGTGCTGAGCCTGACCATTCTGATCCCGCTCTACTTCACCATCGTCACCGCGCTGAAGACTCCGGCCGAAGCCGGCACCTTCGCCCTGCCCACCTCGTGGCAGTGGCACAACTTCGCCGACGCCTCCGCCAAGGTCAACTACCCGAAGGCCGCGCTCAACTCCGCGATCATCACGGTGGCCGCCGTGGTGCTCACCCTGCTGACCAACACCTTCGTGGCCTACGCCGTGGCCCGCAACATGGACAAGCGCTTCTTCCGCTTCCTGTACTACTTCTTCATCGCCGCCATGTTCGTGCCGTTCCCGGTCGTCATGCTGCCGATTGCGAAGCAGATGGGCTCCCTGCACCTGGACAACCAGGTCGGCCTGATCATTCTGTACACGGTGCTCGGCCTGGGCACGAACCTGTTCATCGCCACTGGCTTCATCCGTTCGATTCCGGTTTCGCTGGAAGAGGCGGCCCGAATCGATGGCGCATCCACGTGGCGCATTTTCTGGACCATCATCTTCCCGCTGATGAGCCCGATTAACGCCACCATCGCCATCCTGACCGCACTGTGGGCCTGGAACGACTTCCTCCTGCCGTTGATCATCCTGACCGACCAGTCGAACCAGACCATCCCGCTCGCCCAGTACGTCTTCAGCTCGCAGTTCGCCACCAACTACCCGATGGCCTTCTCCAGCTACCTGATGGCCATGGCCCCGATCCTCATCGTCTACATCTTCGCCCAAAAGTGGGTCGTCGGTGGAGTCATGCGAGGCGCTGTGAAGTAGTGCAGCTCCACCCAAGCCTCCTTCGGTTTTCCGCCGAGGGGGGCTTTTCCCATATCGCCTATTCCCGCACTGGCCCACTGGTCGCGCCGGGCTCGACCGCCACAGGTACAGTCGTATGAGGGTCGTCCAAGGTCTTCCCCTCAACCAAATTCAGTGCCTTGCGCGCGGCAATCTGTCCGATTTCGCGCGGGGGAGTTGGCACCATGGTGCTTAATCCAATGGATTCCGCCACGTCGGACCCATCAAAGCCAAAGACCGAAACGTCTTCGGGGATTCGTACTCCGATTGCCTGCAACTCATGTACCACGCGCAATGCGTAGTAGTCAGACCACACGCAGATAGCGGTCGGCCGCTCAGGCTGCGCGAGCATGGTGGCGATGACTTGTTTGGCCGAGCGTGGTGATTCCGAGTCGATGAAGTGGATGCCGCAGTCGGTGAGGCCAAGCGAGACTATCTCATCTTTGTATCCGCGTGCGCGTGCATCGAATCCCCATTCCTTGCCGGTCAGCGGATCGGTGCGCCCCACATAGCAGAAACGACGATGCCCGAAGGCCGCAAGATAACGCACTGCCATGGCTTCGGCCGCCTCGTCATCAATGGCCACGGAGGCTTGGCAGCAGCTGATATACGGCGAATTCACCGAGACGATGGGCATACCCATGCTGGCCAACGTGTCGGCTTCCTCATCGGTGGCGGAAAATCCGGATACGATGAGGGCGTCGGCGTTACGATTGGCTGGCAGCCGAGTAAAGAATTCCGCACGCTCCTCGACGCTGCCGGCTCGGTATACGGTCAAGTCATAGCGTGCGCGGCTCAGTTCGTCATACAGCCCGTCGAATAATTCGCCCATGAACCAGCCGGCCAGCCGTTCGCGAGCCAGCATGGCAATGCGATTGGTGCGTCCGCTTGCCAGCGCCGCCGCCGAGCGAGACGCGGTGTAATTCAGCTCTTTGGCCGCTTTCAGCACCTTATCCCGCGTAGCTGCTGCCACGTGATCCTTACCTCGCAAAGCGCGGGATGCGGTAAAAGTTGAGACTCCGGCCGTGAGAGCTACGTCGTTGATGGTCGCGCGTTTCATGGTGAATGGGTGGCCGCCTTGTGGCTGTTACCCGGTCGTCCTTCCTCTGGCTGGTACCTGTTGTTTCGCTGTTGCAATAATGATATGCACATCATCAAATGCGGACGTTGTCGATGTTTAATCTCGAGGTGCTGGGCCTGTGGTGCCGCGCAACATGAGCGTCGTGGGAACAACGATGCAACTTTCTGTCAGAATTTCGCCTCGTGATAATCGGATTGCGGCATCTGCCGCTAATGCTCCGTAGGACCGAGGGTCGTGCCGAACGGTTGATATATTGAGCGCTTGTGCCATTGGCCAGTCATCGAATCCGATGACGGATATGTCCTCAGGTACGCGGAATCCGTATGAGCGAAGCGCATGGACTAGAGGAATGGCATTCTCGTCGCTGATGCAGCATACGGCGGTTGGGCGAGGGGAGAGTGCGAGCAGGCTACTGAGTGCCTCTGCTCCGGCAAATTCGTTGTCCTGTACTGCGATGATGTATCCGTCGGGCAAGTTGAGTCCCTCAGCCGCCATGCCAAGACGGAACCCTTCTATACGTTGGTCAGCTTCCCATATGAATCCGTTACTGTCTTGCTGCTTGCAGATAAAGGCGATATTGCGATGTCCCAGTCCTGCGAGCTGATGAACGGTTTGTCGCATTGCTATAATTTCGTCTACGCCGATGGAAATCATATCTCGCTGTTCCGTAAGCCCGATGGTGTTGACACCGATGACTGGCATACCGAGTTGTTCTAAGGTTCGCCTCTCTGTCTCGCTGATGTCGAAGGAGGAGATGATGACCGCGTCTGCGTTGCGCTTCACTGGCATTGAGGAAAAGAAATCGCGTCTTTGATCGGCGTTTGCAAGTCGGTATGATAGCAAGTCATATCCTTGGGATGCGAGCACGGAATATACGCCTTCGGCTAGTTGTGAACTGAACCAGCCAGCCAGTGAGTTACCTACGGTAAGTGCTATACGATTTGTCTTTCCCGTTCGCAGCATGGAGGCTGTTTTCGATGCTGAAAACCCCAACTTTGCACATGCATCAAATACCTTTTGCCTAGTAGTTTCCGATATGCGGTCACGTCCGTTGATTGCACGAGATACGGTCGCCGCAGAGACTCCAGCCTCCTTGGCTACTTCATAGATTGTTGGTTCGCTCATGGGATCTCCTGCATTGCGTAATCGATTGTATTGTATCTGGATTTTGAAGTTAAGGCCACCATTGGTGTGATGCAAGGTTGACGGGTTCCACAAAAAGATGTACGATGTGCGTAATCGATATCGCAAATATATTTTATTGCCGCCGAAAAATGGTGACAGTAAAGAGAAATATCGATTGCATATGATGAGGATGCAAGGAGGTAACCGATGAATAGGATTATGCGTAACAGCGGCGCGGCGCTTGCTGCGATATTTATCGCTGGAAGTCTGACTGCATGTGGTCCCGGCTCGGCAAGTAGCTCACGAAGTGATACAAATCCTACTGAGGTCAGCACTGATTTAGGTAATAAAAAATATGAGCTGACTTTGTGGGATGGAGCGGGTCTGAAGGCTGTAGATGAGGCGCTGATTGCCGGGTTCGAAGCGAAATACCCAAACATCACCATCACGGGACAATATGATCCGGATAATGTCTCTGGACAAAATGGCCCGCGTGTGATTTCAGCAAAAGATGCGCCGGATATCGCCCGCGTCACCGACATGAATTCAGCGGTTCGTGGCAACCATTTGGTGTCTTTAGAGGCATATGTGGATGCGTACGGCTGGGATGTTCCCGATTCGCAGACTGAATTGTATCGAGTGGATTCAAATGGCAAGCTCGGCAGCGGTGATTTGTACGCATTGCCGAACTCCTATTCGGTGACTGGCATTTATTTCAATACCAAGCTTGCCGAGCAGCTAGGTATTGATGCAGCTCCTACCTCTGTCGAGGAGTTTGAGGCGGATATGCAGACAGCCAAGGATGCCGGCATACTGCCGATGATGACATATGCCAAGGATGGCGGTACCTCTTTTGTCTTTCAGGCGTTAATGGCTAATAACAGTTCTGCGGAAGATGTGCAGAATTGGATTTTGCAGAAATCTGGTACCTTCGACAATCAGGCGGCGCAGGACGCTGCGTCCACCTTGCAGGATTGGAATAACAAGGGATATATGCCTGAAGGTGTTAACGCAGTGGATGCCTCTACTGCTCTGAGCAGGTTCTGCAATGGTGAAGGACTATTTTTCCCGAGCGGTAATTGGAATCTGGATACTGTGGCCAAAGCGCTGGGTGATGATGTTCAGTTCTTTGCTTTCCCGGGTGCCACCAGTGAAGATGAGCCGAACGTTGCTGCTAATGCAGGTGCATTTTATGGTATTCCGGTGAATGCTAAGAACCGTGATGCTGCTGCGGCGTTCCTCGATTATACGCAAAGTGCCGAAGCGCAACAGATTATTGTTGACAATTCTGGCTATTTGCCAAAATCATCTACTTTGGATCTCAAGGCGAATAGCGCATTGCAGCAGAGTATGTTTGATGCCTATGCCGACGTGCTGACGAGCGGTCATACTAGCGATTTCATTAATAATGCTACTGCGGGAATGCAGTCAAGTGGGCTAATCCCTAACTTCCAGTTACTGCTGGATAACAGCATCACGCCTCAGGAATTCACAAAGAATGTGCAGGCGCAATATGACAAAGAAGCGAAGCGGTAGAAACAGCTTCAACTTATATGCCGCTTTCGCTAGCGACGCTTGATTTGAGGAGAGTCAACCTATGATGATGGCAGGACCGTACGCGGGAACTTTATCGGATTTGCCGACTGTCCGCGACGAAGTAACATGTTCGATTAATGCGGAGAACCCAACGGGAGCCAAGGGTTTTGGTTGCCGTGAAACTGGTCCGTTGGGGCCGTCGCGCAAGGGAAAGCCGTGTTTGAATGACATTGCTCCCGGGCAGTCTGTGACATTGGCAGATATTGAAGGCCCCGGTTGTATTCGGCACATGTGGTTTACCGTTACGGATCGCACCAGTGACGCTGATCGATACGTTCTGCGCGATGCGGTGCTTGCCATCTATTGGGATGATGAAAAGCGACCTTCTGTGGAATGTCCCCTAGGAGACTTCTTCTGTTGCGGCTTTGGACAAAGTTGCGATGTGTTCTCAGAGCCTATTGTGGTGGCACCTACACGAGGTATGAATTGTTATTTCACGATGCCGTTTCGTAAACGGGCACGTATCGTAGTGCGCAATGACCACGCTCATGCTATTCCGGCTTTGTTTTATCAGATTGATTATGCATTGGGTAATGCGTATTCCTCCCGTGAAATGGCTTATTTCCATGCGCAATGGCGCAGACAGCCAATCACTACTTTAGGCGAGGACTATGTAATCCTCGATGGAGTCAGCGGACGGGGCCATTACGTCGGCACATATCTTGCTATTTCTACGTTGCAACGATATTGGTGGGGTGAGGGAGAGATTAAGTTTTTCCTAGATGGCGATAACGATTATCCCACAGTGTGTAGTACCGGCACCGAAGATTATTTTGGCGGTGCATGGAGCTTCGCTGAGCAGCGAGATGGTCATACGCGCGAGCGTACTTTTTGTGCCCCATATGTAGGATATCCATTTTATTCTGTGCGCGATGGGGCTATAGCAAACCAATATCATGACGATTATTGTCCACCTATGCGTGGCTTGTACCGATGGCATATTCCTGATCCCATCAGGTTTGATAGTGAGCTTAGAGTCACGCTTCAACAAATTGGTTCAGGATATGAAGGTGCATTTGAGCGTCAGGATGATGTGTCTAGCGTGGCGTACTGGTATCAAATTGAGCCACATTCAATTTTTCCCGAGCTGCCCGAGCCTTCGAAACGTCATCCTAGGTGAATGAATAAGCGCTTAGGTATTTAAGGGACCGATGTTGCAATTTCGCGAGAAGGAAGTGCTTGCCTATGGGGAACGTCAAGCCTTCCTCATTTCTTCGGGAATCGGCCATTTGTTTGCGTGTTGCGGATTTGACGAACCGGTTCGACATCTGTTATCCTCATGCATAAGCGCTTAGCAAATACGCTAAGCCGAGATAGCCAAGGAAGACATAGCCGGGATCGCCCGGAAGGAAGAAAGGAATGATCAATGAGGATCGAACGAACCGCCAAAACCGTTATTGCCGGTCTGATGTCTGTGGCATGCCTGGCATCCGTCGCCGCTTGCGGCCCGGGCTCGTCCAGCAACAAAGCCAACACCGAAACCGAAGCGGTGAGCACTGATCTTGGCGATACCAAGTATGAGCTCAAGCTGTGGGACGGCGCTGGCCTGAAGACCTTTGATGACCAGCTGATCGAAGCCTTCCAGAAGAAGTACCCGAACATCACCATCAAGGCCACCTACGATCCGGACAACACCTCCCAGCAGAATGGCCCGCGCATCATCTCCGCCGCCGACACCCCGGACATTGCCCGTATCACCGACATCAACTCCGCTGTGCGTGGCAACCATGTCGTCAATCTTGACGCTTACGCCGATGCTTACGGTTGGAAGCTGCCGGATTCCCAGACTCAGGTCTACCGCGTGGGCTCCGACGGTAAGATCGGTTCCGGCAGCCTCTACGCAGTGCCGGACGGTGTCTCGATGACCGGCCTGTACTGGAACAAGAAAGTCGCCAAGGAACTCGGCATCACCGAGGCTCCGGCCACTGTCGAAGAGCTCGAGGCCGATATGAAGAAGGCCTCCGACGCTGGCAAGCTCGCCATGATGATGCCGGCCAAGGAAGGCGGCACTTCCTACATCTACCAGGCATTGCTCACCAACTATGAGGGTCGCGATACCGTGCAGGATTGGATTATCCAGAAGGATGGCGCCACCTTCAACACCGACGGTGCCGTGAAGGCTGCACAGAAGATCAAGGACTGGCAGGATGCCGGTTACTTCTCCTCCGACGCGCTCGCCCTTGACGGTTCCACTGCACTGAGCCGCTTCTGCAACGGCGAAGCCCTGTTCTTCCCCTCCGGCAGCTGGTACTCCGCCTCCATCAACGATGCACTTGGCGATGACGCCGGCTGGATCGCCTTCCCCGGCGAAAAGGCCGATTCCGGTTCTGCCGCAGCCAACGCCGTGACCGCTTTCGGTATCCCGGCCAACGCCAAGAACAAGAACGCTGCAGCCGCCTTCCTCGACTTCCTCCAGTCCGACGAAGCCCGCCAGATCGCAGTTGACAACGGCTACCCGCCGGTCGGCGAAGGCGAGACTCCGAGCACCGATAACCAGCTTCTCGGCCAGGTCCTTACCGCCTACGAAGGTCTGGTGAAGACCGGTAACACCACCGACTACATCAACAACGCCACCGCAGGTATGCAGGCCAGCGCCATTATCCCCGGCTTCCAGTCCCTGATTGACGGCACGATGACCCCCAAGGCATTCGTCGAATCCATTCAGGCTCAGTACGAGAAGGAGGTCAAGTAACCCTTGCACTTACCGGGCGGAGTGTTCTTCCCTTTTTCCCGCTCCGCCTGGTTCCTTCCCATCGCGCGCACGACGTTGTGTGCGATGTTCGATTCCCAGTTCACACCAAACCAGCAAAGCGTGGTGACAATCATGGATTCCCATAAGGCAGCCAAGGCGGTCAAGCCCAAGCGCAATATGTCCCTCGGTCTGGTCAGCCTGCTTTTCCTCGCTCCGGCGCTTGTGTTCTACATCGCCTTCGAGTTGTGGCCGATCATTCAGACCATCTGGTACTCGTTCTACGAGTGGAACGGTATCGATGCTAGCACCTTCATCGGTGTCGAAAACTACATCACCGTGTTCACCGACCCCGATCTGTACGGATCGATTCTGCACTCCTTCTACCTGATCATCTTCTTCTCCATCATCCCGATTGTGCTCGGCCTGATCATTGCCGTGCTCATCAAAGACATGAAGTCCAAGGTCGGTCGTTCCTTCGCGCAGGTTTGCCTGTTCCTGCCGCGCGTTATCCCAGGCGCTGCAGCCGGTGTGGCCTGGACCTGGATGCTGGCCGACAAGGGCACCGCCAATCAGCTGCTGCGCGCAGTAGGCCTCGGCGACTTCGCCCACGTGTGGCTCGGCGACCAATCCACCTCCCTGAACGCGGTAGGCGTGATTGGTTTCTGGCTGCAGCTCGGCTTCTGTGTGGTGCTCTTGCTCTCGGGCATCGGCGGCATCGACCAGTCCCTGTACGAGGCAGCAAGTCTTGACGGTGCCGGCTGGTGGCGTCAGCTCTTCTCCATCACGTTGCCCGGTCTGCGCGGCCAAATCGGCGTATGCCTGACCATGACCATCATCTCCGCGCTCGCCAGCTTCGACGTGGTGTACATGTCCACTCAGGGCGGCCCCGGCACCTCCACCATGGTGCCCGGCGTGCAGGTCTACCGCTTGGCCTTCACCCAGCAGAGCGTTGGCTTGGCCTCCGCACTCGCCGTCACCCTGATGATTCTCGTGCTGCTGGTCGTCGGACCTCTGCAGCGTCTGGTCAACGGAAAGGAGCAGTGACCATGCAGCAATCCAAAGCCGTTCGCATCACCGGCACGGCGATGCTCGCTCTGACCGTCCTCTTCTGCGTACTGCCGTTCCTGAGCATGCTCTCCGCGGCATTGCAGCCGCAAGGTTCCATGCCCGAAGGTATCCAGTTCACTGCCCACCCGCACTGGGAGAACTTCATCGACGCCTGGAACATGGCAAACATCACCCCGCTGCTGCTCAACAGCTGCATTCTGGTGATCGTGGTCGTGCCCTGCGTGGTGATCTTCTGCTCGCTCGGCGGTTATGCCTTCGCTCAGCTCAAGGTGCCGTGCAAGGGCCTGATCTACGTGCTGTTCCTCGTCGGTCTGACCATTCCGTTCGAAACCTTGGTCACTCCGCTGTACTACGAGATCAGTGGCATGGGCTTGCTGAATACCCGTCTTGCCCTGATCCTGCCGCTCATCGGCCTGAATATTCCGTTCGGTATTGTGTGGATGCGCTCCTGCTTCGAGCAGATGCCGCGTGATCTGATCGAAGCCGCATCCATCGATGGTGCAGGCCATCTGCGCACGTTCCGTTCCATTCAGCTGCCGTTGGCACTGCCAGCCATCTCCTCGCTCGGTATTCTGACCTTCCTGGCCACCTGGAACCAGTTCCTGTTGGCTGTGGTGTTGGAGAACGACCCGAACAAGCGCACGATGGCAGGTGCCCTACAGTCGTTCGTTGGCCAGTATCAGACCGACGTGGTGCTGCTCAACGCGGGCGCACTGCTCATCATGGCACCGACGATGATCCTGTTCATCTTCCTCCAGCGCTACTTCATCCGCGCCATGCTTGCCGGCTCGGTTAAGGGCTGATCCGAAGGCAAGAGGATGTAGGGTATGGCCGCCGGAACAGTGTTTCGTGCGGCCATACTGGTAAAACCATACGTACCGAGCAATCGGACAGGGGAACGATATGACTTTCACCAACAATGACTGGTGGCGCGACGCCGTCATCTACCAGATTTACCCCCGCTCATTCAGCGATGCCAATGGAGACGGCAACGGTGATCTCCAAGGCGTGATCGATCGTCTCGACTATCTGCAGGCGCTCGGGGTGGACGCGCTCTGGCTTTCTCCATTCTATCCATCGCCGCTGGCGGATGGAGGTTATGATGTTGCCGACTATTGTGATGTGGATCCCCGCCTTGGCACACTCGATCAGTTCGACGAATTAGTGGCCAAAGCGCACGAACGCGGTATCGGCATCATCGTGGACATCGTGCCGAACCACACGTCCGATCAGCACCGTTGGTTCCAAGAGGCCCTGGCTCAAGGTCCGGAATCGGAAGCGGCACAACGGTATGTGTTCCGGCAGGGCAAGGGGGAGCACGGCGAATTGCCGCCTACCAACTGGCTGAGTAACTTCGGCGGTTCCGCATGGGAGTCGTGTGGAGACGGCTGGTACTACCTGCATCTGTTCGCCAAGGAGCAGCCGGACCTCAATTGGGACAATCCCGAGGTGCGGCATGAGTTCCTGCGTGTACTCACATTCTGGTGCGATCGCGGTGTGGACGGTTTCCGCATCGATGTCTCGCACGGTCTGGCCAAAGACCTGCGTGAGCCGCTGCGCGACCGTATCGACCCGACACTGATGTCTCCACAGGCTACCGATGGCTCCGATCCGCTCTGGGACCGCGACGCCGTGCATGATATCTACCGTGAATGGCGCGACCTGTTCAATCAGTACACGCCAGCCAAGTATGCGGTCGGCGAATCGTGGTCGCCATTCACCACCCGTATTTTCCAATACGCCAAGCCTGATGAACTTGGTGCCGTATTCGACTTCTCCATGTCAAAGGCCGCCTGGAATCGCGAAGAATACCGCACCACGATTGAGCGCACGCATCGCTATGCTCTCGCTGCCGAAACCGCCCCCACCTGGGTGCTCGGCAACCACGATGTGCCACGTATCGCCTCGCGTCTCGGACTGCCGAGCGGTGCAAACATCGAGCAGTGGGTGACGTCCAACGGCACGAATCCGCCGATTGACCCCGCGCTCGCCGCTCGTCGTGCCCGTGCAGCAGCGCTGGTGATGCTCGGCCTGCCAGGTACCGCCTTTGTGTATCAGGGTGAAGAGCTTGGTTTGCCGGAGGACTTTGATTTGACCGAAGATGAAATTCAGGATCCCAATTGGGAACGTTCCGGTCATTATTTCAAGGGGCGCGACGGTTGCCGCGTACCGCTGCCGTGGCAGTCAGACGGCCCGGCGTTCGGCTTCAATGCCACCGGTGCTTCGTGGCTGCCCCAGCCGGCATGGTTTGCGCAGTATGCCACTAATCGTCAGATTGGTGACGGGGCTTCCGTCCTGCACCTGTATTGTGCTGCTGTCGCATTGCGCAAACAGTGGGTGGCCAACGGCACGGACTTCCAGTTCTCGTGGCTTACCAACGAAGAGTGTCCGGCGCCGCTGCTTGGTTGGCGCTTGCCGTCCGGCATGGTTGTGATGGCGAACTTCTCTGACAGTCAACCAGTCGCCTTGCCGCAGCCGATGACCGTGCTACTTGTGTCTGACGCGACTGTGCAGGCGAACACTCAGGTCGAGAGCGTTCCTCCAGCTGCTACCGTCTGGGCCTTGCCAGCATAATCTCATTGAAGAACACCAAGGAGTTACGCCAATGATTGCCGAAACCTGTCCAATAACCGTTCGCACGGTAACGGCCCATCTTGATACCGGTCGTGCCGTCTATGGCGAACAGGCTTCGGCAATCTGTGAACTGCCGGTAGAAGCCGTCACAATCGTTCCCGAATCATGCGAAGACGAGTGCACGTCCAGTGCGGGTATCCAGGGTGATGCTCAGGTGCGACTCTGGCGTATCGATGTGAACGCGCATGCACCCCAGCCCAAGGACCGCGCCGCTGCCTTTCAGGAACAACAAGCGTTTGAGCCCCACCATGCGATTGACGTGTCGCTCACCATGGCCGGCGTCGACAGCGGCAACGATGACACCATGCTGGCGCTATACCAGCACAAGGAGTGGTGGATGCGCCCGACCTGGGTGCGTACACCATCTGAACTGCCTGAACGTACGCAGTTATTGTTACGCCGCAACAACGATGCCGAAGATGCCGAGTGGCTAGTGTTGGTCGCTATCTGCGGCACGGATATTCGGGCTGATTTCAGTGGGCAGCCCGCAACAGAATCTGATGACACGGCTTTGCGGCTCGTGCTGTCTTCCAACCGGGTTGGTCGCACGACTCTATGTGACACTGCCGCATATATCGCTTGCGCATCCGACCCGTATATGGCCATTCGAGCTGCCACACAAACGGCAGCACGCCAGCTGGGTATTCGCACCCGTAAGGAGCGTCCATTCCCGGATGCGCTCACCGGGTTGGGATGGTGTACTTGGGATTCATTGGGGCGAGATGTCAACGAGCAGGCTATCGTCAACAAGATGGAGGAGTTCCAAGCCAAGCATGTGCCCATTTCCTGGGTGCTTATCGATGACGGTTGGTCCAACACGGATCGCACAAAGGAAACCCTGATCGACTTTGGCGCGGATCGCCAACGTTTCCCCCACGGGCTTGCCCACACCATTGCGCTGCTCAAAACGCACTATGGCGTGCGCAGCGTAGGCGTGTGGCAGGCGTTCCAAGGCTATTGGAATGGTTTGGACGAATCGGGTGTAGCCGCGGCCAGCTGCCCGACCGCAATAACCACCACGGCGAATGGTTGCCTGATTCCTGGAAGTCGTGCTGAACAACCCGCACAGTTCTGGGATGCCTGGGACGGCGAACTCGCCGAAGCCGGCGTCGATTTCGTCAAAGTGGATTCGCAAAGTTCCACGTCAGTAATGGTTCGTGGCACCGAAAGTTACGGTGAAGCCACCTGGGGACGCCATCAGGCGCTTGATGAAGTGACCTCACGACGATTCGGCGGCGCATTGATTAACTGCATGGGCATGGCACCGGAGGATTATTGGCATCGTCCTTCATCGCCAATCACCCGTAGTAGCGACGACTATCTACCGCACAATCCTGATTCGCTGGGCGAACACCTTATCCAGAACGCATACTGTGCACTGCTGATGGGGGAGCTGTACCACTGTGATTGGGACATGTTCTGGACGGAGCATCCCCATGCGCGAGTCCATGCCGTGCTCCGATTGCTTAGCGGCGGACCAGTGTATTGTTCCGATGCCTGCGGTCACACTGATGCGGCTGTCTTGCGTGATTTACTTGCCGAAGATGGTACATTACCGCGTCCTGATGAGCCGGCCCGACCAGTCATTGCGTCACTGCTCAATGACCCCGAACATACGGACTATGCGCTCGGTGTCACAGCAAGATTCGGCGCAGAACAGGTCATCGCTTTCGTCGGATTGCGCCGGCAGCCACAAATCGGCATTATTACGGCTAGCGGTCGCTCTTGCCGCATCATCGATGACCATGGTGCGACGATTGATATGAATCCGGGAGAAACCCATACTTGCGAGATCGAGTACGGCCGACTGCGTGTTTTCCGGGTGCAATCATGAAAGCGCATATGCCGATTGATATTTATTTTCCGGCACACCAACGCAGTTCTCCAATGGGAATGTAATTCGCCAATTTTTAGACTGTGAGCAACGAGCAATATAGATATCAATAAGGAGCCAATGATGACTACTTTCAACCGCGCAATAATCCCCGACGCCATCCGCACCAACGGCGCCACCCCCAATCCGTGGTGGTCCAACGCGGTGGTCTATCAGATTTACCCGCGCTCTTTCCAAGACACGAACGGCGATGGATTCGGCGATCTTAAGGGCATCACGTCGCGTCTTGATTACTTAGCTGATCTTGGCGTGGATGTGCTGTGGCTATCCCCGGTCTATAAGTCTCCGCAAGACGACAACGGCTATGACATTTCCGACTATCAGGACATTGATCCTCTGTTCGGCACGCTCGACGATATGGACGAGCTGCTGGCCGAGGCCCACAAGCGTGGGCTCAAGATCGTGATGGATCTTGTTGTCAATCACACTTCCGATGAACACGCCTGGTTTGAAGCATCCAAGAACAAAGACGACGAACACGCCGACTGGTATTGGTGGCGTCCGGCTCCGCCCGGCGAGCCCGGCGCCGAGCCCAATCAGTGGGGCTCCTACTTTGGCGGCTCCGCATGGGAATACTGCCCCGAGCGTGGCGAATACTTCCTGCATCAGTTCTCGAAGAAGCAGCCGGACCTCAACTGGGAGAACCCTGCCGTGCGCCGCGCTGTGTACGACATGATGAACTGGTGGCTTGACCGAGGCGTCGACGGCTTCCGCATGGACGTCATCACCCTGATCTCCAAGCGCACCGATTCGAACGGCAAGCTGCCGGGCGAGTACGGCTCGGAGCTTGAGGATCTTCCTGTGGGCGAGGAGGGCTATTCCAACCCGAATCCGTTCTGTGCGGACGGCCCCCGTCAGGATGAATTCCTGGCTGAAATGCGACGTGAGGTATTCGAGGGGCGTGAAGGCTTCCTGACTGTGGGCGAGGCGCCAGGCGTCACGGCTCAGCGTAACGAGCACATCACTGATCCGGGCAACGGTGAATTGGACATGCTCTTCCTGTTCGAGCATGTTGATTTTGATTGCGAAGGTACCAAGTGGAAGCCGCTGCCGCTTGACCTGCCGAAATTCAAGAGCATTATGGCCGGTTACCAGACTGCCGTGCAGAACGCAGGATGGGCCAGCTTGTTCACCGGCAATCATGATCAGCCGCGCGTGGTCTCCCGCTGGGGCGACGACTCCGCGGAGGAATCCCGCGTCCGTTCGGCCAAGGCACTTGGCCTGATGCTGCACATGCACCGCGGCACCCCGTACATCTATCAGGGTGAGGAACTGGGCATGACCGACGCCCACTTCACGCGTCTCGACCAGTACCGTGACCTTGAATCCTTGAATGCCTACCGGCAGAGGGTCGAGGAGGCCAAGGTGCAGTCGTCTGAGTCAATGATGGCCGGTCTGGCCGCGCGCAGCCGTGACAACGCGCGTACTCCGATGCAATGGGACGGTTCCGGCTACGCCGGTTTCACCGCTCCGGACGCCGCCACTGAGCCATGGATTTCCGTGAATCCGAATCATGCCGAGATCAACGCCGCCGGTGAATTCGATGATCCGGATTCGGTGTACTCCTTCTACAAGCAACTCGTTGCGCTGCGTCACAACAGCCCGGTCGTGGCCGCCGGCGACTGGCGACTGATTGACGCCGCTGATCCGCACGTCTATGCCTTTACCCGTGAGCTCGACGCTGAGAAGTTGTTGGTCGTAGTCAATATGTCCAGTCGAACCGTTGACCTGCCACGTGAGGCTGCCGAACTAACCGCCGTCGGAATCGCCGAGCCGAATGTGGTGATCAGCACGTATGACGCTCCGCACACCGTGGCCTCCCTTGCCAACCGCGAGCTCGACCCGTGGGAGGCAGCCGTCATCCAGTTGTAGTGCATTGAGTGCCTTTCTCCGCTCAAAGAGGTACTTCGGGGCTATCCCGAAATGCTATCTGTCTTGAGAGAGGTACCGTAACGTCGAAACCCCAGGTATAAGCATTGAAAATCAAGGCTTATACCCGGGGTTTTTGCTTCTCGGTACCCCTATGAAAACAGATAGCTGTCTGCAAAAGGCCGAATGTACCTCTGTGAAGCGAGATAGCTGGTGTCTCTCGGCATTGTGGTGCTTACAATGGAAAGCTATGGAACAAAAGGATGTTTTGAAGGCGCTGCAACGTGATCATGCAGCCGAACTGAAGCTGGCCGCCGAACGACTCAAAGGCACTGCCCGCCACACGGAGATCATTCCTTCTCCGGTGCTGAGCGAGATGACCGGCCATGAGATTCTCCTGAAGCCGGAAAACCTGCAGGTCACCGGATCCTTCAAGATCCGCGGTGCCTATAACAAGATTGCTTCGCTCACCGAAGAGCAGATCGCTCACGGCATCGTCACCGCGTCTGCCGGCAACCATGCCCAGGGTGTGGCCTATGCGGCCCGCGAGCGTGGAGCCAAGGCCACCATCTGCATGCCGCAGATCACCCCGCCGCTGAAGGTCGATGCCACCAAGGCCTACGGTGCCGACGTGGTGCTGTACGGCGATGTGTTCGATGAATCCGCCGCCCACGCTGCTGAGCTCGCCGACAAGGAAGGCATGATTTACGTGCCGCCATTCGACGATTACGAAGTCATCTGCGGCCAAGGCACCATCGGTCTGGAGATCCTTGAAGACGTGCCGAACGTCACTGACGTGGTCGTGCCGCTCGGTGGTGGTGGCCTGGGTGCCGGCGTGGCGCTCGCCATCAAGACATTCAAGCCTGAAGTGCGCGTAATCGGTGCGATTCCGGAGGGCTCACCGGCCTGGAAGGACTCGCTGGCCGCGGGTCGTGTGTCTCCGGCTGACCATGTGGTTACCTCCGCCGAAGGTGTTGCGGTCAAGCACCCCGGCGACCTGCCCTTCGCTCTGATTAACGAGTTCCTGGACGATCTGGTCACCGTCACCGAGCGCGACATCAACGAAATGATTCTGCTCATGCTCGAGAAGCATAAGCTGGTGGTCGAGGCGGCCGGCGCCGTTTCGCTGGCTGCGCTGGAACACCTGAACCTGCGTTCGCGCAAGTTCGCCGCCGCCACCGGCCCGCACGTGGTGGTTCCGATTATGTCCGGCGGCAATATCGACACCGTGACCATGGGTGCGGTGATTCAGAAAGGTATGATCGCCCGCGGCCGCATCATGAACTTCGAGGTCGAGCTGCCGGATACTCCGGGCCAGCTCGTCAAGGTGGCCACCCTGCTTGCCGAGCAGCGCGCCAACGTCATTCAGCTTGATCACGACCAGTTCAAGGCATCCGGCCACTACACCAACGCGGTGTCTCTCGGCGTCACGGTCGAGACCAACGGCCCCGAGCACATCGACCGCATCCTCGCGGCACTCAGGGAAGCCGGATTCCAGCCCAAGCGCATCTACTGATTCCAATACCGCTGGCGGGAAGCCGCGCAGAAGTGTGCTCCAATACCTCCCGCTGGCGGGAGGTGGCGCAAAAGCGCCGGTGGGTGGTTAACCGACAATCATCAGTTGCTTAACCCACCCACCGGCGCTTTCGTTATGCTGAGGGCTACTTGTTCTCCGCAATCGTCTCGTCCACCAACTTCGGCAGGGCAACGGCGATATCCTCATGAATCAAGCGGCTCGCAAGATGGTCATATTGCGTGTGACCCATATTCATAATGGTGATGGGCACGCCCGCCTGCGCGGCCACCGGCACAATGCTCGCCGCCGGGTACACCTCAAGGGTCGATCCGATTACCCATAGTTCGTCGGCTTTGGTGGCCAGACTGTACGACTTCTCCATCGCGCCGTCCGGCAACGCCTCACCGAAATACACCACATCGGTTTTGATAATGCCATTGCACGGCATATCGCCACGATACTTCAGTTTGCGATGGCAATGTGGGTCGGGCTCTTCATCCAAACGGGCCATGATGTCCGCCGTGGCATATTCCTGATGGCACTTCATGCAATGCGAGGTGCCGATAGTGCCGTGCAGGTTCACGATGACGTTGTCGCTGTTGCCGGCCTTCTCATGCAGCGCATCGAAGTTCTGCGTGGCCAGCAGCGTCAGCATGCCGGCTTGTTCCAGCTTGACCAGCGCCTTATGCGCAGTGCCGGGCTGCGCATTCCATACTGGCGATTCCTTTTGCCAGCGCCAGGAATACTCGCGGTCCTCTTTGTTGCGCAGGAACAGATCGATGTCGTAAACGCTCATTTGGTCAGGATGCTTGGTCCACACACCGTCCGGACCGCGGAAATCAGGGATGCCGGCGGACGTGGAAATGCCCGCCCCGGTTAATACAGCAATCTTCTTGGTCATAACTACAGGTATACCCGCGATTCATGAACGAAATCCGATGACGGAGCGCTGTCATGCGCCGATTGTGCGCCGGCAGTGTGGTTGCCGAGAGATGAACGCAGGGCCGACAAGCTGAAAACTCTCGCGACACGCCAGCCGAATAGTGGATTTGATGCTTTTCAGAAACATTTGAGGGGTTAACCTAGCCTCATCAGAGCAAAGTGGGCTCTGTGCGACACGCCGAGGGAACCGCGCTGTTATGCCGATTCCTGGGGTTTTTGTGCGCCTTGATTTGCGTGAATCCGGACATGCGTGTAAGTTATTCAC
>OCSH01001070.1_pt1 | contig 22518 bp, 21 predicted proteins | sample 1538371 | NCBI WGS metagenome assembly OCSH01 (sample SAMN04571687, study PRJEB22368) | human gut metagenome | biome: human gut; material: stool | host: Homo sapiens | place: Luxembourg | collected 2012-06-01 | reverse complement strand
AAATCCGAGCCCTTCTCCTATCGAGAAAAGGTTCGGATTTTCATGGTTTGGTGCGGATAAGAGGACTTGAACCTCCACCGAGTTGCCCCGATTAGAACCTGAATCTAACGCGTCTGCCAATTCCGCCATATCCGCATATTCTGTTTTCGTTCGAGCTGTTTGGCTCGGAACGTTGATAATTATACCACGGATCTTGGAAAAGTCAAGCGTTTTTTGCAAAAAAGTTTTTACTCCGTCCTCGCGGGGCGGGTGCTGACCTCGCCGTGGCGGAGGGCCTCGGTGCGGCCGCCCTCGCGCTCGACGACCAGATGGCCGTGGTCATCGATGAAAAGGGCCTTGGCGGCGTAGCTTTCGCTGCCGGTGCAGACGGTGACCCAGTGGCCCGGCACGAAGCACCGGGCGCGGTACTCGTCCAGACAGTCGAAGGCGGGGCAGAGGGCCAGCAGCTCCCGCGCGATGGCACCGGCCAGCGCGGTGCGGCTGACGGGGGACGGGCCGCCGGGGAAGAGGCTGCCCGCCGTGGGGGCCAGCTCCTCCGGCCAGTCGGCGGGGGTGGTGGTCAGGTTCAGGCCGATGCCCACCACCAGCCACTCCACTTGGCCGCTCTCGATGTCGGTGCCCGCCTCGGTCAGGATGCCGCAGACCTTTTTGCCCTGATAATACAGGTCGTTCACCCACTTGATGCCCAGTTCCAGCCCGCAGAGCGCTTTCACGGCCCGCGCCACGGAGACCGCCGCGGCGATGGTGGCGGTCTGGGCGTCGGCGGCGGAAAGGGCCGGGCGGAGCAGCAGGGAACAATAGACGCCCTTCCCGGCGGGGCTTTCGAATCTGCGGCCCAGCCGCCCGCGCCCGGCCTTCTGCTGGCCCGCCAGCACCAGCGTGCCGTGGGGGGCACCGGCCAGCGCCAGTTGTTTGGCGGTCAGGTTGGAGCTTTCGAGGGTGTCGTAGATGTAGATGGGGGCCGGGTATTTGCCTACGGCCTCGGCGCAGAAGGGGTCGCCGCCCGCCAGCCGGTAGCCCCGGCGGGGGGCCGAGTCCAGCGCGTAGCCCTGCGCGGTGAGGGCCAGCGCCGCCTTGTGGATGGCCGCCCGGCTCACGCCCAGCGCCTCGGCGAGCTGCTGGCCGGAGATGTACCCGCCCTCGGCAGCGGAAAGCGCCGCCAGCAGGGCCTGCTTCGTACTTTGCGCCATGGCCTTTTCCTCCTGCGAACTTTGTGTTATGATACCATTATACCAGATGTGCCCGCCGTTTGCTGAAGAAATTTTCCGGATTTTTGCAGGAAACCGCCCGGCAGATCCGTATAAGAGTACAGAAGGGCCGCCCAAAGCTGCCCCGAATGCTGCGAAAGGAGGTCCTGCAGACCGTTGACTACACTGGAATTCAGCGCGCTGGTGCAGAAGTATCAGGGGCTTGTCTACACCGTCTGCCACCAGCTCGTGCCGGACGAAGGCGATGCACAAGACCTCGCGCAGGAAACGTTTCTGGCGGCGTGGCGTGCCATGGACCGCTGCCCGCCCGGCTACGAAAAGCAGTGGCTGGCGCGCATTGCGTCCAACAAGGCGAAGGATCATCTGCGCAGCGCGTGGGTGCGGCGGGTGAATACCCCCGGCGACGAGGTGCTGGCGCTGGAAGGTGCCCCGCCCGGCTCCGACCCCGAACAGCGGGTGCTCGACGCGCTGAGCGAGGAGACCCTGACCCAGATGATCCTGAACCTGCGGGAGCCTTACAAGACGCCCTGCCGCCTGATGCTGCTGGAGCAGCACACCGCCGCCGAGGCCGCCCGGCTCTGCGGCCGACCGCAGAAGACGGTGGAGGCGCAAATTTACCGGGCCAAAAAGATGCTGGCGGAACAGATCCGTCAGGAAAGGAGGAGCGAAGATGGAATTGTTTCGTGAGGACGGCTGCCTGACCGACGAGGGCCTTCTGGCCGTGACGAAGGGCGGGCTGGATGAGCTGGGGCGGCTGGAGACCGCCGAACACCTGTCCTACTGCGATCGCTGCATGGACCGCTACACGGCGCTGTTGACGGCGGATGCACTGGAAACGCCGCCAAAGCCGCTGCGCGGGGCCGTGATGAGCAATATCTGGGTGCGGCTGATGCAGAACACCTATGGCCGGGTGGCCGTGGCCAGCGTGGCGGCGGTGCTGGCGCTGACCATGTGGAAGACCGGTGCCCTCGGCCAGATCACCCGCCTTGGCTCCGAACTCAACACGGTGCTGCCCGCGAGCCAGACACAGCCGGTGGAAGAAGAACGTCCGGCGGTGCCGGAGCCGCAGGGCAAGCCGGTAGAAACGCGGGCCGACCGGGACAACGCCGGGAAGCTCTCCGGCCCGCTGCAGCGGCTGCTGGACACCGTGCCCCACACCACCGAATCAAATGCTACAACTTGAGAAACGAGGAACTGGACTTATGAAGAAAAACGGGATTTTGACCCTGCTGTTCGCGCTGATTCCGGGCGCGGGGGAGATGTATCAGGGCTATATGAAGCGCGGCCTGTCGCTCATTACGATGTTCTGCCTGCCCGCTGCCCTTGGTGCCATGACGCGGATCGAAATATTATATATCGGACTGCCCATCGTCTATATGTACAGCTTTTTCGATACCTTCAATCTGCGGGCGCAGATCGGGATGGGCACCGCCCCGGAGGACGATTACCTTGTCCACTTTGACCCCCATGATAAGCGCCTTGCGCAGCTTCTGGCCGACAGCCACAAGCTGCTGGGCTGGGCGCTCATCGCCTTCGGTGCGCTGGTGGGCTACCAGAACATCCTCATGAACACCCTCGGCGACCTGCTCTGGCGCTGGGGCAAGACGAGCCCGGTCTTCCGGGCACTCTATCTGGTCATGGACCAACTGCCGGAGGTGGTGGTCTGCGTGGCCCTCATCGTCTGCGGCATCTGGCTGGTGAAAGGCCCCCGCACCGCCAAGAAGCCCCAGCCCGCCGACGAGGCGGACGAGGAGTTCACCGAGTACCAGCCGCAGGAGCATAAAAAGGTCAACGTACAGGCCATCCTGAACAGCATCGGCCATCGGAACGCCGAGGCCGACGGGGAGCCGGAGGACACCAAGGAGGACGACGATGGAACCGAACAAAACTGAGCGGACGGCAGAGGCTGCCGCGCCGGAAGCGCCCCAGACGCCGAAAAACCTCCCCGTGCGCCGGGTGGGCAGCCTGACGCTGGGGGTCTGCCTGATAGCAGCAGGAGCGTTCTTCCTGTGCTACTACTTCCTGCCCCATTTCAATTGGGAGCTGGTCCTCAAGATCGCCCCGGCGGCGGGGCTGTGTCTGCTGGGCGGTGAGGTGCTCTACTTTGCCGCAAAGCCGGGAAAGTGGAAGTACGATTTCCTGTCCGTCTTCTTCTGCCTGTGCCTGATGGCGGTCTGCCTGTGCATGAGCGCTCTGCCCATGGTGCTGGACCGCATCGACCCGGCCAACGAAGCACGGGTGGCCAAGATCGCAGCGGACTACGAAAATACCCTCTATGCCGCCATCCGGGACGAGGCCCCGGACATCCCCCTGAAGGACCTCCGGGCAGGGCTGTACGACTACTACGGCAGCGCCGAGACGGCTACCGCCGCCGCCAGCGACCTCAACAGCGGCCTTGGCGTGCTGCGGGTGAACATCGAGCTGTTCGGCCCCTATGAGCAGAAGGCGGCCTTCGCCACCGACTGCCGGAAGATCACCGACATCATCCGGCAGCAGACCGCCCAGCCCACCGGCGTGACCTTCTTCTACGACGGCATCGAGGTGGCGGACAGCGAGGAGCTGCACACCGGCAGCATGAAGCAGGAATGCAGCTACACCCTGAATCTGGACAGCAATGCCCAGCTGGACTGGACCGCTGACCAGATGACCAAGCAGACCGAAGCGTCCTATCTGCTGGACGAGGAGAATACCGCCGCCGAGCGTGAGGCGGAGGACTGAGACCCCCCTTTTGTTCTGCCCCCGGATGCGATATAATAGAGAAAATGGGAACAGGAGGGGAGCGCTATGCACTATACAGTCCGGCATTTTGATCTGCCGCTGCTGGAATTCGAAGCCGATATGGACAGCGCGGAGACGAATCTCCGAATCGTAAAGGTCTACGATGAAAACCGGGCATTCCTGCCGCTGAATCTGACGGTTTCAGAAGATGGACTTGGGCGGTGGCTGCGGCATCGCACGATCCCGAAGAATCGTGCGTATGTGGATGCGCTGCTCTCCAAGGTAGGGCTTTCGCTGAACCGCCCGCTGGGCATCATCACGGTCTGCAAAGGTCTTTCCCTGAACGATTGCTTTTGGGTTGATGCAGAAGGGTCTGGCGACACCTTTGCAAAGGTGAATCTATACGATAACCGATTCAGTCAGGTGCTGGCAGCCATTGCATTTACCGGTTACGGCAGCAGTGTGCGGACATCGCTGGCGTCCTGCCCGGAGTTCTCGACCAACGGAATGCTGCCGAAATGCTGGCGGCGGATGAACGGGAAGATCTATCTGTACAAAGGCGGAACGGTCGGCTTCAGCAATACCGGATTTGAGCCGTATTCAGAGCTGTATGCGTATCAGGTCGCACAGGCAATGGGGTTGAACGCCATCCGTTACACCCTGACAAAAGACCTGAAGAAAACGCTCTGCTCCAAATGTGAGCTCTTCACCAGCAAGGAATATTCCTACCTGCCAGTGGGCCAGCTCGTGCCGAAGGGCGGGATGAAAGCGGTCCGCGCCTATTACGAAACGCTGGGACAGCCTTTTGTGGATGCACTGGAAGATATGGTCGTGTTCGACGCGGTCATCTGCAATACAGACCGTCACTACGGAAATTTTGGCGTTCTGGTAAAAAACGAGACCAACACGATCGCGGCTCCCGCCCCACTGTTTGACCACGGCAATTCACTGTTCAGTCTGGGCGGCGCAGAACTTTGGGAGGACCAGAAAGCGTTCGACCGCTATGCGCGTGCATTGCTTCCGCTGGCGTATGATGATTTTTTTGCGGAAGCAAAAGCAGTTCTGCGGCCTCGTCACCGCGCCATGCTGCATAAACTGTTGGAGTTCCGGTTTGACCGCCGGGCTGCACACTACAATTTGCCGCCGAAACGGCTCAAAATGATCGAAAAAGAAGTCCAGCGGCGGGCACGAGTCCTGCTCGGATGAGACAAAAGGTCCCCCGGAGCGCTGCAACGTTCCGGGGGGCCTTTGCGTATTCAGGAAAGGAGCATCAGCCGGGGTATCTCCGGACCTCCAGCAGCTCCTCGGCCCGGGCGAGCTGCGCCGCAGTGGGCGGAACCGCGTCGGGCAGGGGGTAGGGGATGTTCAGCTTCTGCCACTTGAACAGCCCCAAGGTGTGATAGGGCAGCACCTCCACCCGCTGCACGGTCTGGAGCGACCGGATGAAGTCTGCGGTGCGGCGCAGACCCTCTTCGTCGTCGGTCAGGCCGGGCACCAGCACATGCCGGATCCAGAGGGGAACGCCCAGCTCCGAGATGTGCCGGGCCATGGCAAGGATGTTGGCGTTGTCCTTGCCGGTGAGGCGGCGGTGCTTTTCGGGGTCGATCTCTTTCAGGTCAAGGATGACGAGGCTGGTGGACTGCATCAGGGTGTCAAACTTGGCCAGATAGGCCGGGTCGTCGGGGCGGAAAGGTTCACCGGCTGTGTCCAGCGCGGTGTGCACGCCCTTGGCGCGGGCAAGCTGGAAGAACTTCGTCACGAAGTCCATCTGCCGCAGCGGCTCGCCGCCGCTGACCGTGATGCCGCCCTTTCTGCCCCAGTAGTTGCGGTAGCGGTAGACCCGCTGGAACAACTGCTCCGGCGTCCACTCCTCGCCGCCGTCGGCCCATGTCTCCGGGTTGTGGCAGTATTTGCACCGCAGAGCGCAGCCTTGCAGGAAGACTACGAACCGGACGCCGGGGCCGTCCACCGAGCCGAAGCTCTCCAGCGAGTGAATGCGGCCGATGAGGTCACAGGGCTGCATGGCAGGTGCGGGAGATGACGTCCATCTGCTGCTCGCGGGTCAGGTCGATGAACTTGACCGCGTAGCCGGAGACGCGGATGGTGAAGTTGGCGTACTCTTCCTTTTCGGGGTGCTCCATGGCGTCCAGCAGCTTCTCCTTGCCGAAGACGTTGACGTTCAGGTGGTGGGCACCCTGATCGAAGTAGCCGTCCATGACCTGCACCAGATTCTCCACCCGCTCGCCCTCGCTGTGGCCCAGCGCGTCGGGGTTGATGGTCTGGGTGTTGGAGATGCCGTCCAGCGCCCAGTGGTAGGGCAGCTTTGCCACGGAGTTCAGGGAAGCCAGCAGACCGTTCTGCTCTGCGCCGTAGCTGGGGTTGGCACCGGGGGCAAAGGGGGTAAAGGCGGCGCGGCCGTCGGGCAGGGCGCCGGTGTACTTGCCGTAGACCACGTTGGAGGTGATGGTCAGGATGGAGGTGGTAGCCTCGGAGTTGCGGTAGGTGTGGCGCTTCTTGATCATCTCAAGGAAGGTGCGCAGCAGCCAGACGCCGATCTCGTCGGCGCGGTCATCGTCGTTGCCATACTTCGGGAAGTCGCCCTCGACCTCGAAGCCGGTGGCAAGACCCATCTCGTCGCGCACGACCTTGACCTTGGCGTACTTGATGGCGCTCAGGGAGTCGATGACGTGGGAGAAGCCGGCGATACCGGTGGCGAAGGTGCGGCGGACATCGGTGTCGATGAGGGCCATCTCAGCCTCTTCGTAGTAGTACTTGTCGTGCATATACTGGATGAGGTTCAGCACGTTGACGTACAGGCCGGCCAGCCAGTCCAGCATCTGCACGTACTTGGGCAGCACTTCGTCATAGCTCAGGTACTCGCTGGTGATGGGGGCGTAGTTGGGGCCGCACTGCTCGTGGTACTTCTCGTCCACGCCGCCGTTGATGGCGTACAACAGGCACTTGGCGAGGTTGGCGCGGGCACCGAAGAACTGCATCTCCTTGCCGGTCTGGGTGGCAGACACGCAGCAGCAGATGGAGTAATCATCGCCCCAGACGGGCTTCATCACATCGTCGTTCTCGTACTGGACGGAGCTGGTGAGGATGGAGACCTTGGCGGCGTACTTCTTGAAGGCTTCGGGCAGGGCAGAGGAGTACAGAACGGTCAGGTTCGGCTCCGGTGCGGGGCCCATGTTCTCCAGCGTGTGCAGGAAGCGGTAGCAGTTCTTGGTGACCATGCTGCGGCCGTCCATGCCGATGCCGCCCACTTCCAGCGTTGCCCAGACGGGGTCGCCGGAGAACAGCTGGTTGTAGCTGGGGATGCGGGCGAACTTGACCATGCGGAACTTCATGACCATGTGGTCGATCAGCTCCTGTGCCTCGCTCTCGGTCAGGATGCCCTTGTCCAGATCCCGCTGGATGTAGATGTCGAGGAAGGTGGAGATGCGGCCCACGCTCATGGCAGCGCCGTTCTGGGTCTTGATGGCGGCAAGATAGCCGAAGTAGAGCCACTGGCAAGCCTCTTTGGCGTTCTTGGCGGGCTGGGAGATGTCGAAGCCGTAGGCCTCGGCCATCTTCTTCATGCCCTTCAGGGCGTTGATCTGGCGGGCGATCTCCTCCCGCAGACGGATGACGTCATCGGTCATGGTGCCGTCGCCGCAGTTGGCGAAGTCCTCCTGCTTGAACTGGATCAGGGCATCGATGCCGTACAGGGCCACGCGGCGGTAGTCGCCGACGATGCGGCCGCGGCCGTAGGTGTCGGGCAGACCAGTGATGATGTGGGTGTGGCGGGCCTTCTTCATTTCCGGGGTGTAAGCATCGAAGACCGCCTGATTGTGGGTACGGGTGTAGTCGGTGAAGATCTTGTGCAGCTCTTCGCTGGGCTGATAGCCGTAGGTGGTGCAGGCCTGTTCGGCCATCTTGATGCCGCCGTAGGGCATGAAGGCGCGCTTCAGGGGCTTGTCGGTCTGCAGACCCACGACCTGCTCCAGATCCTTCAGCTCCTCGTCGATGTAGCCGGGGCCGTATGCGGTCAGGCTGCTGACCACTTCGGTCTCCATATCCAGCACGCCGCCCTTGGCGCGCTCTTCCTTCTGGAGCTTCTGCAAAGCTCCCCACAGTTTGTTGGTCGCCTCGGTGGGACCGGCCAAGAACGACTCGTCGCCGTCGTACGGGGTGTAGTTCTTCTGGATGAAGTCGCGCACGTTGACTTCCTCTTTCCAGATACGGCCCTCAAAGCCTTCCCACTGTTCAAAATCGATCATTGGAACCTCCTTGCTCCTTGCCATTCCATTGGCAGTTAGCATTATCTAACTATTGAGCCTTTGAAAAACCGCATCCAATGCGGCTTTCTGGGGGCGGGCGAATGGGCGGCGAGGCGCGTGACGTTCCGCGCCCGGCAGCCTTAACACTATAATAGCAATGATCCCTCGAAAAAGCAAGAGGGAATGGATGGATTTTACACAAAAGCGGCAAAAGGTTCTTAGCACAAGTGCCCAATTTTCCGGAAAAAAACTTTTTCTGAAAAAAGTTCAAAAGGGGGCTTGACAGTCATGACAAACTATGGTATCCTGTTGTCACGGCAAGGTTAGTTAAATCTAACCGAGGCTGCGGGACCTTCTGCAAAGGGTTCCGATTCCTCCATTCCATACTCTCTTTTTCTTTTGGCAGGGCGCGGCATTCTGGTTTGCTCCGCTCCCTCCTGCGCGGTGAAGGCGGCTCTGGTACGGCGGCCTTCACGAAAACAGAAAACAAAAACGGGACATGTCGCTTGACCACCGACGTGCCCCGATTTTTGTTTTTGCCCTTACTGTAGAAAATCTAATGGCCAAGTTCAAAAATAATAATATAGCTACGTTCTATATTCGATGTTGGCCAAGTTGGCGAAGTTCCGTTTGGTGGCCAAGTTCGAACTTGGCCAAGCTATTTCGAAGTTGGCCAAGCTGGCGAAGTTCGATTCTGAACGAAGCTGCGTTATAAAAACCGAACTTGGCCATTTAACTTGCTTGTCTAGGAGGCTGGCCGAGTTCGCGGGGAAGCGAACCGCGCCGCCGGGTCAGCGGGGCTGGTCCTCCAAATGCTTCTGGGCGAAGAGGGAGACAACGGCACTGAAGCCGAAGACGAAGTAGTAGCTGGCGATGCGGAAGAGCATCAGGGTGCTCACGGCCTCGCCGTTGGACAGAAAGGAGCTGAAGACGAGGAGGAAGGCCGTTTCGATGGAACCCATGCCCGCCACGTTGGGCAGGGCGTTGGAGAGGAAGAGCATCAGGCTGGTGAGGAGCTGCACCTGCCAGAAGCTCAGGCCGCAGGGCAGCCCCATGAACCGGATGCAGAGGAAAGGCAGGGTGAACAGCAGGAACAGCTTGACCGTGTGCAGGGCGAAGATCTTGACGCAGCGGCCCTTGTCGGCCAGCAGGTGACGGCTCTCGGTGCCGAGGGTGTCCAGCTGCTCCAGCCACGTTTCCCGGCGGGTCTGCCATTTTTCGGTCTTGGGCAGACAGCCCAGCGCCCAGCGGGCGAGCCGCTGGATGAGGGGCGAAACGCAGAGCAGCACCAGCCCCACGATGATCGCCGCCACCACGAAGTAGGCCATGGGCAGGTAGTTCATCACGCCGGAGGTGTTGGCCGCCAGCCACCGGCGCTGAAGCAGCAGCATCACCGTGGCATAGAGCAGGACCGTGGTCTTGTGGAAAACGTATTGCAGGGTCATCAGGCCCACGCCGGGGCCCAGCGGCAGCCCGCTGCGGTAGAGGTAGTAGGACTGCATCGGCATGGACCCGGCCCCAAGGCAGATGACGTTGCCGAAGCTGCCCATGAACGCCGATTCCAGCGCCTGACGCAGGGTGAACCGGGGCAGTCGGCTCCGGACGATGACGTAGCTGACAAGGCCCTCCAGCACCGGGTAGGTCAGGCCGACGGCCAGCACCACGGCCACCTGCCAGAACTTCAACTGCGCCAGCGCCGAGGAGATCTCGGCCCAGTGGCTCTTGAAGATCCAGAAGACGACGCCGGTCAGCACCACGAGGATCGTGATGGACAGGGCCGCCTTTTTGCGGGATGGCTGCCGGGGGGCGGGTCGATTCATGGATGAGGAGCTCCTTTCGTACTGTTGGTTGAAGTATACCACGCCAGCACCCCGGTTTTGTGAACTTGTATCGAATTTTTCTCAGCAAATGGAGGAAAGTGATAAAAGAAAAAGGGAAACTCCCTCAGTCACGGCTTCGCCGCGCCAGCTCCCTCTCGGAGGGAGCCTTGGCGTAACGGTCAGCTGTGAAAGCCTCCCTCATAGAGGGAGGTGGCATCGCGTCAGCGATGACGGAAGGAGTTTCCACAAATTTATTCAGTCAGTTCCTTCACCGCTGCGGTGAGGGTCTGTTCAAAGGACTGCTTGGAGTAATGGGTCTCGTAGAGCTTCCGGCAGGCGGCCTTCATGGCGGCCAGTTTCTCCGGGTGGAAGATGGCCCACTCCAGCAGCGCGGCCAGCTTCTGCGGGTCGTCGTCGGGGTAGGTGAAACCGTCCACCCCTTCGGTGATGACCCCGGCGGTGCCGGTGTGCTCCGACACGATGGAGGGCTTGCCGAAGATGAGGCCCTCGGTGACGAAGGTGGGCATGGGGTCGTCGCGGGAGGCGCAGACCAGACAGGTGCACTGCTCCATCAGGTTCTTGATCTCGTCCCGGCTGAGCCGCTTGCAGTAGAAGACATTCTCCGGGCAGTCGGTGGTCAGGGAGCGGACGGCGTCCATCATCTCCTTGTCCGCCGCCATGCCGACGAAGAGGAAGGTGGCCTTGTTCCGCACCTCCTCCGGCAGCAGCCGGATGGCGGCGCAGAAGATGTCGTGGCCCTTCCGGCGCTCAAAGGAGCCGACGGTGGCAAAGAGGGGCTTGTCGGCGGGGTAGCCGAGGTCGCAGCGGGGGAAATCCTCCGCCGCATAGTCAGGCAAGCCGTAGATGAGCTGGCCGATCTGGAAATCGGGCCGGACGGCGTGCATGGCGTTGGCGGCGTGGTGGCCCACCGAGTACAGCCGGACATTCTCGGCCAGCTTCGTGGGGATCTGGTGGGCGATGTGGGGGTAGCCCGCAAAGGCATCGTGGAGCCACCACAGCACCGGCACGGCGGTGCCGCTGAGGGCCCGCACCGTCCGGGCCATGACCACGGTGTTGACGAGGACGAGGTCGGTGCAGAGGGCCAGCCCCCAGAGGTTCGGGGTGGCGCGGATGCCCGGCCGGGTGATGACGGCGGCCCCGGCGTCCACGAAGAGCTGCAGCGCCCCGCCATCGCTGGGGCCCAGCACCACCACTTCGTAGCCCATGCTGCGCAGCACCGGCACGGCGCTGACCAGCACGATGGGAGCACCGGTCATGTCGAGGACATGGCTCATGAGGAAGGCCCGCTTGCCCGTGGCCGAGAACGCATCCTCGGCGCAGATGTCCCGCTCGTAGTGGAGCAGAGCCTGTGGGATGCGGGCGGGGTGGGCGCAGAACTGCGCGGCCAGCGCCAGCAGCTCTGTGACGTTTTCGGGGTCCTTGGCGGCGGCGCGGCAGCGCTCCAGCAGGGGGCGGCTGACAAGGGCGCAGCGGTTCTGGGCCAGATGGGCCCGGCTCTGGTAGAGGGCCGTGGCCCCCCCGAAGCCGAAGACGGCGTTGCAGACTGCGTAATCTGCGCCGTCCTGCAAGGCTTTTGCAAAGCACATCAGGGCGGTGGACATGCACTCCACGTCCTCGCTGACGAGGAGCACGCCGTCCACCCCCTCGGTCAAGGCGGAGCCAAGGGTATCCGCCAGCCGGAACTTGCGGTGGAGCTGGTCGGCAAGGGTGGCGCGCAGGGCGGTGTTCCGCCCCGGCGCGTAGACCAGCAGATAGGTGCTCTGGGTATCGTAATAACCCTGCGCGGCCAGTTGGCTCTGCTGCAGGGGGCTGTAACTGCTGTACATGGCGTCCCTCCCGTTAATGGCTGCGGCGGAACAACCCCAGCAGACGGCGCAGCGGCAGGGTCAGCTTCCAACTGCTGCTGTTCAACACGCCCTCCAAGGAAGTCTCGTAGGACTGGCAGCGGGCGGCGACCTCGGCGTTTTTCTGGTGCAGTTCGGCGATCTGCTGGTGCAGCAGGGCTACGGTCTGCTGCTGGGCGGCCACAGCCTGTTCCAGCTCGGCGATGTGCTGCTTTTCGCCGTCCTTGTTCTTCTGCAGGAGCTGGACGCTTTCCAGCAGGGCGCAGAAGAGAGGCTCGTCCGCCAGCTTTTCCAGCGGGTAGTAGCAGTAGCTCACCACCAGTTTCATCCCGGCGGGGTACTGGCTCAGGCCCTCCAGCCGGTAGTTGGGGTCATCGCCGAGGAAGAGGGTGGTGTCCCCCTGCAGATTGGTGCCGTTGGCGGGCTCCCAGACGATGCGGTCGTCGGAGAACAGGAGCTGGGTCACGCAGCAGGGCAGCTCGCCCGGATCGAAGCGGAGCTTCTGAGCCGCCACCGGCAGCTCAAACGTAGCCGTCACAGCCCCGGTCAGCTCGTCGATGGTGCAGTCGGGGGCGGTCAGCGTATCTTTTTCGGAAAAGCCGAAGCCGGTATCGTAATAGAGCAGCGGCTGCAGCAGGGTGGGCGAGTCGGTGCGCATCTCGCGCTGGGGGTGGGCGGCGGCACAGGCCTGTACCTCCTGTTCCAGCGCAAGGCACCGCTGGGCCAGCCGGGAAACGCCCTCGTCCGAGAGCTTGAGCTGCTGTTCGAGGTCCGCGATCCGGCCCTGCAGGGCCGCCGTGGTGGCAGGAGCTTCGTTGGTCATGACTGGATTCTCCTCATCATAATATATTTCACTTCAGCGGGAAAGACCCGCAAAAAAAATCAGTGTTTTGCCGCATACTGCCGGGGCTGTGCTTCCCGGCTCTTGGCTGCCACGGTGCGCCGGAATTTCCGATCCTTCCAGCGGAGCAGCAGCTCACAGAACAGCAGCACCGACCCCATGGAGAGCGTGAACTGCAAGACCACGCCCAACACCGGGTGGGCCGCAAACTTCTGGGGCATCAGATACCACGGGATCGCGGTCAGCTCAACGGTGTGGATGCAGAAGATATACAGAGACCGGCGGCCGATGGCTTGGATGCCGCGGGTCACGAAGTTGTCCACCCGGCGCTGGAACCAGAGGACCATGGACAGGATGCCAAGGCCGGCCCCGGCGTCCAGCAGGATGCTCACCGGGCCGAAGTTCCACTGGGCCATGGAAACGCAGTCGGTGCTCTGGGTGAGCAGCACAAGAACTGCCACGGCGGCCGCGCAGCCCATCAGGGTGTTTTTCAACCTGCGGGACAGGGGTTTGTCGAAAATTTTATGCTTCTTGGCGAGGTAGCCCACGTAGAGCGTCGGAACGGTGACCATGCCCTGCCCGATGCAGAAGGGGGCCTCCCATGTGATGCAGATGCCCCAGCCCAGCAACATGGTGCCCAGCACTGCCCAGTTTGTGTAGGCTTCGGGGAAGATATTCAGGATCAGGTCCAGCAGGATCCACGCGATCATCAGGGAAAGTAAGTACCACATGGGCCCGCAGGAGAAGAAGGTCTGGCCGAAATACTCCGCCGTGTGGGGCAGCCCCAGCGCAAAGCCGCCCAGCACCTTGCCGGTCTCATAGGTGGCGTTGTGGAGGGAGCCGTAGCAGAGATAGTGGATGAGGAAGTGGAACACCGTGGTGGCGATGCCCGTATAAATGTAAGGCTTGAGCAGGGTCGTCACCTGCTGGTCGATGCACTTGCCGATGGAACGCTTGCGGAAGCCGTAGCCGCTGGCGATGTAGAACGCGGCCATCAGGGATTCGCGGTAGGCGAACATACAAAAGGTCAGCAGGTTGATGCTGCCGGAACCCATCGGATACAGCTCACCGGTGTGCGCGAACACGATGGTCAACATACCGATGCCCTTGAGCAGGTCGAACATGCCAAGCGAATTGGCCGTGCGGGGTTTGGTACCCTCCATGAAAAGCCCTCCTTTGCGCCAGATCACCTTGGAGGTGGCTGATTGCCGAAATTCGGGCGCAAGATGTTAAAAGTTACAAAATCGTTATAAATAAGTATAATGCTTTTCTGAGGTTCTGTCAATGAAAGCGGGCAGAACAAAAAAAGCCCCCAAGGCTGTGCAAAGTGTACCACAGCAGCCGCCCCTGCGCAACGAATGGGAGCAAATCCCATCTCCCTGCACAAGTTGAGTGCAAGTTTAAATTGCATATTTGTGCAATTAAAACTTGCATTTGTCCCCGCTGTGCTGTATACTGGGAGACGAAAGCTGCGCTGCCGCTGAAATTGGGCGGCGGCCGAGGAACACCGAACGAATAAGGAGTGTGCAAAAGATGACCAGAGAAGAGTGCTGTGCCGTGGTTTCGGAAAAAGAGATGCCGATGACGGTTTATGATATGGTCGCTGCCATGCAGGAGAAGTTTGCTTCCCGCCCGGCGTTCCGCTGGGTGGACGACGCCACCACCACCGTGAAGGAGAAGACCTACGGCGAGTTCGTGGCCGACATCCGGAAGATGACCGGCTATCTGCAAGAAACTGTTGCCGATCTCAAGGGCCAGCGGATCGCGATCCTGAGCCGCACCAATTATGAGTACGGCGTGGTGGCCTTCGGCACCATGATGGCCGGGGCCGTCATCGTGACCCTGAACCAGAAGAAGACTTGGCCGGAGCTGGAATATGAGCTGGGCCTCAGCGAGCCCGCCCTGATCTTCACCGACGGCATCGACTATGGCTACGCCGAGGAGCTGAAGGCTGCTTACGGCGGCAAGCTCCGCCCCATGAACGCCTACGAGGGCAGCGCACCCGCCGCCTTGGAGAACCGCATCGACCCCGACGGGCTGCGGATGCTGCTATTCACCTCCGGCACCACCGGCCGCAGCAAGGGCGTCATGCTCAGCGAGAAAAACTACTTCACCGCCATAAAGATGTACATCGACGGCCAGAAGGTCATGCCCGAAGTGGCCCCCAAGGATATGGATCAGCTCTTCAGCCACTTCACGCTGGTGCCCATGTTCCACCTGTCCGGCTTCATCTGCTACTTCGCCTACGGCATTCAGGGCTGGACGCTGAACCTTTGCGCCGACCCCCGCGATATGCGCCGGGACATGAGCATGATGCACAGCGACGCCATGTCCACCCCGCCGGTGCTGGTGGAGATGATCTACAACGAGATCCGCCGCGGCAATCAGGAAAAGCTGAACGGCCTGTGGAACCTGAGCTGCTCTTCCGCCATCCTCGACCCGCAGATCCTGCACTACCTCGTGGAGCACGGCATCTACATCAACCAGTGCTACTCCATGACCGAGCTGGCCGGCTACGGTCTGCTGAACGTGGTGCAGGAGGGCGAACACCTCCGCGCACTGGGCAAGCCGGACGGCTTCTGCGAGGTCAAGCTGGACGAGACCGGCGAGATCTGCGTCCGGGGCGGCGCGGTCATGCTGGGCTATTATAAGGACCCGGAGGCCACCGCCGAGGCCATCGACAAGGACGGCTGGCTCCACAGCGGCGACCTCGCCCGTGTGGATGAGGACGGCTTCTATTACATCACCGGCCGCAAGAAGAACCTCATCATCCTCGACAGCGGCGAGAATGTCAGCCCCGAAGAGCTGGAAAAGCTGCTGGGCAAGTGCGCCGACATCAAGGAGTGCATCGTGAAGGAGATGGGCAAGAAGATCGGTGCCGTCATCTGCTGCGAGCCGGAGAAGGAGCAGGCTGTCCGCACCTTCGTCACCGAACTGAACCGCACCCTGCCGCTGTACAAGCGGATCAGTGCCGTGGAGTGCACCGCAGAGCCCCTGCCCCGCAACGCGCTGGGCAAGCTGCTGCGCAGGTAAGAAACGCTTTTGTAGAAAATCTGTAAACCTGACCGGCGAAATGTTGCAATTGCCCCGTAAAACGGGTATTATAAAACTGTATGACGTCGGGTAAGGCCGGGACCAGAATGGGAGACCGGGCCGCAGGGGGCCGCACCGGAGAAGCGCGCCCTTGCAGCGACGCTGAAATCCATCATGGAAAGGAAGATTTTTTGATGCAAAGAGCAGAAATCGTGTCCCAGATCCTCGCGATCCTTGAGGACGTGGCAGAGATCAGCCCGGAGGATGTGAGGGAAGACAGCGTCCTGATGGACGACCTCGACCTGTCCTCCATGGAGATCCTGACCGTTGTGGCGGATCTTGAGGAAATGTTTGGTCTGCGCATCCCCGAAAAGGAACTGCGCAATTTCGTGACCATCGGCGATGTGGCAGATTATTTGGAGGCTAACGCGGGGTGAACGGATCCCTCGCGGACGGGCGGGGCGTTTCCCCCTTCATGACGCTGGTGCTGATGCCGTACTGCAATCGAAGGATAAAGAGAAAGACCGGTTTCGCAAGCTGCGAAACCGGTCTTTTTGCGCTTTAGAAGGAGCCGCCCGACGAACCGCCGAAGCCGTCGCTGTCCACCGACGAGCCGCCGGAGGAAGAGCTTTCCTCGTGGGGCGGGTCGTAGACCTCCACGCGGTCGGTGTGGGTGTAGTGGTCGCGCTGGACCCGGAGCTTGAGCCCGGCCCCGATGTAGTCATCGGCTTCGGTCTTCCGCTTGGCCGTCTTCATCTGAGCATAGAGGATGCTGCACACGATGGCGGCGATGAGGGACGGGATGCCCACCACGATGAGGATGCCGAAGATGCCGAGGTCGCCGTCCGGGTCGTTGTCGTAATCCAGCGGCTCGCCGTTCTCGGCGTAGAAATCCAGCGTATCGGCGCACAGGTCGATGTAGGTCTGGGCTGCGTCGGCGTAGTCGCCCTCCGACAGCATGGGCACGACCTCATCTTCGATCTGCTCGATGCGGTAATCGGTAAAGGCCGTCACGCCCCCGCCGTAGGTGATGGTGACGTACTTGCGGGAGCCGAGGGCGATCATGAACAGAATGCCGCTGCGGTCGCTGCCGGAGCCGAGATCGTTGTCGCGGTAGTAGTTCTTCGCGTAGGCACGCTGGTCTTCGTCGCCAATGCTGTCCACGGTGAGGAAATAAACATCGCAGTCGTGGCCGTCGGCGGCGTCCTCGGCGCTGGTTTCCAGCTCGCTGAGGGTGTCGCCGTCGAACAGGCCGTAGTCATCCCGCACCAGCGGGGCCGAAGCCATGGCCGGGAGGCTGAGGCAGACCGCCAGCACAGCGGCGGCCAGCGCCGCACCGAGGCGGCGGAGAGAACAAGTCAGAGTTTTCATTCCGCGCACCTCCTTATAAGTACAGCAGCCAGATGAGGATGGCCATCAGCGGCAGGGCGATGCGGGCGAACCACGCGGCCACCCGGCCCTTGTCCACGGGCAGATCCCCGATGAGCCGCCCGGTCTGGCCGTTCATGGCAAAGAGGAAGTCCTGCTCCTTCCACCGGGTGTGGAGCATCCAGACCGGCAGCAGGGTGTAGTGCGCCTTTTTCATCCGGACGTTGATGTTCTCTTCCAGCGTGTCCACCACCGCGTACTCGGACAGCGTCTGGCGCAGGGCCTCGGCGGTGGAGTTCTCGATGCGGGTCTTGGCCCGGTCGGCGCAGGTCTTGGCGTCCTCGTCGTACCGGTCGGCCAGAAAGCCCGGCAGGTAGGCCGTGGAGAAGGGCTTCAGCTCGCTGTAGTCGAAGGGCTCGATGGAGTCCATGTGCTCGTCGGGCATCTTGCTGGAGCCGTCCACCGGCACGCGGGCAAAGGTGGCCGTGCCCTCGCGGCGGACGTCGTAATGCTGGGTGGTGGTAACGCGGTAGTCGCCCTCGCGGTGGCTCTCGCTCACTTGGCCGTCGTAGCTGCCGCGGGCGTCGGCCTCGGCGTCGAACAGCCAGAAGGGCACGTAGACGCCCTGAATCTCGGCGATGTGGTTCTGGCTCTTGAACGCCTTGGGCAGGAAGGCTTTGCCCTTATAATATTTGGTCAGTTGGGCGATGGCGGCGTTCTTGTCCATCTTGAAGGGCAGGATGTATTCGGGCTTCAGCTTGCCCGAAAGCTTGCCGCCCAGCACGGTGGGGTTGCCGCAGTAGGGGCAGGTGGTGGCCGCCGTGGTGGCGTCGCAGACCAGCTCCGCGCCGCAGGTGGTGCAGGAGTAGCTGGAAAGGCCGCTGGCCTCCGCTTCGCTCCAGACCGGGTTTTCGCCGGCCGCTTTTGCGCGGCGGGCCGCAGCCTTCTTCTCGTCGGAAGCGGCGGCCGCGTCGGCTTTCTGCTGTTTTTGGGCGTATTGGGCCTCGATGTCGGCGACCTCATAGGCCGAGCCGCAGTAGTCGCACACCAGCTTGCCGGTGGTGCTGTCGAAGTGCAGCGGGCCGGTACAGGCCGGGCATTGGTAGTTCGTTACTTTATCAGCCATGGACAGTTGCCTTTCTTATGCGCCGAAGGGCTTGCCGCATTCGGGGCAGAACTTCGGCGGGTTTGCGGGGTCGGCGGGCTCAAAACCGCAGTTTTTGCACTTGGCGGCGGGCTTCGGCTTGCCGCACTCGGAGCAGAATTTGCCGCTGTTCTTCGCGCCGCAGCTGCACACCCAGACCGTCGGAGCTTCGGGCTTCGGCTTGCCGCAGGAGGTGCAGAACCTGCCGGTGTTGCCGCTCTGGCCGCAGGAGCAGGTCCAGCCGTTCGCCGCCGGGGCAGCGGGCTGAGCAGGCTGCTGGGCGCCCATCTGGTACAGGGTCTGTGCATTGACGCCGCCCGCAGCGGCAGCCTGATTCATGCCCATAAAGGCCATGGCGGGGCCGGCGGAGGTGTTGGCGGCAGCGGACTGCATGGCCGCAGCCTGTGCGCCGACGAGGTGGGCGGCTGCACGGGTGGGGTCCATGAAGGCGGCACTGCGCTGTAAGTCCTTGATCATCTGCTCGTCTTCCTCGCTGGCTTTGACGCCGGACACGCCGAGGGAAACGATCTCGATGCCCCGCAGCTTGCTCCACTTGGCGCTCAGGGCCTGATTCAGCGCATCGGCCAGTTCGGTGGTGTGGGCGGGCAGGGAGGAGTAGCGGATGCCCTGCTCGCTGATGCGGGCGAAGGCGGGCTGCAGCGCGGTCATCAGCTCGGTCCGGAGCTGGCCGTCCAGTGCGTCGCGGGTGTAGGCGTTTTCCACATTGCCGCAGACATTGGTGTAAAACAGGATGGGGTTGACGATGCGGTAGCTGTACTCGCCGAAGCACCGGATGGCGATGTCGATGTCGATGCCGGCCCGCTGGTCCACCACCCGGAAGGGCACGGGGTTGGGGGTGCCGTACTTGTTGCCCACCAGCTCCTTGGTGTTGATGTAGTACAGGCGCTGGTCGGTGGCGGCCTGACCGCCGAAGCCGATCCGCTTGCCCATCTCGGCAAAGGCGTCGTCGATGTTCTTCAACCCGCCGCTGAGCAGGGAGGGCTGGGTGCCGGTGCTGTAGGTGTACTCGCCCGGCTCGGCGCACAGCTCCACCACCTTGCCCTGCTCCACGATCAGGGCACACTGGCCGTCGGCCACGGCCACGATGGAGCCGTCGGAGATGATGTTCTCACTGCCGTGCTTGTTGGAGGAACGGCGGTCCGTGCGCTTCTGGCCTTTGACGGCCAGCACGTCCGCGGGGAGGGCGTCGCAGTAAAAATATTCCTTCCACTGGTCGGCCATCACGCCGGAAGCTGCGCTGATTGCTGCTTTTACAAGACCCATAAACCAAATCTCCTTTGTTGTGGTATCAACTCCCTCAGCCACGGCATCCGCCGTGCCAGCTCCCTCAAAGAGGGAGCCTAGGCCCCCTCCCAGAGGGGGCTGACGCCGTCAGGCGGCTGGGGGAGTAATTCTACCGCCCAGTATAGCACAGTTTCCCCCCCAATGGAAACTCCCTCTTGCAATTTCAGCCCGAATGGTGTAGAATACACCCGACAACAAAATACAGGGGAGCTCGTGACGCGGGCTGAGAGGAAGTACCCGAACTTCGACCCTTTTACCTGATGCGGATAATGCCGCCGTAGGAAGTCATAGCGTGTATGAGTTTTTACAGGAGTTTCCGCAGCGGGAACTCCTGTTTTTTGTTGCCGGAAAATCGAAAGGAGCGATCCCCATGAAAAATCTCTCGGTGAAAAAACTGGCTCTGGCCGGAATGCTGTGTGCGCTTGCTGTGGTGGGCAGCGTGTTCAGCTTCCCCATCTTCGGCAGCAAGTGCGCGCCGGTGCAGCACATGGTCAACATCCTGTGCGCGGTGCTGCTGGGGCCCTACTGGGGCCTCGGCGTGGCCTTTGTGGCCTCGCTGCTGCGCAACCTGCTGGGTCTGGGCAGCCTGATGGCCTTCCCCGGCAGCATGTTCGGCGCGCTGCTGTGCGGCGTCGTCTACCACAAGACCCAAAAGCTGCTGCCCACGCTGGTGGGTGAGGTGTTCGGCACCTCCATCCTCGGCGGCCTGTGCGCCTACCCCGTCGCCATCCTGCTGATGGGCAAGAGCGCGGGCGACATCGCGTTCTACGCCTACATCGTGCCCTTCCTCGTCTCCACGGCGGGCGGCGCGGTCATCGCGGGCGTGCTGCTGGCGGCGCTGCAGCGCTCCGGCGCTCTGCACTCGATGCAGACCAGCCTGAGCTGAGGAGGCCTCTGTGGAAACTGCGTTTGGAAAGCGGCTGGACCGGGTGCGGCAAGCCTCCCCTCTTGTCCACTGCATCTCGAACCTCGTCACGGCCAACGACTGTGCCAACATCGTGCTGGCGGCAGGGGCCTCGCCCATCATGGCGGATGCCCCGGAGGAGGTCCGGGAGATCACGGCCCTGAGCCGGGCGCTCTGCCTGAGCCTTGGCACCCCGAACCCCCGCAAGGCCGACGCCATGTTCTTGGCGGGGCGCAAGGCCGCTGAGCTGGGCCTGCCCGTGGTCTTTGACCCCGTGGGCGTAGGCGCATCCGCGTACCGGCAGGAGATCGCCCAAAAGCTTTTGCGGGACGTTCCCCTGACGGTGCTGCGCTGCAACGCTTCGGAATTGCAGACCCTGAGCGGCCAGAGCCTCGTCTCCCGCGGGGTGGATGCGGGCAAGGCCCCGGAGCTGGAAACGCTGCTGCCGCTGGCGGGGCGCTTCGCCGCCGCCCACCACTGCATCGTGGCGGTGACGGGGGCCGAGGACATCGTAACGGACGGCACCACGGCCTACGGCATCCGCAGCGGCACCCCGCTGCTGCGCCAAGTCACCGGCACCGGCTGTATGCTGTCGGTGCTGGCGGCGGCCTTCGTGGGGGCAAACCCCGAAGCGCCGCTGGAAGCCGCCGCTGCCGCCGTCTGCATGATGGGTCTGTGCGGGGAGCGGGCCGCCGCCTCCCTGACCGGGGGCGAGGGCACCGGCACGCTGCGCATCCGCTTGATGGACGCCGTTTCCAACATGACCGGCGAAGAGCTGGACCAAGGAGCAAACTATGAACTGTACTGCTGAGATGCTGCGGCTTTACGCCGTCACCGACCGCGCATGGGTCGGGAAACTCACCCTGCCCCAGCAGGTCGAAGCGGCCCTCAAGGGCGGCGCGACCTGTGTGCAGCTGCGGGAGAAAAACCTCGCCGATTCGTCTGTTCTGGCGGAAGCGCGGGAGATTTCCGCCCTGTGCAAACAGTACCGCGTGCCCTTTATCCTGAACGATAACGTGGCGCTGGCGGCGCAGTGCGGCGCGGACGGGGTGCATCTGGGGCAGGAGGATATGGACCCCGCACAAGCGCGGCGCATCCTCGGCCCCGACGCCATCATCGGCGTGTCGGCCCATAACGTTGCCGAAGCCAAGGCCGCGGTGGCGGCCGGGGCGGATTACCTCGGCTGCGGCGCGATGTTCGCCACCACCACGAAAACGAACGTCACCGCCCTGCCCAAGGAGACGCTGCGGGCCATCTGCGCCGCCGTCCCCGTGCCGGTCGTGGCCATCGGCGGCATCAGCAAACAGAACCTGCTCTCCCTCGCCCACTGCGGCGAAGCAGGCGTTGCGTTGGTCAGCGCCATCTTCGCGGCGGAGGATATTGAAGAGGAGTGCAGGGAATTGAGGAAGTTAGCGGAGATGCTATAACTCCTTCCGTCATCGCTGCGCGATGCCACCTCCCTCTGGGAGGGAGGCTGAAAGGCCCCCTCTTTGAGGGGGCTGTCTGCGAAGCAGACTGAGGGAGTCGCGGCCGACCGGGGGCACCACCTTCGGCCGCGTTAGAAAACTCATGCAAGGAGATTTTCATGAAGACCGCAATGTTGTTTTGCGGAGGCGCCGGAATCCAGTATCATCTGAAATATCCGGCCCCTCTGTATATAAAAAGTAGAGAGTATTTTAGACCAAACTGGAGGAACTGACTATGCAAACCTATACCACCCAGATGGACGCCGCCCGCAAGGGCATCGTCACCAAGGAGATGGAGATCGTCGCCAAGAAGGAGTACCGCACCACCGAAGAGATCCGGCAGCTCGTCTCCGAGGGCAAGGTCGCCATCCCCGCCAACAAGCACCATACCTGCCTGAACCCGGAGGGCATCGGCAGCATGCTGCGCACCAAGATCAACGTCAACCTCGGCGTCTCCCGCGACTGCAAGGATTACAACATCGAGATGCAGAAGGTCATGAGCGCCGTGAACATGGGCGCTGAGGCCATTATGGACCTGTCCAGCCACGGCAACACCCAGCCCTTCCGCCAGAAGCTGACCCACG
>OCSH01001064.1_pt1 | contig 22602 bp, 14 predicted proteins | sample 1538371 | NCBI WGS metagenome assembly OCSH01 (sample SAMN04571687, study PRJEB22368) | human gut metagenome | biome: human gut; material: stool | host: Homo sapiens | place: Luxembourg | collected 2012-06-01 | reverse complement strand
CGGCTTTACGACAGCGCCACGCCGCCGAGCCAGCCCCAACGCACGCCAGAGCCAGTGCCATAGAAGCTAATAAACGAATCAAGCGACTTAGACGTAATGGCACCCTCGTTGCTCATAACGATGCCTCCGCCAACATAGATGCCCACGTGTCCGTACAGTAGACCCGGCGTACCGGTGCCGCTGTGCGACGAGTCGGCCACAATCATGCCCACCTGCAGCGCCGAACGATTGGAGCTGTAGCACCAAGCGTTAAACATGTCGCACGCATTGCCGCCAAAGTAGCCCACGCCGGCGTTACGGAACACGTTGGTAACCCACGCCGCGCACCAGTTCTGGCCAGGCGAGGGCGTGGAGTAGCACGCGTTGACGACGGCCTGCTGCTTGCCCGAGCCGGCATTCTGTTGCGGAGTTCCGGGCGCATACGATCCGCCACCCGAGTAAGAATTGTTCTTGTTTGCGGCAGCCGCGGCAGCGGCAGCCTTCTTGGCAGCCTCCTCGGCCTGAGCGGCAGCAAGAATCTCGGAATCGCGCTGGGCCATGAGCTCCTTGACATCGTCGGAGAGGCCGTTCAGAACCGTCTGGACCTCCTGCTGCTTGGCCTGCATGTCCTGCATCTGAGCAGTCTGCTGGTCCTTGAGCTTCTCCAAGTCGGCTTTTTGCGACTCGAGCTCGGACTTCTGTGTATCGAGCTCTTTCTGGATGGTCTGGATGTCCTCGATGGCGTCACGGTCGCTCTTGTTGATCTTCTCGACGTAATGCGCGTTGGCGACGAGCTCCTCAAACGAGCCAGAAGCGAGCAGCAACGACAGGATATTGGTACCGCCCGACTTGTAGCTGGCGGCAACGCGATCGGAAAGGTCGTTACGCTTCTTCTTGAGCTCCGACTTCTTGGTGTCGATCTGCTCCTGGGTGTCGTCGATCTGACCCTGCACGCCTTCGATATCGCTGAGGGTCTGGGCATTCTTGTTGGCGAGCGCCGCGTACTCATTGGCAATGCTGTCGAGCTGAGCCTGGACCTCGTCGAGCTGGGCCTGGGCGGCATTCAGTTTGTCGGTGGTTTCTTGGCTGGCCTCAGCCGCATGGGCGCGGGTGGGCAGGCCAAAAAGAACAGCCGCGGAAGCAGCGCCGAAAAGAGCCTTGAGGGCAGTGCGGCGCGAAAGCTCCTGCGTAAAGATGGAATCGTTGTTCGGTGACATATGTACTCCGTTACATGCTTATTTATATGTCGCTCAACTCATACATATTAGCGTACATATGGCGCGTCCCAACGATTTCCACGAACGGCAGGAAACTACAAGGTCAGCGGCTCGTAAGCAAATGCCAAAGATCAGGTTATGCGTACGCAAGCTCTTTTATGAGTACGTTAGCACAATCCTCTGCTTTTCCCACAGCGCACGATTTGGGCGTCCCCGCCTGCGCTATACTCCCCTGAAGAAGTGTTCCTGATTCGATAGGAGACTACATGTCCAAAGCACTCGACCCCAAAGACACCTGCGTCCTCGTTACCGGTGGCGCCGGCTTTATCGGCTCGCACACCGTCGTTCAGCTGCTCGAAGGTGGCTACCAGGTCGTCATCGTCGATGATCTCTCCAACTCCAGCGCCGTCGCCGTCGACCGCGTCAAGACCATCGTGGGCGACGAGGCCGCCAAGAACCTCACCTTCTACGAGGCCAACGTGCTCGACCGCAATGCGATGAACAAGATCTTCGATACCCATCAGATCGACCGCGTCATCCACTTTGCCGGCTTTAAGGCCGTCGGCGAGTCGGTGAGCAAGCCCGTCGAGTACTATCACAACAACATCGAGAACACCCTGGTGCTCATCGACGTCATGCGCAGCCATGGCTGCAAGTCCATCATCTTCTCGAGCTCCTCGACCGTCTACGGCGACCCGGACAACCCGCCCGTCACCGAGGAGGATCCTAAGAAGCCCGCGACCAACCCCTATGGTTGGACCAAGTGGATGATCGAGCAGATCCTTATGGACGTCCACACCGCCGACCCCGAGTGGGACGTCGTGCTGCTCCGTTACTTCAACCCCATCGGCGCTCATCCGTCGGGCCTGATCGGCGAGGACCCCAAGGGCATCCCCAACAACCTGGTGCCCTATGTCGCCCAGGTTGCCGTGGGCAAGCTCGAGGCCGTTCAGGTCTTTGGCAACGACTACCCCACCCCCGACGGCACCGGCGTGCGCGACTACATCCACGTGTGCGATCTGGCCTCTGGTCACGTTGCTGCCCTTAACTGGATGAACGGCAAGACCGGCGTCGAGATCTTTAACTTGGGCACCGGCACCGGCACCTCGGTACTCGAGGTCGTCGCCGCCTTCTCCAAGGCTTGTGGCAAGGAGCTGCCCTACGTGATCCGCGAGCGCCGCGCCGGCGACATCGCTGCCAACTGGTGCGATGCCTCCAAGGCCGAGCGCATGATGGGCTGGAAGGCCCAGTACGACATCGCGGACATGTGCCGCGATAGCTGGAACTGGCAGAGCCACAACCCCAACGGCTTCGCCGACGCCGAGTAGCAAAAACCTACATACCGCTCTTGCCCCGATCTCACGTTGTGAGGTCGGGGCTTTTTCATGGCATGTAACCATTCGCCGAAAATCGACCAACTTTTTTATCTTGCCTGTACATGTTTAAACAACATGTTTTACAATAGGCGTATCGAATCAGAACATCGGAGGCGGACTGCACACCCATCGGCAGGCCGACCCCACAACAAGAAGGTTGGTGAGCGCATTCATGGAGCGTGCAAGCGGCGTCCTCATGCCCGTCTCATCTCTGCCCGGACCATACGGAATCGGCGGCTTTGGTTGGAATGCCTACGACTTCGTCGATTTTCTCGCCTCGTGCAAACAACATTACTGGCAGATTCTGCCCCTTACGACGACCAGCTATGGCGATTCGCCCTATCAGTCGTTCTCGGCCCGCGCAGGCAACCCCAACTTCATCGACTTTGCCGAGCTTATCGAGGCAGGGTATCTGGAGCAGCGCGATATCGATGGCGTGTATCTGGGATCCGACCCCAGCAATGTCGACTACGGTGCCATCTTTGGTGGCCGCCGTCAGATTCTCGACCGAGCCGCCGAGCGCTTTGCAGCCGACAAGCCGGCCGATTTCGATGACTTTATCCAGGCCAACGAGGACTGGCTCATCCCCTACTGCGAGTTCATGACCGTCAAAGAGGAGTGCGGACTCAAGGCCTTTTGGGAGTGGCCCGCAGAACTGCGCACCCGCGGCGAAGCATCTGCCAAGGTCTGCGCCGCCCATCCCGCGCGCATGCTCTACCACCAGATGACGCAGTATTTCTTCGACCGCCAATGGAGCCGCCTCAAGGCCTATGCCAACGAGCGCGACATTCTCATCATCGGCGACCTGCCCATCTATGTCTCGCGTGACTCCGTCGAGATGTGGGCGACGCCTGAGCTCTTTAAGATCGACGCCGCCGGCAATCCCGTGAGCGTCGCCGGCACGCCGCCCGACCAGTTCTCGGCCACCGGCCAGTACTGGGGCAATCCCATCTATGACTGGGATGCCATGGAAGCAGACGGCTTCTCCTGGTGGGAAGACCGCATCCGCGCCGCACTCAACATGTATGACGTTATCCGTCTGGACCACTTCCGTGGCTTTGAGGCCTATTGGGAGGTGCCGTTCTCCTCACCCGATTCGTCCTACGGTTCGTGGACGCAGGGCCCCGGCCTCAAGTTCTTCAAGACGCTCGAGGAAAAGCTCGGCACGCTGCCTATTATCGCCGAGGACCTGGGCTTCCTTACCCCCGGCGTCATCGATATGCGCGACACCTCGGGCTTCCCCGGCATGAAGATCTTGCAGTTTGCCTTTGAGGGTACCAACTCGTATTACCTGCCGCATAACTACATCGCCAATACCGTCGCCTATGTAGGCACGCACGACAACGAGACGGCGCGCGGTTGGTTCGAGGGTACGGCCACTCCGCGTCAGCGCGAGCAGGCTGCCCTGTACACCCACCAGCAGACAGGCGAGTCCATAGCCGACGCGCTCAACCGAACCATCGCCGCCAGCGTGAGCGATACCTGCATCTACACCATGCAGGACCTGCTTAACCTGGGCAATGAGGCGCGCATCAACACCCCTGCCACCCTAGGCGGCAACTGGACCTGGCGCATGCTCGATGGCGCCATCACCCGCGAGCTCGAGCACAAGCTTACCGACTGGACCGAGACCTACTTCCGTATCCCGTCGGAGGCCGAAATCGAGCTTCCCCAATAGGAGCCACCGCGTCCGACCCCACCCCACCGTGCGGACGCGACCGCTTTTCCCGCGCGAGGCCACCCCAATCCCCTCGCGCGGGATTCTTATGAATTGCAGACATGTAATCAACCCATTACAGGAGGAAACATGCCCCGTATCGATCTCGCAGAACTCGCCGAGCAGTCTTTTGGCATCTCGCTCGAGCAGCTCGATGACCGTCGCATTTACAAACTGCTCGTTAAGCTCGTGCAGGAGCGCTCAGCCGCCTGTCCGCTCAACAAGGGCAAGAAAAAGCTCTATTACATCTCCGCCGAATTCTTGATCGGTAAGCTGCTCATCAACAACATGATCGACCTCGGTATCTATGGAGAGGTTAAGGACCAGCTTACCGCCGCGGGCCACGACCTCAATAAGATTGAGGAGTTTGAGGTCGAGCCGTCGCTCGGCAACGGCGGCCTGGGCCGCCTGGCAGCGTGCTTCCTGGATTCCATCGCCACGTTAGGCCTGACCGGCGACGGCGTGGGCCTCAACTACCACTACGGCCTGTTCCGTCAGCGCTTTGTCGACAATCAGCAGAAGGCCGTCCCCGACGAATGGCTCGGCGAGCAGGATATCCTGATCGATGACGACCGCTCCTACACTGTTGAGTTCGGCGACTTTGCCGTTACCTCCAAGCTCGTCAACATCGACGTGCCCGGCTACGGCCAGCCCGCTAAGAATCGCCTGCGCCTGTTCGACCTGGCAAGCGTCGACGACGGCCTGGTACCCGGCAGCTCCATCGACTTCGACAAGACCGAGATCGCCAAGAACCTCACTCTGTTCCTCTACCCCGACGATTCCGACGAGCAGGGCCGCCTGCTTCGCATCTACCAGGAATACTTCATGGTGAGCAACGCCGCCCAGCTCCTGATCGACGAGGCCATCGAGCGCGGCAGCAACCTACACGATCTGGCCGACTACGCCGTGGTCCAGATTAACGACACGCACCCCACCATGGTCATCCCCGAGCTCATTCGCTTGCTCACCACCGAGCACGACATCGAGTTTGACGAGGCCGTGACCATCGTACGCTCCATGGTCGCCTACACTAACCACACGATTCTTGCCGAGGCGCTCGAGAAGTGGCCGCTCACCAGCCTGCAAAAGGTCTCCCCTGCCATCGCCGACATTATCGTCAAGCTCGATGAGATCGCAAAGGCCGAGCACGACGACCCGCGCGTTGCCATCATCGACGAATACGACACCGTCCACATGGCCCACATGGACATCCACTTTGGCTTCTCCATCAACGGCGTCGCTGCACTCCACACCAAAATCCTGGAGGACACCGAGCTTCATCCGTTCTACGAAATCTACCCCGAGAAGTTCTCCAACAAGACCAACGGCATCACCTTCCGCCGCTGGATCCAGGGAGCCAACCCCGCGCTCGCCAGCCTGCTCGACGATGCGATCGGTACCGATTGGCGCAGCACCGGCGACTTGAGCAAGCTCGCCGACTTCGCCGACGATAAGAGTATTCTTGAGCGCCTGGCCGCCACCAAGACCGAGGCAAAGACCATCATGCGCCAGTTCATGGCGCTCGAGCAGGGTGTGACGATCCCCTCCAACGCCATCATCGATGTTCAGGTCAAGCGTATCCACGAGTACAAGCGCCAGCAGATGCTCGCGCTCTACATCATCTGGAAGTACCTCGACATCAAGAACGGTAACAAACCTAAGCACCCCGTCACCATCATCTTTGGCGGCAAGGCGGCGCCTGCCTACACTATCGCCCAGGACATCATCCATCTGATCCTGACGCTTTCCCAGTGGATTGCCAACGACCCCGACGTGGCTCCCTACCTGCAGGTCGTCATGATCGAAAACTACAACGTCACCGCCGCCGAGCGCGTGATTCCCGCCGCCGACATCTCCGAACAGATCAGCCTGGCCTCCAAGGAGGCGAGCGGCACTTCTAACATGAAGTTCATGCTCAACGGCGCTTTGACCCTGTGCACGCTCGACGGTGCCAACGTGGAGATTGCCGAGCTCGTGGGTGACGAGAACATCTATACCTTTGGTGCCTCGTCCAAACAGGTCGAGCGGCTCTACGCCGACGGCACCTACAACGCCGGCGCGCTCTACCGCAAGCCCGGCATCAAGCTACTGGTGGACTTCATCACCAACCCCGCCTTTATGGCGACCGGCAACGCCGAGCGCCTGCAGCGCCTGCACGACGACATTAAGGGCAAGGACTGGTTTATGGCCCTGCTCGACATTGAGGAGTACATCCAGACCAAGGAGCGCGTGCTAGCCGACTACGAGGACCAGGACGCTTGGATGCGCAAGGCGCTGATCAACATCGCCAACGCCGGCACCTTCTCGTCCGACCGCACAATCTCCCAGTACAACGACGAGATCTGGCACCTGAGCTAATTCGCTTCCCTTACCCATTCTCTTGAAAACGGAGTCGCGGCAACGCGGCTCCGTTTTTTTGTGTCCCTGTGTTGCCCGTGGCCTGCCTCGACCAAACAATCTCGGTCTGTAACATCTAGCCGGCAAAGTTGAGTCTACCTGTTACAGATCGAGACAAACGAAATTGTCCCGATGAACTGTCTCAATCTGTAACAGATAACCGCCGGAATCGGGTCTACCTGTTACAGAATGAGACAGACGGGCAAGGCGGCTAAAACAATCTCAATCTGTAACAGGTAACTGCCGAAATCAGTCCTTCGTGTTACAGGTCGAGATGAAAGGACAGGCAACTCGACGCTGTCTCAACCTGTAACATCTGGGCCCAATTTTGCCCTCCTCCTGTTACAGATCAAGACAAACTGGCAGATGGACAACCCCGACACAAAGAAAGGCTCCCCTCTCGCCCAGTGGACGGGAGGGGAGCCTTATATGTGACCGCGGCAAAAGGATGGCAATACCGCAGTCGCCCAAAGGGAGGGCCTGGATGCACCGGGCCTAGATAAGGTTCTTGCCAGACACCTTATCGAAGAGATGGGTCGCGTTCTTCTCAAACTTGAACCAGATGGGGTCGCCCGCCTTGAGCGCGCCCTTGGCCTCAAGGTCGACAACGGGAATGATCAGGACGAACTGGCCATCGGGAGCGGTCACGTGGACATGCTCGGTCGAACCCATGAGCTCGGTCACCTCGACGGTACCCTGGAGCGCACCCTCCTCGTCCTTGTCGGCAAGCAGGATCTGCTCGGGGCGCACGCCGGCCGTAATCTCCTTCACGTCGCCGCCGTCCCAGTTGAGAGCAAGCTGAGCGCAGGTCTCGGGGGCGAGCGCCACGTTCATATCCTCGGTCTTGACGGTGAAGCCGTTGCCCGAGCGCACCAGCTGGGCATCGAAGAAGTTCATCTGCGGCACGCCGATGAAGCCGGCGACGAAGATGTTCGCGGGATGGTTGAAGACCTCCTGCGGCGTGGCGATCTGCTGGACGACGCCGTCCTTCATGACCACGATACGGTCACCGAGGGTCATGGCCTCGGTCTGGTCGTGAGTAACATAAATGAACGTGCCCTTGATCTCGTGGCGCAGCTTAATGAGCTCGGCACGCATCTGGTTACGAAGCTTGGCGTCCAGGTTGGACAGCGGCTCGTCCATCAGGAAGACCTTGGGGTCACGCACGATGGCGCGGCCGATAGCGACACGCTGGCGCTGGCCGCCGGAGAGCGCCTTGGGCTTACGGTCGAGGTACTCGGTAATGCCCAGAATCTCGGCAGCAGAGCGAACCTTGCGGTCGATCTCGTCCTTGGGGACCTTCTTGAGCTCAAGCGTAAACGCCATGTTCTCGTACACCGTCATATTGGGGTACAGAGCATAGCTCTGGAACACCATGGCGATGTCGCGGTCCTTGGGCGCCACGTCGTTGACGCGCTTACCATCGATGAGCACGTCGCCCGAGGTAATGTCCTCCAGGCCGGCGACCATGCGCATCGTCGTGGACTTACCGCAGCCAGAGGGGCCAACGAGGACGATGAACTCCTGGTCGTGAACGGTGAGGTTGAAGTCCTCTACAGCGAGCACACCGTCCTCGGTAACCTTGAGGTTGTGCTTCTTCTCCTCGGTCTTCTTCTTTTTGCCAAAGAAGCCCTTCTTTTTGGACTCGTTGTTGGGATACACCTTCTGAACATGTTTGAGAACGATCTCGGCCATGTCTTTACCTTTCGATATGCGGCGCCACGCTGAGGGGCGCCGCAGAAACTTGCAAAACAGTTACGGCATCAGCCCTTGACGGCACCTGCCACCACGCCGTCGATGATGTACTTCTGGCAGAGGATGTACATGACGACGATGGGGACAACGACCATCATGATGCAGGCCATCATGGGGCCGAGCTCGACGTGGCCGTAGCCGCCGCGGAAGTACTGGATCAAGATAGGAATGGTCTTGTACTTGGTGGAGTCGAGCGTAAGGTAGGGCAGCAGGTAGTCGTTCCAGACCCACATGGTCTCGAGGATGCCGACCGAAAGATAGGTGGGCTTCATAATGGGGAGGACGATCTTAAAGAACACCTGGACCGGGTTGCAGCCATCAATCATGGCTGCCTCTTCGATCTCGAGCGGAATGTTCTTTACAAAGCCGGCGAACATAAAGACCGCCAGGCCCGCGCCAAAGCCAAGGTAGATAAAGCAGATGTTGAACGGCGTGTTGAAGCCAATGCGGTCCGCCAAATTGGACAGCGTGAACATGAGCATCTGGAAGGGCACGACCATCGAGAAGACGAACAGGTAATAGAAGAAGTTCGAGATCTTGCTGTTGACACGAACCACGTACCAAGCGCACATGGAACAGCACACCAAGATCAGCACGACCGACGTGACCGTGATGATGAGCGAGTACATAAATGCCGAGGCAAAGCCCTGCTCGTTAAGAGCGTGCAAGTAGTTTGCGAGGCCGTTGAACGTCTCGGGCGTGAGCAGATCGAATGCCGTGGTGGTGCTGATTGCGGTCGCTTTCTTAAAGGAATTGAGCGCAATCATGAACACGGGGTAGATCCATGCGAGCGACAGAATCGTAAAGAAGATCGAGAGCGCGCGGTTGATAACCTTATCGCGTTTCATTACTGCTGCACCTCCTTGGACCTCGTGGCCTTAAGCTGAATCATGGAGATGGCTACGACCAGGATGCAGAAGATAACTGCCTTGGCCTGACCGATGCCCTGCCATGCGATACCGGCACGCGAATAGAACGTGTTGTAGATGTTCAGGGCGAGCATCTCGGTGGAGTGCGCGGGGGCGCCGCCGGTAAGGGCGAGGTTCTGGTCGAACAGCTTAAAGCCGTTGGTGATGGACAGGAACAGGCAGATGGTGATGGTCGGCATCAGGTTAGGGATCTTAACCTTCCAAAACGTCTGCCATGCCGTGGCACCGTCGACCTTGGCGGCCTCGATGTAGTCGGACGGAATGGACTGCAGACCAGCGATGTAGATGATCATCATGTAGCCGACCTGCTGCCACAGGGTCAGGATGATAAGGCCCCAGAAGCCAGCAGCAGAGTTAAGCGCGATGAGCTGGGCGCCCACGTTGGAGAGCAGGCAGTTGATCAGAATCTGCCAAATGTAACCCAGTACGATGCCGCCGATCAGGTTAGGCATAAAGAAGATCGTACGGAAGATATTGGTGCCCTTGAGCGCCTTGCGGGTGAGCGCCTGCGCGATGGCAAGGGCGATCACGTTGATAAGCACCGTCGACAGGAAGGCAAACGCCACGGTAAAGAAGAACGACGTGGAGAACTGCGGATCGGACAGCGCGCGCACGTAATTCTTGATACCGACAAAGTACGCGTTGTTAATGATAATAAACTGGCAGAACGAGAGATAGAAGCCCTGGATAAAGGGGATCACGAACCCGATCATAAACGCCAGGCACGTGGGCAGCATAAAGAGCGGCCACCAGCGCTTGAGTGCTTTGCCCATAAAAGGGTCCTTTCAATATGCAGGGGGCGGGCAAACCAACGTCTGCCCGCCCCCTGTCGCTAATCAGATAGCTTGGGCAGCAACTGCTTACTCGGAAGCGGCCTTCTCGGTCTTCCAGCCATCGACGAAGGCGTTCTTGACGCCGTCCCACTTGCTGTTATCGGCAGCGTAGGCAATCAGAGCCTGCTTGAGGTTCTTCTTCCACTCCTCGGAGGGAATGTAGACGAAGTCCCAAGCAACGGTCTTCTTGCCGTCCTTGGCCATGGCAACGGCCTGCTGCGAGAAGACGTTGGTGGTCTCCTTGGCGCTCTTGAACGGAGCGGTCAGACCCATCTTGTCGGCGATGATGCTGGTCGGGGTGTCAGCGGTGACGCACCAATACATGAAGTCCTCGGTGGCCTTCTGGGCATCCTCGGAAGCCTGGGAACTGACGCACCAGTAGTTCTCGCCGCCGGAGCACAGGCCCTGGTTCTCCTCGCCGTCAACACCGATGTAGATGGGCATCATGCCAATCTGATCGTCGGTCATGCCGGCCTTGACGAGGTCAGAGTAGGCCCAAGAGCCGTTCTGGTAGAAGACGGCCTTGCCGGTTGCGAACTCGTTGGTGGCGTCGTCGCCGGTCTTGGAAGCAAGCTGCGAAGGATCGCAGGTGGAGTCGGTGATGTACAGGTCGAAGATCTGCTTGTAGTTGTCGAGGAACTCACCCTTGATCTCGTCGTCCTCCTGGTTGTGCTCCTTCTCAAACTCGTAGTAGAGCGGCATGTTGGCAAGGTGGGTGGTGTAGCGCCAGCTGGAGGAGTCGTCCATGCCGGCGGAAGTGAAGGCACCCTCGACACCAAGCTCGTCCTTGCGGGCCTGGATGTCGTCGGCACAAGCCTTCAGCTTGTCGAAGGAGTTGATGTCCTCGGCCTTGTAGCCAGCCTTCTCGAGCAGCTGCTTGTTGTAAATAATGCCGAAGCTCTCCTGAACCCAGTCGATGCACACATCCTTGCCGTCGGACTGCAGAGCCAGGGAGTCGTCGATGAGCTCACCGCGGAGCTTGGTATCGGACAGGTCGGCGCAGTAATCCTTCCAGTTCTTAAGACCGGTGGGGCCGTTGACCTGGAACAGGGTCGGAGCGGAGCTCTTGGACATCTCGGACTTAAGCTTCTCCTCGTAGGTGTTGGAAGCGGCGGTCACGATCTTGACCTCGACGCCCTTCTCCTTCTTATAGGCCTTGGCGATCTCCTTCCACTCCTTGTCGACCTCGGGCTTGAATTGGAGGAAGTAGACCTCGGCAGCGTCACCAGAAGCAGAGGAGCCGGAGCCGGCAGAACCACCGCAACCCACGAGGCCCAGACCAAGAACTGCAGCCGCGGAACCAGCAAAGCCCAGGAACTGCCTTCTGCTCATTTCGTTCTTCATTACAATCCACCCTTTCACACCGTGGCGGCACCCTTTGCCGCCGCCTTCGGAGATTGGCTCGGGGACTTTGCCCCTTTTGCTGATTTGAACGATACGCCATTTGGCTAGTTGTTTGAACAAGTATTACTAGAGCGGTAGAAAAACTTCGGTGAACGGTAATTTCAACTTGATACTTGACAAGTTTTGTATAAACAATTATTTGTTATCTAATGCAGAGAAAACGCCCGGTCAAGCCGATGTACCGTCGGTTTGACCGGGCGTTTTCTCTTTGAGGCCATGAGTCTCGTCAGGCTGCGAGCTAGCCGGCTATCGCTTGGAATTGACGCGGTAATGGAAGATCTCGGGGTGTGTGCGAGTGTGCGTCACCTCAAACAAGATGCCATCCGAGGTGTACGACTGACTCTCCATGACGGCAACGCAGTTGTATTTGCCGAGGTCAAGATAGCTGCAGTCCTCATCGTTGGCGAGCTCGACACTCACCGTACGACGGCTCGCCATCACTTTGACACCGCGCTTGTGCTCCAGATAGCCGTAAATAGAATCTGCCGCGATCTCGGGAGTCAGGCCCTTGGCGATCGACGCCAAAAAATAGCCATGGTCCACTTGGCGCGCGTTGCCGTTGAGGCTTCGGACACGCACTACGCGAATCAACTCCTCGCCCACCTTAAAGCCCAGGTGACGAGAGAGTTGCTCGGTGCAAACCAGATGTTCGAAAGACTTAACGTCCGTCGATGCAACGGCATTGTTGCGCTTTGCAAACTCGCCAAACGACTCAACCTCTTCGAGTGCGCCCAACATGTCGGTTTCGCCCTTAAGCCAAATAACGCGCACGCCCTTGCCGTGTATGGGCTGCACAAACATCCCGTCGGCCAGCATGCTCAAAGCGCGGCGGACGGTATTGCGCGTGCAGCCAAATTCCGCGGTCAGCTCGGCTTCGGTTGGCAGCATCTCCTGAAACGCATAGGTCCCATTAATGATGCGCGAGCGTATTTCTCGGTAGATTCCTTCGTATATCGCTTTTGGCATTGTTTCACCTCTACATTATTCATTTCCGGCTAGGCACGATAGCATTTCTTAAAGTTGTTTAAACCGAATATCGGTGAAGCGACAGGATTTAGCCGTTGACGGTTTCTGTCATGCCCAAATCGGTTTCGCTCAAAACTGCCGGTACGACACTCGTCTGGTCCTCTACAATGAATCCATTGTTTAAACGTTTCCCCACGCGCAACGCGCCTCGATATTCGGAAGGCAGAACATGCTGCAAAAAATCCAACGCTTTGGCGGGGCAATGTTCGCGCCCGCCATGCTGTTTTCTATATCAGGCCTCATGGTCGGCGTCTCCGCTCTCGCAACGACTGCGGACATCGTCGGCGATCTCGCCGTATACGGAACCCCTTGGTACGCTTTTTGGACCATCATCCAGCGCGGCTCGTGGACGGTCTTTAAACGCCTCCCGCTCCTTTTTGCCGTAGCGCTGCCCATCGGTCTTGCCCAAAAACAACCGGCTCGTTGCTGCCTCGAGGCTCTCGTCGCCTATTTTGCCTACTGCTTCTTTTTGAGCGAGATCATTAAGCTGAGCGGAGACAATCTTGGACTTAAGTACCCGTCGTCTTTGACCTCCGCTAGCGGCATCACCATCATCGACGGCATCAAGACGCTCGACACCGGCATTATCGGCCCGCTGGCGGTATCGGCAACCGTCGTCGCCATCCATGACCGCTTCTACGATGCCAAGGTTCCCGATTGGCTCGGCACCTTCTCGGGCTCCTCGCTGGTCTACCTCATCAGCTTTTTTGCCGTGTTTGCCCTTGCCGCTATCTCGGCCGCCATCGTGCCCTCCGTATACGCAATGACCGAAACGCTGCGCCATGCACTTACGAGCGTCGGCCCCTTTGGCGTGGGCATCTTTGTGCTTTTGGAGCGAGCGCTCGAGCCCATGGGGCTGCACCACCTGCTCTACATGCCGATCTACTACGACAACCTGGTCATTAACGACGGCATCTACGCCACGTGGAGCAGCTTGCTCCCCATCCTCTCCCATAGCACGCGCCCCCTTAATGAACTTGCGCCGTGGGCCGGTTTTACCGCCACCGGCTGGGTCAAGCTCTTTGGCCTTCCCGCCATCGCAGCCGCGTTCTACTCCACCGCAAAACCAGAGCGCCGCGCCGGCCTTAAGGTCATCCTTTTGCCCGCCATCGTCGCCTCGGTGGTTTGCGGCGTTACCGAGCCAATCGAGTTTCTCTTTATGTTCACCCACCCCGGGCTCTTTTTGCTCTACGCCGTCTTATCGTCTTGCCTTGCCACAACCATGAATCTCTTTGGCATCGTCGGCATCTTCTCGGGCGGCCTCATGGAGATGGCAGCCTTCAACTTTATTCCGCTCATGCGCACGCATGCCGGTGCCTATCTTTTGGCGCTCGGTATCGGCTTTGCCTTTAGCCTCATCTTTTTTGTTAGTTTTCGAGCACTCATCTTGGTCTATGACCTTAAGACACCGGGCCGCGAGGATCATGTTGCCAATCGCGCGGCAATCGATTGTTTAACGGGAAGCGACTTTGCCAAAGAGCAATCCCCCAATGACGAGGTCGATAGTCGATCCGATCAAGATCACGTCCTCGCTGAGCGGGTAATTCAGCTTTTAGGTGGCGTTGGCAATATCGTGCGCGCAACCAACTGCGCCACGCGCCTGCGCGTCGAGGTCGCAGACCCTTCCATCGTTGCAGATAACGCGTCGTTTGTCGCGGTGGGCGCCAAGGGCCTCATCATTACGGGCAAGACCGCCCAGGTGGTCATCGGCATCTCCGTTCCCCGCGTTAAAGAGCATTTTGACCAGATCATGGGCCTCGAGCCGGAATTTGTGCCCACCACCTCGGCCTCCCCTGCCGCCAGCGCAGCCCATAAGCGCGGCGATATCTGCTTCTTCGATATCGACGGAACGCTCGCCTGGCAAGACCCCAGGCTCGCCCAAGACCTTCCCGAAGACGAGCGGGACCTCTCCCCCTATCCCAACGAGGCGGTTTCGCAGGCAATCCGCGAGTTTGTCGCCAACGGCAACATGGCCTTTATCTGCACGGGGCGCACCCTCAGCTGCATCCACCCCAAACTTCTTGAGCTGCCCTGGACCGGCATCGTCTGTCTTGCGGGCGGTTACGCCGAGATCAACGGACACGCAATTCGCGATCTGTCGATGACGCCCAGCATGCTGCAGCATCTTGCCCCCTATCTTGAGCAATCGGGCGAGGTCATCCGCTTTGAGGGCCTCAACGGCGTCGTGCGCATGAGTGCCGATGCCCCCGATGCCCCCGGATACGCGCGCACCCTGGGCGACGCAGTCACGCAGCTGCAACATTACAGTGTCTACAAGATCTTGATGCCTACATCGCTCGCCAACCACATCGCTCAAGATAAGGCACTTGAGCCGCTGCTGTGCTTTAACGAGCTCGAACTCGAGGTAACCGAAATCTCGCCCCGCGAATGCACGAAGCGCGGGGGCATCCAGTCTGTACTCGACGCCCTCGACCCCCACCACGGAACCGTATACGGCATTGGCGACGCCAGCAATGACGTCTCGCTGATGAACGCCGTCGATGTCGGTATCGCCATGGGCAATGCGCCGGACTATCTCAAGGATAAGGCCGATTACGTGACCGACACCGTCGATCACGACGGTGTCGTTGCGGCGCTCGAGCATTTTAGGCTGATTTAGGCACACTCCATCAAACGCACGCCCGTTGTCCTAAATCGCCAAAACTGCCGCGCCAAACGCCCTGATGTGGCAATATGTTGTCTGCATATTGCATCAATGCAACCTCAGAAAGAATGCGAGAACCCGTGTCCAGTCCGTTTACCAGCTTTTTAGCCCAGCACTTTGACCAGATTAACGACTATCTGGCCACGTTCTTTGACGGACAGGCGACCTCTGCCGATATCGAGCGCTACCTGTATGCGCCGCTCTCGGCTTTTACGGCCAACGCCGGCAAGCGCCACCGCCCGCTTATCTGCATGCTCGCCGCAACCGCAGTGGGCGGTAGCTTCGAGAGCGCCCGCAGCGCCGCGGCAGCCATCGAGCATTTCCAGTCGGGCGCGCTGATCCACGACGACATCGCCGACAACGGACAGCTTCGTCGAGGCAAGCCCTGCATGCACCTTACCGAGGGCACGGGCCTTGCCATCAATTGTGGCGACCTGGCGCTCACCATGGTCACCAAGACGGTTCTCGACGACCCTACGCTGGAGTCCGACGTGAAGCTGCGCGTGCTCCACGAGCTTACCGAGATGATCGTCCGCACCATCGAGGGTCAAGCACTCGACCTGGGTTGGGTCCGCGACGGGCGCTTTGATATCTCGGTTGATGACTACCTGGACATGGCGACGCACAAGACCGCGTTTTACAGCGGAGCCACGCCGCTTGCCGCCGGAGCCATTATCGGCGGCGGCAACGATGAGCAAATCGAAGCGCTGCGCGCCTTTGGCCTGCACACGGGCCTTGCCTTTCAGATTCAGGACGACCTGCTCAACCTTGTCGGCACTAAGGAAGCTGCCAACAAGGACTTCCGCACCGACATCACCGAGGGCAAGCGCACGCTTGTCGCCGTACACGCCCTCTCTGATGAGCGCCACCACGGCGAGGTCGAGGCGATTCTTTCCTCAGGCACCGATAATCCCGCGCAGCTCGCACGCGCCGTGGAGATCTTCCAGGAGACCGGCTCCATCGACTACGCCCACACTTACGCGCTCGACCTGACCGCTAAGGCCAAAGCGGCCATCGAGAACGTTGAGCTTGATCCGCACGCACGCGAGCTGTTCCTCTCCATGGCAGATTTCTTTGTGGAGCGCCTTAACTAACGGGGGTTATAAAACCTGTCAGCAGCGTATTTAGGCACAACTTGCTACACTGTTGAGTGCATGTTTATGCATCCCTTTGCGTTGTCTATCCGACAGACGCTCAAATAGTACGAATGGTACGCCGAAAGGGGTTCGTTCATGGAACCTATTACAACGGGCATGCAAGGAGCAGCCGTCGAGGACGTGCAGTCTCGTCTCCTGCAGCTCGGCTACACGATTGATGCCGCCGAAGTCACCGACAAGTACTTTGGAGCCACCACTGAGCAGGCCGTCAGCACCTTCAGGCTCGACAGCGGCCTTGCTGCCGGTCATGCCGTCGATATCCCCTGTTGGAGCGCCCTTGTAGACGCTTCGTATAAGCTGGGCGACCGCACCCTCTATCTGCGCATGCCCAATTTCCATGGCGCCGATGTGCAGGCCCTGCAGCGCGCTCTCAACGTTTTGGGCTTTGCCTGTGGCGAAGACGACGGCTGCTTTGGCCCGCATACCGAGGCCGCCCTGCAGCAGTTCCAGGAAAATGTCGGCCTGTTTGCCGACGGCATGGCCTTCCAGGACACCTACGCCTACATCAACCGCCTGCACCATGTGTGGGAGGGCAAGCCCTCGGTCACCGAAGCCGAGTCCCGCATCGGTTTTGCTCGCGCCGCCAACGTGCTCGAGCGCTTCCAGATTGCCGTTATCGGCGAGGACCCCATCGCACGCAGTGTTGCGTCGCGCATGTGGAATATCGCCACGGCAACGACCGACAACAGCGGCATGATGCTCTGCGACTCCGAGGTCCCAACCGACGTTGACCTGGTGCTCGAGATCGCAAGCGACGAGCTGCCCGCCGACGCCGCACCGCGCGCCACGATTGCCCTCGCCGAGTGCCACAACCTGGCCCAGCGCATCCGCACTGCCAATGTCGCCGCACAGCAGAAGCCGGCACGCATTCGCATTGAGCTCACGGGCATGACGCGCTACAACGGCACCTTCACGGCCAGCGACGCGCAGACACTCGCCGTACGCCTGCTCGACGGCGTTTGCGATGCCCTGGCAGATTAGGTAAACTAAACGAGTTGCTTTTGGGCAACACCACACATTGGGACGTAGTTCAACGGTAGAACTCCGGTTTTTGGTGCCGGCTGTTGGGGGTTCGAATCCCTCCGTCCCAGCCAAAGAAACAAGCCTCTCGAACGCATAGCCGATCGGGAGGCTTTTCTTGTGAGCAAGCGGAGGGATTCGAACCCGCAAGGAATCTACCTATATAAGACAGACGCCCCAGGCCCATAAGGACCAAGAGCGCCTTTCATCTAGAAAATATCAGCCCAGTTCCGAAAAGCGAGCCGCATGCGACAACCAAGTAGCCGCAGGCCCCGGGAGAGTGGGGACACCGGCTTAGGTTTATCGCGAGTTCCGCACGAACAGGAGGCCACTTAATGTGGCCTCCGTCGTGAGCAGGACTGTAGAGCAGGAAACCTAAGCCGGTGTACCCACTCTCCCGGGGCCGAACGCCCTAGTTGTTGAGCATGCGGTCGAAGCTTCCCGAGTCGCCATCCCGATAGTCTGCGGTCATCAGAATCTCCTGCGGAATGCGCCCGCCCTCGCGTAGCACGTTGCGGAACTGCACGCGCGTAACCATGGGCAGATCCTTGATCGTCGCCGCCAGGTTCTGCGGCACGCCCTGGTTGGCAGCCGCGGGCTCGCACTCGCCGCCGGCCTTCACGCGACGCTTATGCTCGGCGAGCATGGCGCGGTACATGCCGGCATGCAGGCGAATCTCAACCACATTGGCATTGCGAGTCTGCTCGACGATGCGCGCGCCCTCGCGATCGATATCGCCCACGTAGTAGACGTAGTTAAAGCGATAGCCAATCTCGGCCAGATAATCATCCAGTGCGTGCGAGACGCTCGCCTTGCAGCCGCCGCCAAAAATCACGCCGCCCACCTTGGTACCAAAGAGCTTGGCATGTTTGCGTCCGCGCAGGAGCTTGACGATCTCGTCATAGGTATCCAGGTTCTCGACCATAATGAACGGCTTGTCGGCGCCCAGCGTAAAGAAGCCCGTAAAATGCACGGGGCGATTGGGGGCGACCTTGATCGCCTGCATGCTGATGCCCTTTTCGGTCATACGCCTGATCAGGCGCTCACCGTGCTTGCCGTCAAAAGCCTTCTCGTCGTTAAAGATCTGGTAGGCACGCTGACGGCGCGAGGCAACCGGCGTATCGGCACCTCGGTTCTGCTCGATCCAAGCCTGGATGATTGCGATTTCCTCGGCAATCTTGCGGTTGGACATCTCGTTGTGCTGAGTGCGCTGCGGAGCCTTTTTGCCGTCCTTGCCCTCGACCTTTACGATCTGTGTCTGCTGCTCCTTGATCTTAGAGAGCGCCGTAGGCGTAGGGACAACTTTGAGCAGCTGCCTGCCTAAAACGCGGGCAAGGGCAAACGCCGAGACCTCGCCGTGGACTGCCGACTTGGGCTGCTGGGCAGCAGTATCTGCTGCGGCAGACTCCGGCTTCTTCTGAGACTTGCGCTTAGAATCGCCTTGGGAATTGCGCTCGCGCTTCGGCATAGGCGCCTGCTTCTGCGGACGATCGGACTTGCTCTCCTTCGCCGGCTGGCGCTTAGGCTGCCCCGAAGAAACCTCGACCTTCGCATCCTCGTCCTGCGGCGTGGTCTTCTCAGCTGCAGTCTCGGCATGGGAACTGCGGCCCCCACGATGGCGACGGCGGCGAGGCTTGCTCGACGCGCCCTGCTCCGCCTGCTCATCAGTAGGCTGCTGGCCCCTAGCCTCGGCATCAACCTCAAGCTGCGGCTCAGCAGGCTTCTGTTCGCGAGCCGCCGGCTCAACGACCTTCTCGTCCTGGGTGGTCGAAACCGACTCGCCCTTCCCCTGATGCTTTACGGGATACGCGCGTCCCGCAAAACCGCGGCCGGGACGACACGAACTCGGAGCCTTCTTGGCAGACTCCTCAACATCGTCTGCAACCTCAGAAGACTCTTCAACCTCACGCGCGGCATCCTGCTGTGCAGCCTTAAAGTGAGCACCGCGACGGCGCTTGGGCTCTTGGGCCTCCACGGGCTTTTGCTCCTTCGTGGGCTTCTGCGACTCGGCAGCAACCTCGGTCTCAACAGCCTCGGCATCCGTCTCGCCCTTTTGAGCAACGGCGCGACGGAAGCGCTCCTGCTGGGCGCGGCGCTGCGCATCGCGCTTGCCACCCCCACCAAAACCGCCGCGTCCTGCCTTGGCCGTAAAGGCACGCACGACGTTCTCATCGAGCAACTCATCGGTATCGACATGCTCACGCGGAGCAGTTTCTTCCACAGCAGGCACGTCAGCGGAATCCTCGACGACAAAATCCTCGACGGACTCGGCAGGCTGCTCCTGGGCATCGCGGATCTCGGCATTGATGGTATAGAACGCCGGGCGCCCGTTAATGCCGCTACCCTCGATCTTGGTCACGATATTTGCCGCGATAAGCTCATCGCGCATCGCCTTGGTGTCACATTCCTTATCGACGGAGCGGAAAATCTGCGCCAGCGCACTCGACTTAATCTTGAGCGCCTTGCGGCAGAGCAGGTCGTAGGCAACCAGCTTGGCACGCTCGGCAGAAAGCGACGTCTGGCTGCTCAGACGTTCAGCCAGGGCATCGACATTATTTTGGTTATCGGAATATACCGTCTTGGCCACGGGGCCCCTTTCATATACACACATATACGTCTATATGGTACAACGCGCGCCCTTATCCACGCAAAACATCTGCGAGAGCACTCGAGCGTCACCCGCTTTTGCATGAAAAAAGACCGAGTCCGCGTCGTTGCGGACCCGGTCTTTCCGAGTCATATGGATGGAACGGCTAGCCCATCAAGCTGACTAGGCCTTGGCAGCCTCGGCGTCGGTGGGAGCCTCGGCAGCAGCAGCGCGGCCATACTCGGCCTTGCCCATCTCGGACCACTCGGGCTCCTCGTCGGGCATGGAACCGGCCTCCTTGCCGAAGAACTCCTTGAGGCAGTTAACGGCGACGATGAGGCCCAGGACCATCAGCAGGACGGCAAAGACGAGCTGCAGGCCCTTGGTGGCGGCGACGGAAACGGCAGCCGTGGTGGCGGTAGCCGGGATGGTGCCGAAGAAACCGTAGGCCTGGACGGCGGTCATGCAGCCCATGGCGCTCTGGACCAGCGAGGTGAAGGTGCAGCAGAGCAGGAAGGCGACGGGCACGTAGAGCATCCAACCCTTGCGGCCGGTGCACTTACAGAACACGGCGAGGGTGATCATGGTCATACCGCCGAGCAGCTGGTTAGAAGCACCAAAGAGCGGCCAGATGTTGGCATAGCCGCCAAAGGCGAGGGCGAGGCCAGGAAGCAGGGTAACGACCGTGGCGAACCAGGGGTTGCCGAGAACCTTCATGTAGCCGGCCTTGGACTCGATGGCCAGGGCGTCGTTGGTCTGGGCAAAGAACTCGGAGAACGAGGTGCGAGCGATGCGGGCGACGGCATCGAGCGAGGTCAGGGCCAGAGCGGAAACGTTCATGGTCATGAAGACGGTTGCGAGCGTGCCGTCAACGCCGAAGGCCTGCATACCGCGGGAGATGCCAGCTGCGAAGATCTGGAACGGGGTGGAAGCGACGCCGGCGTTAAGGGCGCCGGTACCGGCGGTGTTCATGTCGGAGAACATGATGCCGGCGACGATGATGGCAAGGATGCCGACGAAGGACTCGACGATCATGGCGCCGTAACCGACCTTGACGGCGTCCTGCTCCTTCTCGACCTGCTTGGAGGAGGTACCAGAAGAAACGAGGCTGTGGAAACCGGAGAGAGCACCGCAGGCAACGGAGACAAACAGGACCGGGAACATCATGCCCGAGGCATTGCTAAAGCCGGTGAAGACCGGAGCGGTGATGGTGGCCTGGCCGTTAGCGCCCAGGACGACGATACCGAGGACAGCGCAGACGATCATGACGATCATCATGATGGAAGTGAGGTAGTCGCGAGGGGTCTTGAGCATCTGGATGGGCATAGCGCCAGCGAAGACCAGGTAGACCATGACGACGGCGAACCACTGGAACTTGTCCAGGTAGACCGGGAACTGCATGCCGACGGCGAACATGAGGACCATGAGTACCACGCCGGTGACGAACTCGGCAGCGCCGGTGAGGTTGAACTTCTTCTGGGCCCAACCAAAGGCCATGGCGACGAAGGTGAACAGGATGGAGATGGTGCCAGCGCAGCCAGCGGCATAGGACTTGGTGAAGTCGATGGCACCGGTAGCAGCACCAGAAGCGTCAACGGCCGGGGTGAACATGAACGTCTTGCAGACCATGTCGGTGAAAGCGGCGATGACGATGATGCAGAACAGCCAGCAGAACAGCAGGAACAGGCGACGGCCGGTCTTGCCGATGTACTTCTCGATGAGCTGGGCCAGGGACTTGCCGTTGTTCTTCATCGAGGCGTACAGGGCGCCAAAGTCGTGGACGGCGCCAAAGAAGATGCCGCCGACGAGGACCCAGAGCACGACGGGAAGCCAGCCGAAGGCCATAGCGACGATCGTACCCGTAACAGGGCCGGCACCGCAGATCGAGCTGAACTGGTGCGAGAACGCGGTGAAGGCGGAGACGGGCGAGAAGCTGTTGCCGTCCTTCATGCGCTTGGCCGGCGTGAGGGCCTCTTTGTCAACGCCCCACTTGTTGGCCAGCCATCGGCCGTAGCCCAGATAGCCGCAGGCGAGCACCGCCGCGGCCACAACCATGAGCAAAACTCCGTTCATTACATTTCCTCCTCTAAAAAGAACTTCCTAGACATAAAAAATGAGGGCCGTCGGTTGCGCTCGACGGCCCTCATCTTCATCAGCCGCCCGTTATCGTACGGGCTAGCTGTATGTGCTAACCCGCATCAGATAATTACTACGCTGATAATGTTTAGCTGATGCGTGAACATGTCTAAGAAATCCTCTTCAATCATGATGCGAACGATCCGTGCGTGTTCACATCCCCCAGTGGTTGAAAAGGAGTATGAAACTTTAGTTACCTAAAGTCAACGCAAATTTGTAATGAATTTTCAACTTTTTTTGAATTTCTCGGTATAAAACGCCACTGACCTCGGACTTTACCCCACGACAGTTTTTGCATGAGAGATGCCCCCTCGGGAGCGGGCGGACGTATACAAGGTTTCCTGCTCTACAGTCCTGCTCGCACGGAGAGCACATTAAGTGCTCTCCGGCTCGTGCGGAACTCG
>OCSH01001049.1_pt1 | contig 22992 bp, 11 predicted proteins | sample 1538371 | NCBI WGS metagenome assembly OCSH01 (sample SAMN04571687, study PRJEB22368) | human gut metagenome | biome: human gut; material: stool | host: Homo sapiens | place: Luxembourg | collected 2012-06-01 | reverse complement strand
ATTAATAGATTAAATTAAAAATTAGACTTAAATTAACTAAGGATTGATTCATCCCGAGATGTTAAAAAATACATGTTTCGTTGTTTTACATAATATCAATACATCGTTTTTAAAGTTAAACATCATGTTACTTTCCAAACACAAATAAAGCGGAAGTTTCTTAAACGAAATTTAAGAATTGTATCAAATACTATAAGGAATATCTTAATACGGAATATAAGAATTGAAAATCAGTAATTTATATCTAAAAAAGCATTATTTAGTCAAGATATTCAAATCCATATTCTTATGACGTGCCATTAATTGTGCTATATACAGTGAGCGAGGGAAAATATTCACTTCATTATGTCCTTCCCATATCCCATCCGGTCGGTCGGAAAAATGTCCGGGATATTTCTCTCCTTTCATACCGATATTATAATTATTACCGGAAGTCCATGGGTTTTGTACCGCAGCACGTTTTACCCTACAGTTCCACAATACTTGAGTAACTCCTGCCCAACCGTGACCGCTACCCATTTTTCCACGATCCTGTACATTTATTTCTCCGTCAGTCACGATATTATCATACAACGTTCCAGTTGCCCAACGATGATGAGGACCTATATCCGCATAGGTTTGTGAAGCAGTACAATTGTAAAAGACATTGGGCCCACACACACGGGCTCCTGTCACATAGTCGTGACGGCCTTCCGTACTTTGACAATTCATAAAAAAATTTTGTTGTCCCCAATTATTAAACGAATAGCGCAAACCACCCGTTATCACCGATTTTGTTTCCAGACATCGGCAATTTGCTACCGTTACGTTCTTGGCAAAACGTTCGCAACTTACAGCCGCATATCCAAAATAACGGCAAGTAAGATTACGCGCCCAACAGTTTTCCACCTTATCAAACTGTACACCTATCCAACCATGACTATTGTCTTCATAATGCTCAAATTCTGATTCCAGACACATATTGGCCACCCCAATTTCACTTATACGGCCTTCAAAGGTATACTTAAATATCTCACCGCCACCATATTTCTCCTCCATTTGCATGACAATCGGATTATCTATATGGATACAATTCCCTTCTATCTTTACAATCTCCCGTTCAAAAGAGAGGTTATACTCTTGCGGAGTCCATTGGCGAGTTCCTTTTCTTTCTTCTATCTGATCCATTTTTATGTCATGTATCCAGTTTTGTGTGCCCGGACGAAATACAATAATACGGTCCCCCACTTTATAACCGGCAGAAGAAGAGACATGGAAAGAATGAGAACCCACAGGAACAAATGCATCTGTAATTTTAGTCCGGGTACCAGGCACCTCCTCCATTCTTCCCATGCCGTTTACTTGAATTAAGGAAAAACGTTCTTTGCCGATTGCCAATAGCCGGGTTTCGTTCACATTCTCACCTTCACCCATTAAGACAACACCGCTTGCCACTATACGGATAGTTCCGTGAACAGGATAGACACCCCGTTTCAACAGTACTGTTCCACGATGTCCATCCTTATCAGGGGTCATACGAGAAACTTCATCAATGGCATTCTGGATATTTTGACGGTTATCTGCATTCTCAATAGGATACACAACTTTCGTCACCGGATAATGAGGAATAGACTTATCACCGTGATGATATCCTACTCTGCTAAAATCCGGAATAGTATTTCCCTGTTTGTCCGGATAGTAAACCAAATTACCTTCCGAAGTTATTTTCACAAAGGATGACTGCCATCCCGGTGGTAATTTAGTCTGTGCAGAAAGTCCTCCCATGCAAAAAGCAGCAATTATAACGCTGCCAAACAATTTTCCAAAGTGTTTCATAATGCTTTAATATTGATTGATATATATTATCTATTTTGTCATCCTATGTCTTACAACATCTATCCGGTTCAGTTATATGATGAACTATCATTAAAAGGCTTTTAATAACAACTCAATCATAACCTCATCTTATCTCGCTTTTACAAGTATCCTGTTTCACCGGCACATGCATGCACTTAATCATTATCTCCTCTCCCTCTATTGTCGGAAACTGCAACCATTTGCCACATAAGATTTCAGCAGGTCTTCCACCTCTAAAGATTTGAATCGATTGATTTCCCCAAGGATTTTCCATTTTACACAATCGTCCTTTCTCACTGACAATGTCAACATTTTGCACAATGCCGTTCTTTAGCGAAGAAGTAATCAGGAATGCTCCGTATGCCCTTAAATTGGCAAAAGAAGCATCTTTCTGACGGTTCCAATTGGGAAAAAGCCGGATAACACCTTCATAACTTTGCAGCAACATTTCATTAATGGTCAGAGGTACTGCTGCAAGAGTCTCAATTCCTCCTCCACCTTGCACTATCCAACCATTAGGATGTACGTCCAACTCTATACGTTTTTTCAAATGAAAAAGTATTTCGTCAGAAGGATAGCCTACACGTACAGCACCCGGATAGCAAGTTTCAATTCCATTATTCAACGTATTTCCCCAATCACCCTCAACGCGCTGCTTTTTCGACCAACGTTCCACATCTCCCAACAACATGGCATTAAAAACAGAATCGGTAACCGGTCCCATAACTCCTCCCGGAAGAATCAGTCCATGAATAGAGACCCTGTTCAATCCGGAAGGTACAATTTCTCTGTTTTGAGGTCCTCGTTCCATATTCTTCAGACTCAAACGTCCGTCAGACATACCTGTAGGATAATCGCTCAGCTTCTGCAAAATGTTTGTCCATCGGACACGGCGCGCCTCATCCACAGTCAAGAAAACGCTCATATCCCAAACACCTTGAAACAGCATCCGTACAAGCCCGAGGGATAACGTAGAATTAAAATCTCCAAGTTTATCGCGCCAGATACCACCATTTCGTTTGTTCGGCATTACTTCATTAAAATGATCCATACGAATGACGTAACGCCCGTTTTCCAGAGAAAGATAGTCTTCCCAAAAATCCGCGCAAGCCAGCAGATAAGGATATACCTTCTGCGCATACTCCTTATCATAGGTACTGTAATGACGCATCAACATATTACCAACACTGAAAACCGCATTTATCTTCTGCCCCAAAAACTTATAGCCGTCATCTATAGTATTCTCACGGGTAGCATATTTTGCCTGCATCTCTTCCGGAGTCAAAGGCCACATCGAGGTACACAATCCTTTAGGACCTATACCTACCGGATAATAAATACCGTTACAGTTCAATAATTTCCGTGCATGCTTCCGCCCGGCTTCCATATAATCCAAAAGGGGTTGGTCAAAGTTTTCTGCCAAGCAGATATGATTGGATGAGAAAGAAGCCCAATAAGGTGCCTGATAATTATAATTCAAATGATAATCACCTCCCCACGCGGCTTCGTCCTGAGTGACAAACGGTCCCCAAATTCCGGGAGCAAATTTTTCATTGCGGGAAGAGCATGCAAAAAGATACTGCGACTGATAATAGTATTTCTCAAAATAGCTGTCACCTATTTCAACGTGCGATAAATTCCAGAAATTCGCCCACCATGTTCGATGTTCCTGTTTCAACTGCCCGATAGAGTCTTCTGTGATATGGGCAGCTTCTGATATTGCTTTATTTTTCCAATCCTCGGTATCGTGATTCGTATAGATGGCTATCACCAACCTTACCGCCTCGCCCGGATGCAAGGTCAGCTCATCTTTATCTGTATTCATTGCCAATGCTACGTGGGTATGCCAACTCAATCCCTTTATATTTTCAAAAGAACGGCTCACCCATGTGACGGGAGTATTTCCACGAGCTGTTGAGGAGGTATTTCCTTCTGCGGCCCAAAGACGTATGCGAGCTGTTTGTTTTTTATCAGATTGCAGTTCAATAACAACTTTATTGGCAGTTGCCGCCACCCATGCAGATAAACGTACCCGGCAATCTTTTGTGGAGAAAGCAGCTACTATCTCCGCACTCCCCGGTAATTGTTCCGCATAATAGGAAGCATCCTTCAAATCTTTCAATACAATATCCAAACCTCCCGGAAGCGCAATACCACCGGGATAGACAGGGTATGCCCGCCAAAAATCGTTCTTCCCTATATAGAAACGCAAATTATCAGGCGTACCTCCCATTGTCAGTCCAATATCTCCATTCCCGGTCAAAGGGGCATCGGGAGTTTTAGAGGTTGGCACATGTTGCGGCGGATTGGTAAATATAACTTTATAGCGGTCCATAGGCTGTTGACCTTGAGCTTTAGCCACACCCATTACGAACAGTATAACAAAAAGAAAAGCCTTATTGATATTCATAATCTTATTTTTTACACAAACAAAAATAAGAGGTTTATATCAATAAGGCTTACATTATTATTTCAATCGTTTGAAATAATGCCTCAATTAGCAAACAATGTCATAACTCAACACATATACTCATAGTCTGTCCTTTCTTTTCAGACAAAGGTATAATTAATTCCTTATTGTTAAGTTTCAATTTCATGCTATCCCTGTCTTGAGTAGGTTCCGCACACCATATATCATAGTTTTTACCTTTCTCACAAAGCATGTATATACCTGGTGTACCAATATTCAGTGAACAACCGGAATGTAACGTCAAAGATATAGGTTGATACGCCGTAATACAATACATTTTTTTCTCCTTTAGATAAACAGCTTGAGCAGCCCCGTCGTTACGAAGAATCTGAATAGAAGACAAATCAAATTTTTCTATCGTCTTTTGGGTTACAGCAGGAAGCAGGAGATATTGATATGTTTTGTTCTCCGGAGAAACACCATGCTCCAAATAGATAGAAGTAACTTCTCCAGTTACCGATTGAGGAGAATACATCTGCATCACATCATGCCAACGTCCCGAACATTGTGCTACCCCTGATACACAAGAAGTAGAACCTGCTCCCCATACTATATAGCCCGTATTGTTGTGGAAAAAACGCTGTTCACCGGATGTCACTTTCCGGCTGCCTGAAATCTTACTCCAAACTCCATCCTGCCATACACTCAAGTCTCCCTTTTTATGGCATTGTTCTATGGAAGTGGTAACAACCAAATTACTGTCTGCCTGTATACCCGCTCCCAAACAAAGCACATAATCGTCCATAAATATCCATGATTTACGTGCCTTTATACCCGCACGATTAATCTCCATAGACGATACACCTTGTACCCCATTAGAAACTCCACCGACAAAAGCTGAGGCATTACGCGGACGATAGTTCCGAATTACAGGCATAGGAGCATCCGACTGGAAAGTTGTCACACCCGGTAACTTCCGCCAATCCCACAAAGGAAATATATCCAGATATTCATCCCCATTCTGGTACAAGTAAGTAGCACCGTCTGCCATATAAAATCCCTGCATATTATCTCCATTCATCATTTCGACCCCAACCACACGCTCGGAAGCCATTTTCACAGATGCCATCCATTGAGGCCGGCGATGAATGGTATAGTCCGATTGCCAAAAATGTTTATGGCCAACCAATGGATTTTGCTTCATCAGTCCATAATTCTCCCTCAACAGCTCACGCGATACCGAAACACATTGCTCGGACTCTCCGCCCCCCAATTCCGATGCAGAGAACGCAAGGCTTAACGCTTTATGAACCTGAGCATGATGGAACAGTTGACGTCCTAATGAACTCACATCCATTTTACCTTTCCATACAGTCCAACGATAACCTTTATCTATTAAAGTACTGATGATTCCCAGCTGACGTTCATCGAAAGCCAAAGAAGTACCGGCAAAAATTCCCGAGAAGAAGCTCATCCCCGATACAAAAGAAAGACCGTAATTACCAAATTGTTGTTGGGCACCATGTTGATGAAAAGACCAATCATCCTTGATACCCTCCACTCTTCCTGTCACAATCTCCGACGCAATCGTATCACGTGCCGCCTTCACCAATTCCACATCATTCTGAAGTAAAGCACGCATCATTACATTGCCCGCAAGCCAAACCTTATTCTGCCCGGTCATACCAAACTTGGCATTCTCCATAACAACTATAGCCGCCTCTTTTTCCTTAGCAGTTAGTTTTTGTTCAAACAGAACAAATGCATTACCTAATGTTTTGGGGATTCCTATCTGATTATACCACCAATTCGGACACACGAGTTTCGATGTAAACCAGTAGTCCAACGCTTTATGAATGGTAGCTTCTACTTTAGCAGACTGATAGTAAGGTGTTTGTTTGGAATAGTACAGCTTTACTAATTCCAAAATACGCTCAGCATGCATTTTAGGCTCCCATCCCGAACGTTTTTTATCTTCATAATTGATGTCCGGCCATGCCCCTTTGTCTGATAATGAAAAAATATAAAACGACATTTTCTTTTCATCAAGAGGATAGCGTTGATGTAACTCCGCTACCACCTGATCGGAAAATTCTTCTTCCGGCCTGATAGACGAAAGAATTGATTTCAAACGAAAAGGATCTTCATCCGAAGGTATCAACAACGTAGCAAAATTTTGCTTGATTTTAGATAACTCTTGATGAGAAACCGCCCCTACCGTCCAAGGTAAGCAGAATAAAAATACACTTACAATTATCTTACGAGTAAACATAACTAATTATTTTTCAATTGTTCAGTCTCCATAATCACAGCAGCCCATAAAATACCAGCTACAGCCTCCTTAGCATTTAATATTTTAGGAACAGTCACATACTCTACAAAATCACGTTTAATCGTAACTCCGTCACAAGCACCTATCACATCAAGCAATCCTTTGCTATTCACACGTACAAAAGGAAATAAACTTTGATACCCCTTCTGAGCTACAGAAGCATATTCTCTTGTTTTCAGCAATCCTAATTGAATACCCCGCTGAATAGAATAAGTAAACATTGCAGTACCGGACGGGTCTATAAAGTTTAATGGGTCATTCCCCTTGTCTACCACCATATACCATCCTCCGGTCTTATTATCTTGTACACTCTTCAATCCCTTGCACATTTTTAAATAGATATCCAACACCTGCTCATAATCAGGATGTGTTTTGGGCAACAATGCAAGTAATTCCGGAACCACCAAAGCATACCATCCCATACCCTCACTCCAAACTTCCGGAGAAAGACCGGTTTCCTTATCAGCCCATACGGCTTTTTCCGGTTCTGTAGTCCAAGCATGGAGAACCAGTCCGTCCGGACGCTGCAGATGACGAGCTGCTGAAATAATATTACGACATGCAACATCATAGCAATAGTCAGCCTCACCTACATATTGGGCACAACGTATCAAAAACATTTGCATCATAAACACACCGTCAATCCACATATTCGGACTACGATTACTATGCCAAAACTGACCATCGGAACTGGGATATGTATCCACAGCCTTTAATATCTGTAACGCAGCCTTTTTATATTTCTCCTCTCCGGTGCGTCCATACAAAGTACAAAAGGCAGAACCAGTCATAAAATTATCCAGATTCGTCAATTTATCTCCCAAATAATTACCGTCCTCATCCAAAAAACTATCAATGTATTTTCTTATATAATCAAGGTACTTTACATCACCTGTCAGTTGCCCCAAACGATCCATGGCCTCGAACATATAGCCTTGTACATAGGTATAGTTTTTCCAATATGCCATACGGTAATCGGGGTAACGAGCCATTATAGTTTCCGATAACGGAAGAGCAATTTGCGTTAATCGTGTATTAGGAGAATAGTTCAATTTAGCTCCCTCTATCCCTTGAGATGTAGCACGCCGGTATCGGGTTGTTATATCTTGCGTTACTGTCATTGTGACTTCTCCTTCTACAATTGTTCCTGTGGTATGTAAAATAACAGCTCTGTTTTGAGCTGTTACAGAAGAGGTGATACACCATGAACAAATAGCAATTCCTATCCCTTTTATCAGTTTCATAATATTATATTTTTAAGACTGTACGCTCAAATCCAAAGCAAAGGATTTCTTACAGGCAAATTACGAACGACTTCATCTGTCATCGGGAAATGTTCTAACTCTCCCCAAGACTGAATCCACTCATTATTATCTGTTTGCAAAGCACCAAACACAAGAAAAGGATGTGCTACCGGCCACTCATCCCAATACATGACATCGTGCGCATAGGGCCAGGCATCTTTATTCTGAATATACGGATAAATAAATTCTATTCCATTTTTCATATTCTTAACCCCATCAACAGTATACTCCCAAAGATTATCGGTCTCGTCAGAAAGCGTCTGACAAATCGTAGCCATTGCATCCAAATTAAACAAGGAATACCCATAAGGTTTTGTACGCGAAAGTTCAAGAGGGAAACTACCATCCTCATTCATCTGATTAGGCAGAAGGACCTCCTTAAAACGATTTTTACAGAAGTTCATCATTGGCTCATCTCCTACATAACGCGCAAAAACCGCTGCTTGCATCACCCAACATGTTCCATGATTATTCTTCGCATTCATTTCATCTTTGCCATATGGATGATTGGATATCCAGTTCAAATAATCGGCAAACCACTTTTTAGTATCTTGAATATCCTTTTCTGAAAGTACCCCAGCCATTTCCAATCGATATAGAGATTGAGCTACCTCCATAAGATGCACCGTATCTATGATACCGATTCCCCGTCCTGTAGTAACTCCTTTTATAGCCTGAGCATATTGCAAATTAGGACGCATAAAAGTTTGTTCATCTACAAACCACACACGGACATGTCTCATGACAGCTTCTACATATTTTTCATCTTTTGTCAGTAAATAAGCAGAAGTAAGATTTCCGACAATAGAACTAAAACGTATCATAGCATGGCGATGGGCTACAAAATTATCAGGATTAGTCTGCCCATCACGCCGCACATAAGGCCCATCAGGATTCAGAGAATCAGGCCACCAATAGTCACCTTCTGAATAAAAGTCATGAGCATCTCCCGTACTACGTTCGGCCACAAAAGAAGTAAGCGTAACCGGTCTTTCCTGAAGATTCGTGACAGCTTGTTCCAAAATACCTTTTTTCAATATATTTTCTACATATTCATTATGGGTATAGGACGTACAAGACGACAATGAATATAGAATTACCGTAAATATTATTATAACCACTTGTCTCATATCTATTGTACTGTAATAAAAAAAGTTTGAACATTATTCGCCTTAACAGCTACACATGAAGTATCCTGCTGTGTCCGTACCAATATCTCAGCCCGCCCGTTCCGAGCCTGCACTTTACGAGACCCTGTTACCGTTCCTTGGTTTTGAATTAGTTGACCATTGCCTACTATATCAAAATAAATGAACTCTCTAGAATCCAAACATCTAACACCTTTATCGTCTACCAATTGAGCTTCCACTCTGACGGTATCACCTTGCAACGGTGTAGTCTTAACTTGAAAAGCAGTAGCTTTACCCCACTTTTCTGTTTGATACTCAAAAGTCAACTCATCTGTTAACTGCTCTTTTACACCTACTGTAACCGCACGAAGCGTATTCACTCCATTCTTTAATTTTACATTCCAACGTAGCCCTGCTGCAGGAAAGTCCTGACTGTCACGTCTACGGACTCCTTGACTCTCTCCATTTACAAACAATTCTACTTTCGAACAATTGGAATAGACTAATATCTCTTTTTCCTCTCCATTATCCCCCCATCTCACAGGCCAACCATGTCCGTAAATATGCAACATTGGCTTTTGCGCCCAATAAGACTGGAACACATAGTAACTTTCTTTAGGAGTAAAGTCTCGTTCAATCACTCCTTTCTGATTCATATAAGGAACAGGATTATCAGGACGTACCGGAGTAGAAAAATCTTTAAAAGGCCAGTAAGCAGCACCAGTAAGCCATGGCATGTTCTCTTGTTCCTTCAAATGCCAATCAATCAGTTTCACAATATAAGTTTCTGACCAATCCCCCTTTTTCAGCACTAAAGCTGAACCGTTCAAGGCTGCATCACCTTCCACTTCTCCTTCTTTACGTAAAGGAGCAACAGCTTCTGCGTGTCGTCCGGCATGACTATCTCCTCCCCACTCAACATGTAGAAAATGTTTAACTTTTTCCATTTCTTCTCTTGACATTCTTTGATAGTCCGTATAGTTACCACGATACCACCCTGCCCATATTGAAGGGGAATATACATCAACTATGTCACTACAAAAATCACAACGACGAATAGCTGTTTTACGGGTTTTATCCAATTGATGTGCAATAGTATGCAACTCACTCATCAACTTACGAATTTCATTCTGTTCAAAGACAGGAAAATCATTCGGCCAATCATTTTCGTTACCCAATCCCCAAATAATAATGGAAGGATGATTATAATGTTGGATAATCATATTGTTCAACATACGTTTAGCCTGATTACGATACGTTTCATTACCAACTCCACCACGGCACCAAGGAATCTCTTCCCATACTAAAATACCCAGCTCATCACAAAGATTAAGAATTATTTCAGACTGTTGATAATGACCAAGTCGTATAAAATTAACTCCCATATCTTTCATCATCTTCATTTCCTGTATCATCTGTTCTTCAGTCATGGCTGCCCCCACTCCTGCGTGATCTTCGTGCCGATGCGTTCCTCTTAATAAAAGACGTTTTCCATTCAAAAAGAAAGGCCCTTTTTCAATGAACTCAAACGAACGAAAACCAAATTTTTCTGTAGCTGTCATTTTTTGTTCATTTGCAGTGACTACTACTTCACAAGTATATAACTGAGGAGATACTACATCCCAAAGCTCTGGATTATCTAAATAAATATCTTGTATAGAAAACTCGCCCAGCGGAGTAACGTTATCAAGACTCTGAGTATAAACAATTTTTCCTTGTGGATTTTTTACAAAAACCTCAACAGAAGCTTGGCGTATATCCATCGGATTATAAAACAATCCTGATATATCCAAATTGGCCTTTTTCATCTTAGCATCTAATGTAGGTACAACTTTTAAAGAAGTAACCGACACTTCAGGCAAATACACCAAATTCAAATAACGATAAATTCCTCCATACAGATTAAAATCCGATAAATCTGAAGGAATCATCTCAGCATCCCGTGTATTATCACAACGGATACTCAATGGTATTTTTCCTCCAAACCGCTCTGCATCTTTACTTAACAAAAATGTTTGGACAGCATCTGTTATATCTACATTCCAACTATCATAACCACCAACATGACTACCAACTTTAGTCATATAAATATATACATCCGTTTTTTGCCCGGCACCTTCAAATTCCAATAAGATGCGTCCATTCTGATAAGGATTATCCAGCTTTAAACAAGTCTTGTACCAACCAGGTCCCTGATAATAATTCACATCAGGATCAACAGCATCTTCCGCATTAAAACAATGCGGAAGAGTCACTTTAGTCCATATAGGTTGTTCTTCTGGTTGTCCCTTTTTTACCGGTCTTACCAATTCCCATATATTACCTACATCTTGCCGTAGGAATTCCCAATTATCCCTCAAACGAATTTTATTGTATGTTGTGGGAACTTTGGCATAAAAGTCCCCAACAACAAAACAATATATCACCAACAATAATATAAAACGTTTCATACCCTATTGACCACTCTATTTATAAGATTGCAGTACCTTCCTTTTCTAATTTTGCCTTTTTCAACAATGCTTCCAAAAAGTAATAATCTGCATATACCAAAGGAACATCACGCTCAAAATTACGAGCTCCCGTACTATGAAGCAAGATAAATCCATAATCACCATTCAAAGAAGCACGATAATTCTTACTTAAACTATCGACAATCGTATCTGCCCATTGTTTATATTGAGCAGCCTTTTCCACATTATACATAGATAATTCATACATTGCACACGCCATTACAGCAGCAGCAGAAACATCACGCGGTTCGTTTGGAATTTCAGGAGCATTAAAATCCCAATAAGCTACCATATCCTCAGGCAACGTCGGGTTTGTAAAAATATAGTTTGCTATATTTTCTGCTTGAGTTAAGAATTCCGGTAATTTCGTCTCACGATAGCACATCGTATAACCATACAATCCCCAAGCCTGTCCTCTGGACCAAGCAGACTCATGATTATACCCCTGATGTGTATGTTTATGAAGAATATCACCACTAATTGTGTCATAATCAATCACATGATAGGAGCTATAATCATCACGGAAATGATTTTTGATTGTTGTACGTGCATGGTTTGTGGCAACATCATAATAAACAGAGTCACCGGTTTCTTTAAATGCCCAATATAATAATTCTAAATTCATCATATTATCAATAATAACAGGACATTGCCACTTATCACGACTGTGATCCCATGACCGAATACAACCAATCGTCGGTTTATAACGAGTAATCAAAGTTGCAGCTGATTCTAACAATATGTTTTTATAAACAGTATCTTGTGTCAGACGATAACCATTTCCAAAACTGCAATACATTTTAAAACCCATATCATGTGTACCGCCATTTGTCTTCTGATCTTCTATATTAGCAGTAAATTCACGCGCTTTATCTTTCCAGTAATCATCTTTTGTATACTCATACATATACCATAACTCACCTGGAAAAAAGCCACTGGTCCAATCTTTGGAAGCTACCATTTTAAAAGAACCATCATCGTCAATTGTACGGGGAGAAACTAATTTCTTTTTTGAGCCCGCTTCTACCTGTTCTGCTCTTACTGAATCAATTTTTGTAAATGCAAACTTCAATTGCTGTCCTGCAAAATCAAAGCTATCTTTCACAACATCTTTTTCCTGAGAAGCCTGAGAACAAGCCCCACAAACTACTAATAATGACAATAATCCTGTTTTAAAATTCATCATACTTTATCTATAATTATTAATATATTAATGATACACTTTTTCGTTTTTCATAGGAATAAATACCGACGAAACAGACTCGATACCAACACATGGATTAAAGGTATCTATTACATTTTTATTCCAATCAACCCAATATATATATGGAACTTTCTCTTTTACATGCCCTGTCCAATTTGTAAAAACAATACCCATACCTGGAATATATTGCATCCCTGATAAAAATTTCAGAGGAGCTCTTTCTATATCTTTCATTAGAAATGGTATTGTAACAACAGAAGAATAACGTGTCATAACCGTTTGTGCAATACCTCTCGACCGCGATTTTGGATTGTGCCCCGACAATTGCGCCCAAAGCCACGATGGTAAAATTAAACAGATAACAAGTAGAATGTTTCTCATGTATATTCTCTATAAAAAGTTTGCGCTAAGATAAGCGATTTATCCTAGCGCAATTTAAAATATTGTCTTATTCATTTAAAATTCTATTCCATATATGTTTAAATCACACAATATTATCTGCCTTCTTCCTTATCATTATGCCTCTGCACCCACTCAGAAGGGGAATAGCCATAAAATGATTTAAAACAATTTGTAAAATAAGCATGACTGTTAAACCCGGTATAAGCTGCAACTTCTGATACAGTATAATCTGTCTCCAATAATAACTTAGCTGCAATTTCCAGACGTTTATTGCGAATCAACTCTGTTGGTGAAAGCTCTGTTACAGCCTTTAACTTTCGATAAAGATTAGCACGGCTCAAGCCTAGTTCCTGACTTAACAAATCAATACCTAAATTCGGATTAGAAATATTCTTCTCAATCAATTCAAAAAAACTCTGAGTAAAACGATCATCACCAGAAACAATTTCAATACCCATTGCTTCTGGTGAAAATTTTCTACCATATAACTTTTTGAGTTTTTCACGAGATTCTAAAATATTATTAATACGACAAATGAGTACATCCATACTGAATGGTTTTACTATGTAGTCATCAGCTCCCACCGAGAAACCCTCTTTAATGTGTACCACCATTGATTTAGCAGTCATTAAAATTACGGGAATATGTCCTAACTGCAAATCCTGCTTTACACGGGAACACAACTCTAAACCATCCATTTCCGGCATCATGATATCACTAAGTATTAAATCCGGATATTTTTCAAGACTTAAGTCCAATGCATTTTTTCCATTACCTACATCCAATACATAAAAATAAGGTTCCAAACTTTCCTTGACATATTGCCTAACCTCCTCATTATCCTCCGCTAATAATACAGTCCACTTTTTTTGAATATCAAAATGAACACTTTCATCTGCAGGAATAACATCTTCGATTATATCCTCTTTAACTAGTTCATTCGCATTATAAGCAAAACTACTAATAGGAATATATACTTTGAACACGGTTCCCGTAGGCTGATTATTCGAAACTGTAATAATTCCATGATGTAAATGTACAATGGACCGTGTTAAACTTAAACCAATACCTGTACCTACATTTTCCTTATTTTCATCTTCACCTTGATAAAAAGGGGCAAATATATTTTTTATATCTTTTTCCGAGATACCCTTTCCTGAATCAGCAACAGACAAACATACAAATTCTGTCTTTACAGGTAGTGCTAATTCTTTTTGAGCCTCAATTGGTAAATCTGACAAAATTGTTTTTGATAAAGAGAATATAATACTTCCGCCATTTGGAGTGAATTTTATTGCATTGGATAATAAATTAAATACCACTTTTTCAATCAACATCTTATCAAACCAAGCCAATAAATATTCTTCTTCTTTTTCAAAAACAAAAGAGATAGACTTCTTTGCAGCCAAATGATTAAATGCATAATAAATCTCCAACAAAAAAGGATACATATCCGTCTTTGTAATATGCAACTTAAGTTTTCCTTCTTGATTTTTACGTAAATCCATTAGTTGATCAACCAACAACAATAAACGTTGAGCATTACTAAATATCAAGCCGAGCTTGTTTTTTACCAATGAAGAAAATTCAGGCATAGCCACTAATTCTTGTAAAGGAGCTATAATTAAAGTGAGTGGCGTACGGAGCTCATGTGAAAAATTCGTAAACATACGAATTTTTGCTTGATGAAATTCCTCCAACTGTTGCTGTTCTTTCTGTTGAAACTGTAACTCACGTTCCAATTTCTGTTTTTTCGATATATAATACATTATCAATATCAGCACAGAAACAAAAGCTACTATGTAAAATAAATAAGCATACCATGTCTTCCAAAAAGGTGGATGAACGATAATACGAATCTTACGAGTTTCTTGGCTCCATACACCATCATTATTAGATGCCTTCACCTCAAACTCATAAGTACCCGGACTCAAATTCGTATAATACGCCTCTCTACGATTACCAATATAATTCCACTCTTTATCATATCCCTCCAGAAAAATAGCATACTGATTCTGACGTGCAAAAACAAAGTTTAAAGCACAATAACCGATAGATATATTATTCTGATTATAATTTAATTCGATTTCTGCCACATCATCCAGAACAGAAGAAAGTATTCCTGTTTCATCTCCTACATTGATAATCTCATTATTTACTACCAAACGCGTAAAGACTAGAGGAGGAACATATGAGTTCTGTTGCAATTCATGTGGATTAAAAGTTACAAAACCATTATTGCCACTAAAACACACTTCTCCATTAGCCAAAAGCATACCACTATGCAAAGTAAATTCGTATACTCCTACACCATTCAAAGAATTATAATTCACAAAATTATCAATTTCAGAATCATATTTAGAAATACCATTACTTGTACTTATCCATAATTTATGCTCCTTATCTTCCACTATAGCACAAACATCATTATCAATCAATCCCTGTTCTTGAGTGATCGTTTTCAAAATTCCTTTTGTCTCATCATACAACAATATACCACCGCCAAAAGTACCTACCCAAATACGTCCGGAAGCATCTCTGATAATACTGGTTACATAATTACTCAAAAGTCTAAAAGGTTTTGGAGAATCAGTATCATAGTAAGTGAATTCCTTGTTTACAACATCGTACTTAACTAAACCATTATTACGTGTACCAACTAGCAATACTCCATCTCTAAGCTTCAATATACAACGCGAACTAGAAACATAACACGAGTCTCCTCCTTTAGAAGGAAAAGTATCCTGTAACTCTTTCTGTGCAGATAGATACATCAATCCTGCTTTAGGGTCTGAACCAACCAGCCACAACCCACCATCGCCAGCAGGAAGCATAGCATAAATAGACATATCTTTAGGATATTGATAATATAACTGGTACTTTTTCGTTCGTGTATCAAACTTATAGATAGAGCCTTTATTTGTTCCACACCACAAAGTTTCTCCGTCCAACAAAAGTCCTTTGATTATATTTCGACTATACTGCAAGCGAGATGCATTATCTATAGGATAATAATAGTACCTACCAGATTTCAAATTATAATCAAGCAAGCCACGCCCCTCTGTAGCCATATACAAACACCCATCTTCCGTACAAACCATACTACCATATATACCAAATAATGCATCAAACACACTAGTAGGATCATGGAAATCAAAACGATTATTAAATCTATTCGAATAACTCACACCACCAGCATAAGTACCAACCCATATAGTTTGACTGTTATCTACAAATAAAGAATAAATAGAAAAATGGCTCAAATTACCTTTTTCCAAAGAAGCATCTGTATGTTTCCAAAAAGAGTCATCAGAAAGGTCTATCGTATAAAGCCCATCAAAAGTCCCTACCAACAATATTCCATGAGCTTCTGAAATACAACGAACACTATTAGTAGTCAATACACTATTGTCCTTATGATAATTTACAATTTCATCTTTATCAATATTCATCCGGAACAATCCGCTAAGATTACTTCCTCCCCAAATATATCCTTTAGAATCTTCATATAAAGTAGATACATTATTATTGGGTAGACGGAGAGAAGGAGTTGTCGACGTAAAGTTCTTTTGTACTTTCATATCCATATCACATACAAACAACCCTTTAGTGGAAGTACCTATCAATATCTTATGATTCTTAGTTTCATACATTACAGCAATAAATTCATCCTTTATCTTACCATTCAGATCAATACGTTGAAACACGTCTATTTCAGGGATATAAAGGAATAAACCTATCGATGTACCCACCCATATACGATTACGACTGTCAACAAGTAAGCTACGAATTTCTGTTTTCGCCAATGCACCATACTTTTCATCTGTATACTGCTTTATACGATTGGTTCTCAGATCCAATTTATTTAATCCGCGTGATGTACCTATCCACAAATTATGATTATGGTCCTCTGCAAGTGATATGATATAGTTATCGCTCAAACTCAATGAATCTTCAGGAATATGTCTGTATATAATAAATTCGCTACCATCATAACGATTAAGCCCGTTACGGGTAGCGAACCACATAAATCCTTTTGAGTCTTGCAATATTTTAAGAACAGAAATCTGAGACAAACCATCTTTCAAATTAAGATTTGAAAAATAGAATGTCCCATTATTCTGAGCATTTCCCCACAAGGTTATCGATAATAAAAATAACAATAGAATAAACCTCTTCATATTTTTAAATGTGTTTTCAATGTATTACTGTGACACAAAAATACGCTAATTTTTCATTATGCAAAGTATATTCTACTGTATATTATATAAAGTCCTATTTAGAGAGTAATTCCGTAGCACACCACAACAATGGCGCATGTGCGTGTAAATCACCTGTTATCTGTTTACGAGTCATATAATGATTTTTATCATTCTTTATATTCGTACCCTCACAAACATTAGTCAATTCATCGTCAGTATTCAAATATGAAACCAGTGCTAACCAACCTTTCATAGCAGCAGGTTCATAAATCTTCTTATCCAACCATCCACGCTTTACTCCCACCAACATAGCATACGTAAACATAGCAGTACCTGATGTTTCTTTATAAGAGGCGGGCTCATCAATAAGCTGATGCCACATTCCGTCTGCATCTTGATTCTTCAACAACGTATTCATCATTTTTTGGTAAGCATTCATAATTGTAGGACGATTGGGATTATCTTCCGGTAAGACAGAAAGCAAACGCGACATCCCAGCAGCCATCCAACCATTCCCCCGGGCCCAGAAGAAAGGAGCTGTAGGTGCATGATAGAATAAACCGTTAGGACGTTGTATTTTCTCCAAATACATCACCATTTCAGTAGCAGCCCTATCGATATATTTACGATTTCCAGTAGCAAGATAAGCCTGTGACTGAATAGTTGTAATCATAAACATATCATCAATCCATACACGTGTTTGCCATGAATAACCTTGATCAGCGTAAGCTTTTTGTTCCGGCTTAGCACCTGCTGGAACCTCCCACTGACTATCAGCATACTTCATGCCCAAATCATAATATTTCTTACCTCCAAGCTTCTGCATATAAATTTCCAAAGGTACAGCACCGACTACATTATAATCCACATGACTCATACGTGGCATCAAATGTTTCTCTGTAGTGAACAAAGGTTCAAAACGTTCTTTAAGCTTTCGTTGCATATCCTTGTCTTGAATTGTTTTACTAAACCACAATGCACCCAACCAAGTACATGCATCTGGGTAAGTAATATAATTAGGAGCTTTTTCTGCACGAGGATTACCAAAACGAGTATGCGGCGTCACTATAAACTTATTAACGACACGAGTACCTATAATTTTCGGATCCGCTTCTTTCATACGTTTCTCTATAGAAACATCTTGAGCTCCCATGGAACCACACAATAAAAGCACACTCATAATAACAACTAGAAATTTACTTTGTATCATCACAGTATTATTTAATAATTAATAATTTGATTTCAAATGTAAGCAGTTTTCTATGATTAGTTTTGTGATATTATTCCAAATACTTTAAATTTTATATCATACTGTCCGTTCTCCAAATTTCCTTTGCTTATAACCCAATATAAAAAGATCAAAGAAAATTCTCATATAAACCTACATGTATTACGGTAATGTTGCTGTTTCCAACATTTGGATACGACTCTCCGCGCTACACAATCCTGCAACCAAACCTATTTTATTATGTTCCTTTCCCATAGTAACCTTAAAAAAAACCGACGCATTTCCTTCTAAATTAAGGATAGCGTCGGTTTATCAATCATTTATCATTCTTCTATTATCACCCTGAAGCCAACGTTATATACTTTCTGCCAAGGGAGATAAGCCCTACGATAATAAGCAGTACTTGTTTTAGGATGATCATTCCAAGAGCCACCACGCACCACTTTCTCTATACCATTACCTTGTGCTTTCTCATTATAAGGATAAGGCAAATAATCTGAGCGAGTCCACTCTGCAACATTACCCTGCATATCATATAAACCAAATGGATTAGCCTGATAGCTTCCTCCCTTTACTTGCAACATGTTACCATCGTCTACCCCATTTTCTTTAGGTTGATAAGTATAATACTTATACCAAGAATCATTCTCAGACATTGGCTGAGGATCCACTCCACGGACAGCCATTTTATTCAATTGCCTATCTGCCATATTCTCAAATTTACTGAAATCAGCATTCAAAGAGCCATACCAAAAAGCATCATCACTACCGGCACGACATGCCCACTCCCATTGCACTTCAGTAGGCAATGTTATATTTCTACCTGTTTTTTCACTCAGTTTTTTGCAGAAATCCATTGCTTCTTCCCAGCTAACACGAATAGCCGGTTGCTCTGGCTTATTGGCCGGATATCCCTGATGTACATGGTCCTTCCATAATTGTCTGTCAAAACGGCTATCATGCTCAGGGAAAATGGTACGGAACTGTTCGTTGCTCACCTCTATCTCACTCATCCAGAAAGCTTTTTTCACAGCTTGTTTATTTACCGGAGAATAATCAGAATGACCACGATTACTACCCATCGCAAATGAACCGGCCGGTATACGAACGAAATTCATTTTAATACCCGGTGCTAACTCAATACTCATTCTAGAGTCACCCTCTTTCAAGGTCATTGCTTGAGCAATGGTTTTATCAAAAGGCCACCCTTTTACTTTTACTTCTTTATCTTTAAACTCTTTCTTTTCAGGCTTTACGGGAAGCGGTTTCTCCTGTGATTCCAAGTATTGGGCATATGAACGGAGTTCTGACTGCCAATCAACACCTGCATTGGCATACTTTTCCGCTAATTCTGTACGACGGGAAATTTGTTCTACACCTTTAAAGATATTAGCATTAAACTTCCCATGATAAGGAGCATTAAAGTCAATCCAATTATACAAAGTTTTCCACTCTTTATCAGTCAGTTCCACACCATGATGTCCTGTCTTCAATATTTTAATAAGCGGACTGACAGAAGCATGGTACTCATAAGGATTAAGAACTTCTATTTCTGCTTCCGGTCCCTGACGATATACATAAGGATGTAAATTTAGGTAACTTTCACCGAATCCGGAAAATTTATCAATACGTCCGCCTCTAAAATCAGTCAATTTATTAGAACCATCATGACATGCAACACAAGCACGGTCTAAGATAGGTTGTACTTCAAGATCAAAAGTAAAAGAACGCTGACCACCTTCTGGCTTGGCAATACTATGTGGAGCTATTTGTGAAGCTTTCACACGCTTTGGTATTGGTAGTTGATTTTGGTCTTCATGGCAACCTATACACGAAACTGTTTCACCAGGCATACCGGTAAGCCAACTACGCATCCACTGAACAGCACGTCCTTCTGAATCCAACGGTTGTAATGAAATAGGCGTATTCGCCGGAATTTTAAAAATCGCCGAACCATCTTCTTCCACCGGAACCGTACCTAACAAACGTTTAATATCCCAACCACTCTGAACCCCTTGAGCCCAATGATCGGACGGGGTTTTATTGTAGGCATATTCATACGCTAATACTCGGAATGATTTTACCGTACCACGGGGCACACCTTTCAAACCTTCTCCTTCATATATATCCTGAATAAATACAGTAGCTTCTTTACTACCCAGAACAATCTTATCAGGAATTACCGGAGGGATTGGAGTTTTCTTTACCGGAATCGGGCAAATCAACCCTTCACCCTCAAACTCTGCAATCAATGTAAGATTATCATATACATCAATCAAATAGATACCCCAAAGCGAATTTTCATCCAATTTGGCAGTTACCAAAAAATATTTATCAGTCAGTGGATAAGGCTTGATAAACTGTGGCCATACACCATCAACTAAACGATCTTTTACAATGGGTTCTATTTTACGGTCACGGAAAGGTAATTCCTGCAACATACCTTTTTCAGACTTACGACTCTTAGATGGATCAAACAGCATCAAACGTCCTGAACGTGTTACACCATGATGTCCTGAAATGACACCGATGAACTGAGAAGCATGTCCAGGAAGAGGTTTGGCATCAAAGGTACTATTCGGAAAATACGAACCACTACCATATAATGACTTTTGTTCGGTTCCATCCGGATTCATATGCATGACAAAACGGGAAAAATAGTGAGTCAGATCTGTATATTCCCAACGAGTATACATGATACGACCGTTATTCATAACTGTAGGAGACCAGTTAGCATCTTGGTCAAAAGTTAAACGGCGCAATGAACCATCTTTCGGATCGTACAAACACATATTGCCGACTTCATCATTACCATTTACACACGGAACGCCATTATAACCAATATTGGAAACCGCAATAATTTTACCGGAAGGCAGATAAGTGGCATCAAAAAACTCTAAATCTTTCTCAGGAGTTTCAATTAACTTTTTTAATCCTGTACCATCCAATTTCACTTCAAAAACTTGCCAACGTTTGTCTGTATCCACCATAGAGAACATTAAACGCTCAGCATCCCAGTGCAATTTCAAGTCGGGAACAGAAGAGCCATTAGAAGGTTTAAAAATAGTACGTGTCTTAATGTCACCACGCAAATTAGATAATTCTGCGATTTCCGCATTAAATCCACCACGAGGTGCAGAAGTTTGGTTAGACCAATTATTATTCTGGGTACCCAATGCACGAGGATTTACTTGACGGGCTGTAGTACCAATTTTATAACGGCCTACTACAATCTTGTCTATATCCAAAACTGGATTTGCCAACAATATCTCTCTTTTCAAACTTAAAGCTTTATTAGCTACTTGCAAAGAGGCAACATCATTTTTATAAATTCCTGAGAATCCTCTGGCTATAAGTTGTTTCAATTGTACTAACTTAGCCTGGTTGGCTACTTTATCAAAAGCCTTTGATTTAGCCATATCGTTATAAGCTTCTTCAATTGCACGTATATTGAGCCAGCTTAATGAATTTTGTAATTGGCAAATCTTCATTGCCTCCTGAGCCACATTCAAATATCCAATTACCTGTTCATTCAAAGAAGTTTTAGCAGATACTTCGGCTATTTGTGCTGTAAAATAAGATTTATCATTCAACAAATCTACAACAGCTGTCGCTATGTGCTTTTCTATAGAAGCATCGTTAGTAGTAATCAAAGCCTTCATATCACTACCGGCAAAGGGTAGAAACTGAGTAGATTCTATAGGATATTTTTCTATAATATCAGTTGCAGCTTCTGCACCTGTAATACCTTGTAAACGAAAAATGACCGTACCGGACGAAGAACGATTCTCTAACCCGATTTCAGCCTCAAAACGTACATAACGTTTATTCAGAGGAACCACTATTTGCGAATTTGCATTGGCCATAATCGTGCGTCTATACTGTTTACCTTGCATTACAACCGTCTGCCCCTTCGCATTCTCATTAAAACGAAGATGACCACTACCTGTATTTTTGAATGTATCTTTCAAATCATTCAACCAAACAGAAGAACCGTCTGCCGTAATAAGTTTAGCATTAGCCCATATAGCCTGATCATCATTGGTACCGTCTACAGTTCCCCAAGTATACAGTACCATTTCCTCCAATCCTGTTACATCTGCGGTAAAAGGAATTGCTGCGGTTTTTGCTTTCATCACTTTTGAAACAACCGGCAAACAAGTCCTCTGCATTTCTGAATTTGCTTGCTTTTTAGCTGCAGCAATACTTTCTGCCCATGTAGTAGGAACATCAGTCTTTGTCTTTACTTTCCGCTGAGCCATAACCGGAAGCGATAAAGCAACACATATAGACATTACTATCAATTTCTTATTCATAATACCTTGTTTAAAGTTATTTTTTTATTTCAGATTGAGGAAAATGGAAATCTTCCAAATAACATGCAGCAGAAACTTTATCTATATCTTGCTTGTTATTCAAAGTCCATACCACTTT
>OCSH01001022.1_pt1 | contig 23404 bp, 19 predicted proteins | sample 1538371 | NCBI WGS metagenome assembly OCSH01 (sample SAMN04571687, study PRJEB22368) | human gut metagenome | biome: human gut; material: stool | host: Homo sapiens | place: Luxembourg | collected 2012-06-01 | reverse complement strand
CTGCGCATCCGGCCCTCCGGCTCTGCGGGCGGCCACAACGGCCTCAAGAGCATCATCGCCCGCCTCGGCGGCGAGAACTTCCCCCGCATCCGCATCGGCGTCGGAGCCAAGCCCCGCCCGGACTACGATCTGGCCGACTGGGTGCTGGGCAAGTTCCCGCCCGACGATGCCAAGGCCATGGCCGACCGGTATCCCGATTTGGAGGCCGCAGCCAAGCTCATCATGGATGGCAAGCTGGGGCTGGCACAGAGCAAGTATAATGGATGATTGCGCTGCGTTGCAGCGCAATCATCCTCAGCCCACTGCGAAAGGAGGTCCACGATGTACGAATCCCTGCTGAAAAACACGGCAGAGTACCAGAAAATTTCTGCAAGCCTTGCCGCGCCGGGCCCGGCAGCGCTGTTCGGGCTGCCTCCGGCGGGCCGGGCGCTGCTGTATGCGGTGCTGCAAAAAGACCTTGGGCGTGTGCTCTGCATCGTGACGCCCGGCGAGGCTGAGGCCACCCACTTTGCGGATGACCTCAAGGCGCTGGGGCTGACGGCAGCGGTCTTCCCGCCCCGCGACTTCATGCTCCGCCCGGTGGAGGGCGCGGGCCGCGAGTACGAGTACCGGCGGCTGTCGGTGCTGGGCGCACTGGCGGGCGGGCGGCTGAATGCCGTCTGCGTCCCGGCGGAGGCGCTTTTGCAGTACACCGTCCCCCGCGACGAGTTTTTGAAGAACACCCTCACCCTCAAGCCCGGCATGGTCTACAACCGGGAGGCGCTGGTGGAGCGGCTCTTCTCCGCCGGATACGTCCGCCGCAGTCAGGTGGACGGCCCCGGCCAGTTCAGCGTCCGCGGCGACATCGTGGACATTTACGCCCCCGATATGCGCCAGCCCGCCCGTATCGAATACTGGGACGACGAGATCGATTCGCTGGCCTCCTTTGACCTGCTGACCCAGCGGCGGGACGGCGCACTGGAAAAAATTTACCTCTCCCCCGCCCGCGAGGTGCTGTTCGGCAGCACGGCCGACACCGCCGAGGCCCTGCGCGCGGCTCAGAAGAAAGCCCGCGGCAAGCACCGCGCCGCACTGGAAAAGGCCATGGAAGCCGACCTGTCCCAGCTGGACTCCGGCCTGATGCCCGAAGCCATGGACAAATACTATGGTCTCCGCTACCCCGCCCCGGCCACCCTGCTGGACCATCTCGACAGCCCCCTCTTCGTGTTGGACGAAGTGGGCGGCATCCGGGACGCTCAGAAGGCCACCGAGTTCCGCCGCAGCGAAGAGCTGACCAGTCTGCTGGAAGAGGGCGTCCTCTGCCCCGGTCTGGACGTGCTGTATCAGACCATGGACGACCTCGTTATCGCCGCCCAGAAGCAGAGCACCCTGCTGTGCGAAAACTTCCTGCGCGGCATGAACGAGTTCCAGTTGAAGGCCCTCATCAACGCCGAGGCCTTTGCCGCCCCCAACTGGGGCGGTGACATGGCGTCCCTCCGGGAGGACCTCGACCCCCTCATCGCGCAGGGGTATGCGGTCACCCTCTTCGCCGGCACGCCCAAGGGCGCAGCGGCCCTGACCCGCGACCTTGCGGACAAGGGCTACGCCGTCAGCATGAGCCGGGACGTCCGCCCCGCCAAGGGGCTGGTGCAGGTGCTGCCCGGCCACCTGACCGCCGGGTGCACCTTCCCCTTCGCCCGCATGGCGGTCATCTCCTCCCGGCGGCACGGGCTGGACGAAGCCTCCGCCGAAGCGAAGAAGCGGAAAAAGAATAAAAACGCCCTGTCCAGCCTGTCGGACATCAAGCCCGGCGACTATGTGGTGCACCAGAGCCACGGCATCGGCATGTATGCGGGCATCCAGCGTCTTGAGGTGCAGGGTGCCATCAAGGATTACCTGAAGATCCAGTATTCCGGCTCGGACGTGCTGTATGTTCCCGTCACCCAGTTGGACCTGCTCAGCCGCTACACCGCCCCCGGCGACGAGGAAAAGGTGAAGCTGGCAAAGCTGGGCGGAACCGAGTGGCAGCGCACCCGCGCCAAGGTCAAAAAGGCCACCGAGGAGATGGCGCAGGAGCTCATTGAGCTGTACGCCCGCCGCCGACAGGCCACAGGCTACGCCTTCCCGCCCGACGGCGACTGGCAGAGCGACTTCGAGGCCCGGTTCGAGTACGACGAGACCGACGACCAGCTCAACGCCACCTCCGAGATCAAAAAGGATATGGAGCGCGGCTATCCCATGGACCGTCTGCTCTGCGGCGACGTGGGCGTGGGCAAGACCGAAGTGGCCCTGCGGGCCGCGTTCAAGTGCGTCATGGGCGGCAAGCAGTGCGCCATCCTTGCGCCCACCACCCTGCTGGCGTGGCAGCACTACAACACCATCCTTTCCCGGATGGAAGCTTTCCCCGTCAAGGTCGGGATGCTCTCCCGCTTCCGCACCGCCAAGCAGCAGAAAGAGACCCTGCGGGGCTTGCAGGCGGGCAGCGTGGACATCGTGGTGGGCACCCACCGGCTGCTGTCGAAGGATGTCCGCTTCCACGACCTCGGCCTCGTCATCATCGACGAAGAGCAGCGCTTCGGCGTCAAGCACAAGGAAAAGCTGAAGGAAAACTTCATCGGCGTGGATATGCTGACCCTCTCGGCCACCCCCATCCCCCGCACCCTGAACATGGCCATGAGCGGCATCCGGGATCTGTCCACCATCGAGCAGCCGCCCATCGAGCGGCAGCCTGTGGAGACCTTCGTTTTGGAGTACAACGACGTCATCCTCGCCGAAGCCATGAAGAAGGAGCTGGCCCGCGGCGGTCAGGTCTACTACCTGCACAACCGGGTGGACAACATTGAGTCCTGCGCCGCCCACGTCAGCCAAATGGTACCCGGTGCCCGCATCGGCATCGCCCACGGCAAAATGACCGAGGAGGAGCTGAACCCCGTCTGGCAGCACCTGCTGAACGGTGAGATCGACATCCTCGTCTGCACCACCCTCATCGAAACGGGCATTGACGTGCGCAACTGCAACACCCTTATCATCGAGGACGCCGACCGGATGGGTCTGGCTCAGCTCTACCAGATCCGGGGCCGGGTAGGCCGTTCGGGCCGGAAAGCCTACGCCTACTTCACCTTCCGGCGGGACAAGACCCTTTCCGACATTGCCCAGAAGCGGCTTTCCGCCATCCGGGAGTTCACGGCCTTCGGCTCCGGTTTCCGCATCGCCATGCGCGACCTTCAAATTCGCGGCGCGGGCAGTCTGCTGGGCCACAGCCAGCACGGCCACATGGAGGCCGTGGGCTATGACCTCTATGTCAAGATGCTGGGGCAGGCCATCGCGCGGGCCAAAGGCGAGCCCATCCAGCGGGACAAGAGCGAATGCCTTGTGGATCTGCGGGTGGACGCCTACATCCCCGAAAAATATATTGCCGACGGCCCCGGCCGGATCGAGGCCTACAAGCGGATCGCCGCCATCCAGACCCCCGAAGATGCCGCCGACGTGCTGGACGAGCTGATCGACCGCTACGGCGACCCGCCCCCCTCGGTCAGCGACCTTGTCAACGTCTCCCTTGTCCGCGTTCAGGCCACCGCCGTGGGCGTGTATGAGGTCACCCAGAAAAAGGACACCCTCGTGCTTCAGGTGGAAACGCTGGACGTGCCCATGATCCGGGGGCTGCTCGTGGCCTTCAATGGCCGCGTCACCGCCGGGGCGGGCAGCAAGCCCTACCTTTCCGTCACTCTTCAGAAGGATGAAAAGCCGCTGGAATTGCTGCAAAGCATCCTGAAGGCAATGGGAGAGATCTTAAAAGATAAATAACTCCTTCCGTCATCGCATTCGCGATGCCACCTCCCTCCCGGAGGGAGGCTTTTGGCCCCCTCCCAGAGGGGGCTGTCGAGCGAACGCGAGACTGAGGGAGTTACAAAAAATAGGAGTATATTTATGAAGAAAAAACTTCCCGCACTTCTCTGTGCACTGGCCCTCATCCTCAGCCTTGCGGGCTGCGTCATCTCCACCCCGGACACGGTGGGCACCATCGGCGATGTGGAGATCACCTCCGGCCTGTATCTGCTGGCCCAGTACAACGCCTACCAGTCCGCCGCGAACCTCGCCTCCTCCGATCAGGACGCCGCCAACGTCAAGAGCTTTTTGAAGGAGACCATCACCACCGATCCCGACAGCGGCGAGACCGCCACCGTCAGCGACTACATCGCCGACCAGACCCAGAAGAATCTGGATCTGTACGCCGCCGTGGAGTCCCGCTTCGATGAACTGGGCGGCCAGCTCACCGAGGCCGAGGAGTCTCAGGCCGACAGCTACGCTTCGCAGCTGATGGACCAGTACGCCGACACCTACAAGGCCAACGGCATCGGTCTGGAGACCCTCAAGCGCTTCGAGCGCATCCTGCTCAAGAGCAATGACCTGCTGGAGCTCGTGTACGGCCAGAACGGCGAGACTCCCGTCTCCGATGCCGACCTGACCAGCCACCTCGAAACCAGCATGTACGAGCTGGCTTACTACGCCATCCCCCTCTACAACACCAGCACCTACGCCTTCGCCAACGATGACCAGAAAGCCGAGATGCTCTCGCTGGCACAGGCCGCCGTGGACAGCTACAATGCCACTGCCCCGGACGATGCCGCCGCCCAGTTCGCCGCCTTCAACGCCGCCGCGTCCAACGCGCTGAGCGGCATCTACGCCGTGCTGGATTCCACCGTCCCCGATGACAACACCACCTCCCTGCAGACCGAACTGCTGGGCAACAGCACCCTCGACTCGACCTTCACCGCCGAGGGCTCTGCCGACGCCATCCGTGCCCTGCACTGCGGCGACGCCGTGGCCGTGCAGTATTCGTCCCTCTCCCTCATCATGGCGGTCCGCCTCGACCCGCTGGACGGCTCTTCGCTGGACGCCGTCCGCTCGCAGGTGCTGAGTGACCTGAAGAGCGACGAGCTGGCCGACGCCCTCGCCGACTACGGCGCTTCCATGGAGCATCACCTTGATGCTCCCGCGATGAACAAACTCCCCGCTTCCAAGATCGAACCGGCAAGCTCGTCCAATCGCTAAGATCACCTTCTATCGCCCCCCTCACATGGTATCCTTTCAGAATCCAATCATCCCGATTTTGATTCTGTCAAATAACGACGCCAAGGCCCCCGGAAGCAGGAACCTTCCGGGGGCCTTGGGCGTTCTATACGATCATCGGGTCAGTCTCTCAAACTCCGCTTCCAGCGCCTCATTTGCGGCGCGGACGGCGGCGGGGTCGGGCTTGAGGGCCGCGCGGTCGTAGGTGAACAGGCCGTTCACCTCGTCCTCCACATCGCTCACTTGGGTGTACACCAGCGCGGACAGGCCGTTTTTGAGCTGAGGGAGCACGGTGTCCCGCTGCAATTTCTGGTAGCGTTCCGTCAACTCGGCGCGGCTCTTGGCCGTGCCGTAGCCGTAGGTCCTGCGGGGCGGCTCATGGCCGGGCATGGGCCACGCGATGCCGCCGTATTCGCTCAGGGCCGCCACCCGCTTGCCGGGCCGGACCCGGAGGGGGTAGAAGTAGTTGTGGCGGGAGTCCACATCCCCGCCGCCTTGGTCGTACCAGCCGCTCGCCTCGTCCACAAGGCGGCTGGGGTCGAGGGCGCGCAGGGCCTCCACAGCCTTGGCCGCGTCGAACTGGCCCCACCCCTCGTTGAAGGGCACCCAGCAGCCGATGCAGGGATGCCCCCGCAGAGCCTCCACGGTAGCTTCCAGCTCCCGGCGGTATGTTTCCCGGCTGGCCTCGCTCCGGCGGCTCAGAAGGCCCCGCAGGGCCGCGCCGTCGGGCAGGTGCCGCAGCAGGGGCTGGAACACGTTGGTCAGGTAGGTCACGAACCAGAGCTTGTAGGGCTCGCCGCCGTTCACCATGTCCTGCCAGACGATGAGGCCCAGCTTATCGCAATGGTAGTACCAGCGCTGGGGTTCGATCTTCGCGTGCTTGCGCAGGAGGTTGAAGCCCAGCTCCTTCACGGTCTGCAATTCGTGAACCACCGCCGCGTCGGAGGGCGGAGTGTAGAGGCCTTCCGGCCAGTAGCCTTGGTCCAGCAAGCCGTTCAGCAGAATAGGCTCCCCGTTCAGGCAGAAGCGCAGGATGCCCTTCTTGTCCGGCTCACAGCTCCATTTTCGCAGCGCGAAATAGCTGTGCACCGTGTCGAAGCTCTCTTCGCCGCCCTGCGTCGTGCCCACGGTCAGGTCGTAGAGGAAGGGGCTGGCCGGGCTCCACGGGAAGAAGTGCTCCTCCGGGATGGTCAGGGTCACCTCGCCGTCTTGGCCGGCCTCGTCGCTGCCCCAGTCCTCGGCGATGGTCACGCCGCCCGCCCGCACCACGGCCCAGAGGTTCGCCGCGCCGCCGGGCTGGGCCGTGTGGGCCTTGACCGTCACGGTGCGGGCATCGTAGTCCGGGGTGACGGTCAAGGTCTCGATGTAGTTGTCCGGCACCCGCTCCAGCCAGACGGTCTGCCAGATGCCGCTCTGGGCCGGGTAGAACATCCCGCCGGGCTTGAGCGTCTGCTTGCCCCGCGCTTGGTGCCCGGTGCCGGTGGGGTCCTGCACGGCCACCCACAGGCGGTTGTGGTCGGCGTTCAGCGCGTCGGTGATGTCGAACGTAAAGGGCCAGTAGCCGCCCCGGTGGCCGCCCACCAGATGCCCGTTGACCTGCACCGCGCAGGCGTGATCCACGGCCCCGAAGTGGAGCAGCACCCGGCCGCCCTCCCCTGCGGGCGGGGCAAAGCTGCGGTGGTAGTGGAGCCACTCGCCGGGCCGGAGCGTCCGCCCCACGCCGGAGGCTTTCGCCTCCGGGGAGTAGGGCACCAAGATGTCGCCGTCCCACTGGGGCGGGAGCTTGGCCGATTTCGTGATGGCGTACTGCCACACACCGTTCAGGCTCTCGAAGCTGTCCCGCCGCAGCGCGGGGCGGGGGTATTCCGGCAGCGGGTGCTGGGGTCTCGATGATTTCGGCGCTTGGGGCATTGGGGATCACCGCCTTTTGCAGTTTGTTGTATTTGACCCCATTCTAGCACAGAAGCGCGGCCTTGTATAGAAGCTTTCCGCATATCGCGGGCCCACCCAACATAGAATGCTTCCAGAACCAAACAAGGGTGGGAGGCATGGGCATGTTTGTGGTCACACTGAACAAAGCAAGTTTGAAGAAATTCGGCATCGGGGCCATGTGCTGTGCGCTGGTGGCATTCAGCGCCCTGCTGGGGCGGTACATCAGCACCCGCACAGTCAGCGTTTCGGCCAGCGTGAACAAGATCGAGAGCGCACAGGATATCCAGACGTGGTTCACGGGCTACGGGCTGGATGTGGACGGCGCGTCCATCACGGCGGATAAGGTCAAGATCCCCCGCAAGTGGGACGACAGCTTCTCGGCCTTCAACGGCGTGGTGCAGCAGAGCGGGCTCGACCTTGCCCGCTACAAAGGAAAAACCGTCGAAAAGTGGACGGCTCTTATCCCCGCCGCCAGCAAGGGCGATCTGAGCCAGTATGGCGTGCTGCTGGTCTACCGGAAAAAGGCCATCGGGGCGTATTTATTGGAGAAGCCCTCCGGCACCGTCACCGGCATCAAAGACGCCCAGAGCGCAGCGCTCAGCGAGGAGGCCCCCGCCGAGGAAGTCTCCGGCGAGGATTACAGCGGCGATTGGGGCGAGCGGCATGACGAGGAGCTGGGCGCTTCCGACCAAGCGCAGCAGACCTCCGGCGAGGATTACAGCGGCGACTGGGGCGAGCGCCACGACGAAGAGCTTTCCGCCGCCGATCAGGCCCAGCAGACCTCCGGTGAAGATTACAGCTACACCGATCTTCCCCTCGACGCAGAGGGGTATCCCGTCGAATAAACTCTGTTGAAAATTTTCCACAAAAAATTCTGTTGAACTATACCAAAAAAACCGTATAAAAATCAGCGAAATGAAATGGTGAAAAATGAACGATCCGGGTTTATAATAGAGGTAGGATATCCCGCAGCAAGATCGGCTGCGTCCGGCGCGGCCAACGGCCCCGGATTTTTAAGATGATGATAAGGGATACCGGTAAGGAGAAATGAGCATGAAGGAATTCCAGTACACCGTCAAGGATGCCTGTGGCATCCACGCACGCCCCGCCGGGCTTCTGGTCAAGGTCGTCAAGGGCTTTTCCAGCACCGCGACCCTTGAGAAGAACGGCAAGACCTGCGACCTGCGCAAGCTGATGGCCCTGATGGGCATGGGCGTCAAGCAGGGCGAGACCGTCACCATCAAGGTCGAGGGTGAGGACGAGGACGCCGCAGCAGAAGCGATCCAGAAGTTCCTGAGCGAGAACGTCTGACCACCAGCGAACCAAAGCCCTTGCGGGAACTCCCTGCGGGGGCTTTTTCGCACAATGGAACATTTTGATGAGAAGGAGAAATGAACGATGCAGGTAGGCACCGGCAAAAGCATCCTGAATGGGATCGCGATCGGCAAACTGAAACTTTACAAGAAAAAAAATACGGTGATCTCCACGGCAGACGCGGCCGACCCCGCTGCCGAGGAGGCCCGCTTTGAAGCGGCCCGCGCCAAGGCCATCGACCAGCAGACCGCCCTGTACGAAAAGGCACTGGACGAGGCGGGCGAGGACATCGCCGAGGTGTTCAACATCCACGCCATGATGCTGGACGACGACGACTTCGTGGACACCATCAAGGAGATCATCAACGGCCAGCACAAGTGCGCGGAGTACGCCGTCAAGACTGCGGGCGACAATCAGGCCGCCGTCTTCGCGGCCATGGATGACCCCTATCTTCAGGCCCGCAGCGCAGACGTCATCGACATTGCACAGGCCATGCTGGACATTTTGCAGGGGGTGGACAACGCCTCTTTGCAGGGCACCGAGCCCAGCATCCTTGTGGCCGAAGACCTCGCCCCCTCCGAGACGGTCCGGATGGATAAGAGTCTGCTGCTGGGCTTCATCACCCGCGAGGGCAGCTCCAACAGCCACACCGCCATTCTGGCCCGCAGCATGAACATCCCCGCCCTGATCCAGTGCAAGGAGATCCAAGACGACTGGGACGGCAAGATGGCCGTGGTGGACGGCTACAACGCCTGTGTGTACGTAGACCCTACCCCCGACCTTTTGGAGAGCCTGACCAAGCGCCAGCAGGAGGATCAGAAGAAACAGGCCCTGCTCAGCGAGCTGAAGGGCAAGCCCAATACCACGCTGGACGGCAAAACCATCAACGTCTTCGCCAACATCGGCGGCATGGGCGACGTGGGTGCGGTCCAGCAGAATGACGCGGGCGGCGTCGGCCTGTTCCGCACTGAATTCGTCTACCTCAACTGCAAGGACTTCCCCACCGAGGACTACCAGTTCGAGGCGTACAAGCAGGTCCTTGAGAGCCTTGCCCCGAAGAAGGTCGTCGTCCGCACCTGCGACATCGGCGCCGACAAGACCGTGGACTATATGAAGCTGGACCACGAGGACAACCCTGCCCTCGGTTACCGCGCCATCCGCATCTGCCTGACCCGCCGGGACTTCTTCAAGACCCAGCTCCGGGCCCTGCTCCGGGCCTCGGCCTACGGCAACATGAGCATCATGTTCCCCATGATCACCAGTCTGCGCGAGCTGCAGGACGCCAAGGCCATCCTCGAAGAGTGCAAGCAGGAGCTGACCGCCGAGGGCAAGAAGTTCAGCGACAACATCGAGGTCGGCACCATGATCGAAACCCCCGCTGCCGTCCTCATCGCCGATGATCTGGCCGCCGAGTGCGACTTCTTCTCCATCGGCACCAATGACCTGACCCAGTACACCTGCGCGCTGGACCGCCAGAATGCCAAGTTGGAGCCCTTCTTCGATCCGCACCATCCGGCTGTGCTCAAAGCCATCCAGATGACCATCGAGGCGGGCCACCGCCACGGCATCTGGGTCGGCATCTGCGGCGAGCTGGGCGCGGACACTGCCCTGACCGAGACCTTCCTGCGGATGGGCGTGGACGAGCTGTCCATGAACGCCAAGAGCATCCTGCCCGTGCGCAAGATCATCCGCAGCGTAAACCTCAGCAAGCCCTCCGCCAAGAATGTCTGAGCGTTCCGGCGGCCCTTGTAAAACCCCATAAAATCGCAGCCCCCAACCGGCCCAGATGCCGCCTTGGGGGCTATTTTGCGTCTGCGGAACAAGACGAAATTTCATATAACAGCGCTGTAACAAGCCGCGCTTTCATCGCAAAACGCTTCACAACGCTAAAGTAAAATGTTATACTAGTTCCAAGTCATTCCACCGACAAAATTCATCTATATCAGGAGAAATCGGTATGACCCAGCTTTTGATCCGCCTGTTCATCAAGCATCCCTCCGACACCAAGGACCCGGCGGTCCGCACCGCTTACGGCAACTTGGCCAGCCTTGTGGGGATGGCTTGCAATATCCTGCTCTGCGTCGGCAAGCTGACGGTGGGCACCCTGTTTGGCTCCATCGCCATCATGGCCGATGCGCTGAACAACCTCTCGGACGCTTCGTCCAACGTCGTCAGCCTCATCGGCTTCCGGCTGGCCTCCAAGGCCCCGGATGCGGAGCACCCCTACGGCCACGCCCGCTACGAGTACCTCGCCGGGCTGGTGGTCAGCGTGACCATCCTTGCCATCGGCCTTTCGCTGGGCAAAGAGTCCATCGGCAAAGTCCTGCACCCCACGCCGGTCGTTTTCAGCTGGCTCAGCCTTGGGGTGCTGGCCGTTTCCATCGCCGTCAAGCTCTGGATGAGCCGCCTCAACCGCACGGTGGGCCAGCGCATCGCTTCCGAAACGCTGCTGGCTACTGCCGCCGACAGCCGCAACGACGTGCTGACCACCGGTGCTGTCCTGCTCTCCACCATCCTCTGCCGCGTTACGGGCTGGAACGTCATCGACGGCATCATGGGCGTGGCGGTGGCTGCGTTCATCCTCTGGTCGGGCTGGGGCCTCGTCATGGATACCCTCAGCCCCCTGCTGGGCGAAACGCCCTCGCCGGAGCTGGTGGCGCACATCGAGCAGACCGTCATGTCCTACCCCGGCGTACTGGGCGTGCATGACCTGATGGTCCACGACTACGGCCCCGGCCACCAGTTCGCTTCGCTCCACGTCGAGTTCCCCGCCGAGGCCGACCCGCTGGCCGCCCACGACGTCATCGACAACATCGAGCGGGATTTTCTGAAAAAAGACAATTTGCAGGTCACCATCCACTATGACCCCATCGTGACCTCGGACGCCGCCGTGGGGGTGCTGCGCACCCGGCTGACGGAGCACCTCCGCCAGTTGGACCCCCAGCTTTCCATCCACGATCTGCGCATCGTCCCCGGCGGCAGCCACACCAACGTCCTGTTCGACCTCACTTTCCCGGCGGGCTACACCGGCGACACCGACGCTGCCATGGCTGAGATGTGCCGCTTCGTCACCGAACAGGATCCCAAATATAGCTGCATCATCAAACTGGAGCAGAGCTATTCCGTCGCTCCGCAAAAATAAGATCGTTCACAGGGGGAAGTATTTATGCTGAACGAAACCTACCGCGGAATGCTGAACCACAAGAGCGTCATCCGCGAGACCTTCATGTACGGCAAACAGCGCGCCGCCGAGATCGGCTATGAAAACGTCTTTGATTACTCGCTGGGCAACCCCAGCGTACCCTGCCCGCCGCAGTTCACGCTGGCGATGCAGAACCTGCTGGACACCGAGGAACCGGTGGACCTCCACGGCTACTGCCCCAGTCAGGGCGACCCCAGTTTCCGCACCGCCGTGGCAAAGCATCTGGCCAAGACCTTTGCTCTGCCCTACCAGCAGAAGCACATCTTCCCCACCACGGGTGCCGCCGGTGCCATCGCCCACGCCATCCGCGCCGTGACCCAGCCCGGCGACGAGGTGCTGACCTTTGCGCCCTACTTCCCGGAGTACGGCCCCTACGTGGAGGGCACCGGGGCCCGCCTCAAGGTAGTGCCGCCGCAGACCCCGGCGTTCCAGCCGAACCTCGACGCCTTTGAGCAGATGCTGACCGAAAAGGTCACCTGTGTGCTCATCAACACCCCCAACAACCCCACCGGCGTGGTTTACTCCGCCGAGACCCTGACCCGGCTGGCCGAGCTGCTGGCCGAGAAGAGCCGCGCCTACGGCCACACCATCTTCCTCGTCAGCGACGAGCCCTACCGTGATATCGCCTTTGACGGGAAAGCCGTCCCCTACCCCGCCGCGTTCTACCCCCACACCCTGACCTGCTTTTCCTTCTCGAAGAGCCTCAGTCTGCCGGGCGAACGTCTGGGCTATGTGGCGGTCCGCCCCGGCTGCGAAGGCGAGGACATTCTCGTGGATATGATGGCCCAGATCTCCCGCTTCACCGGCCACAACTGCCCGCCCAGCATCATCCAGCGGGCCGTGAGCCGCTGTCTGAACGTCACCAGCGACCTGTCCGTCTACGAGACGAACATGAACCTGCTGTACGACAAGCTCAAGGCCCTCGGCTTTGAGGTCGAGCGCCCCGGCGGCACCTTCTACATCTTCCCGAAAGCGCTGGAAGAGGACGCCAACGCCTTCTGTATGCGGGCACGGCAGTATGACCTACTCCTCGTCCCCAGCGACACCTTCGGCGTCAAGGGCTATGTACGTCTGGCCTACTGCATCGACACCGAAAAGGTCGAGCGCAGCCTTCCGGCTCTGGAAAAGTTGGCTGCTTCCTACCGCAAATAAAGCCGAACCTCCGGTGCGCATCTGGCAGTGCCGCCGGAGTCTTTGCTAGATTTTTTGATTTTTGTAAGAGAGGAAAGGGAACCCATCATGGAAAAGATCAAAATGACCACCCCCCTTGTGGAGATGGACGGCGACGAGATGACCCGTGTGCTCTGGAAACTCATCAAGGACGAGCTTCTCCTGCCTTACGTCGATCTGAAGACCGAGTACTACGACCTCGGTCTGCCCAACCGCGACGCCACCCGCGACCAAGTGACCATCGACGCCGCCGAGGCCAACAAGAAGTACGGCGTGGCCGTCAAGTGCGCCACCATCACCCCCAACGCGCAGCGGATGGACGAGTACAAGCTCCACGAGATGTGGAAGAGCCCCAACGGCACCATCCGCGCTGCGCTGGATGGCACCGTGTTCCGCGCCCCCATCATGATCGACAGCATCAAGCCCGCCGTCAAGTTCTGGAAAAAGCCCATCACCATTGCCCGCCACGCCTACGGCGACGTGTACAAGGCCACCGAGTTCCGCATCCCCGGCCCCGGTAAGGCGGAGCTGCGCTTCACCGGCGCAGACGGCTCCCAGCAGACCGCCACGGTCTACGACTTCGAGTGCGGCGGCGTGCTCCAAGGCTCCTACAACAAGGACACTTCCATCCGCAGCTTTGCCCGCAGCTGCTTCAACTACGCACTGGATAAAAAGCAGGACCTCTGGTTCGGTGCCAAGGACACCATCTCCAAGAAATACGACCACACCTTCAAGGACATCTTCCAAGAGGTATATGACACCGAGTACAAGGCCAAGTTCGAGGCCGCCGGCATCGAATACTTTTACAGCCTCATCGACGACATCGTGGCCCGCGTCATCCGCAGCGAGGGCGGCTTCGTCTGGGCCTGCAAGAACTACGATGGCGACGTGATGAGCGACATGGTCTCCACGGCCTTCGGCTCCCTCGCCATGATGACCAGCGTCCTCGTCAGCCCGGACGGCAAGTACGAGTTCGAGGCTGCCCACGGCACCGTGACCCGCCACTACTACAAGTACCTCAAGGGCGAACCCACCTCCACCAACCCCATGGCCACCATCTTCGCATGGAGCGGTGCGCTGAAAAAGCGCGGTGAGCTGGACGCCCTGCCCGACCTCGTCCGCTTCGGTGAGGCGCTGGAAGCCGCCAGCCTCCAGACCCTGAACGACGGCATCATGACCAAGGACCTCTGCGGCCTCGCCGAGGGCATCACCCCCACCCCCGTGGACAGCATCGGCTTCATCAAAGCCATCCGCGAGCGGTTGGAAAAAATGTTGTGAGCCTCTATTTTATCGGATAACAAGAAAGGCGTCTGCCAGCACGGCAGACGCCTTTCTTGATTTTTATATACGCATTTACGCCTTTTTCGGTTTCACCCAGCCATCCACGGCATTGACCAGCGCCTTGCCGCGCTGGCCGAAAATTTTCGGCAGGAGGAGGCGGGCCATAGCCCAGACACCGGCGAAATTGTACAGGATGATGGCGGCGGTGATGAGGCCGGTCCACAGGCCGTAGAGGGGCACCCCTGCCAGCAGGACGAAGGCTTCACACATCAGCGCCCCAAGGTTGACCGCCACCCGCGCGGGATGGATGGACATGCCGATCATCTTGTGGGCGTCCAGCGCACGAAGGGTGAACACCAGCCCAAGGCCGAGGAAGGATGCGAAGGTCGCACCGATGGGGCCCCACCACTTGATGAAGAAATAGTTCATGATGCAGTTGCTCACCGCGCCGGAGAGCATTGTCCACAGACTGTGGCTGGACTTCTTGTTGACGACGTAGACGCTGTTCAGGAACTGGTTGAAGCAGCTGCAGGTGGACGCCAGCGTCAGGAAGGGCACAAAGTGCCACGCATAGTAGTAATTCGATTTCATGATGTGCATGACCGGGCGGCAGAGCCAGATGATGCCCGCCGCACAGCAGAACAGCACGCTGGAATAGGTGCGGAAGATCTTGGTAAAGAACTTGGCGCGGCCGTCCTCCTCCGTTACGGCGGAAAGCTGCCATGCGTCGTAGAAGATCAGGCCCAGCGTGGTCAAAATGGTGGGCAGGAAGTAGCCGGTGGAGAGCAAGCCGCTCCACGCCTCGCCACTGTTGCCGTCGAGGCCGTTGCACATCTCCCGCACGAAGAACAGGTCGGACGCATTGATGACCCAGAAGCTGATCTGAGCCGGGATCATGGGCAGCGAGAAGCGGAGCATCTGCTTCCACAGGTCGCGGTTGATGCCCTTGAACTCCACAAAGTTCCAGAGCTTGCCGGTGAAGCTGAGGAAGAGCACGCTGACGAAGTCGCCGCTGATGATAGCCAGCAGGTAGCCGTTGGCGCCCCACTTGAAGCCCAGCAGATACAGCACATAAAATGCCATGGTCGCCACGGTGCAGAGCACGCCGTCCACGGCCACCAGCTTGTTCCACTGGCGGCTGCGCACGAACTGGGTGCAGAGGGTGCGCAGACAGCTCATCAGAACGTAGATGTAGATGAGCATCCCGTACTGCGCCATATCGGGCAGGAACTGCGCCACCGGCCAGCAGAGCACCAAGATGCCGAAGCCGCCGAGGATGGTCAGCAGACCGTTGGTGAACACCTGTTTTTCACTGTTGCCCTTGTCCAGACCAAAGCGGATGATGGCATTGGACATTCCCATCGACACAAAGGGGATGAGCAGGTTTGCGTACTGGCTCAGGATCTTGGACAGGCCAAGGTCGGCGATCTCGGCCATGGCATAGGTCAGAAACGGCTGGACCAGCAGCGTCAGCAGCTTTGACGAAAAGCTTGAGATCGCAAAGATGATGGTATTTCCGGCCAGCTTTGAATATTTGTCGCCGGTGTTTTTTTCATTCGACACGGTTTTCAACTCCTGTACTATCCGCCCTTGCCCGCAGGGCGCTTCTTTTATACGTTCCCGATCTGTCAAAATCTCCCACTATAGAGGAGCTGGCGCGAAGCGCCTGAGCGGGCTATTTTAATAACATCCGCCGAGCTTTCCAGTCCGGCAGAATGTGCTCCACCTGCGCCCAGAAGGCCATGCTGTGATTGGGCACAAGAAAATGGCAGTACTCATGTACTACCACATAGATCTGCGCCGCAGCGGGCATATTGTAAAGCTGGAGCGCAAAGGTGATCTGCCGCTTTGCGGGCACGCAGACCCCCCAGCGGCTCGTCATATCCCGCACCTTGATGGTAGGCTTCTGCCCGCCCAGCACGGCAGCAAAGGCCGGGTAGACCTCGTCGCTCATCCGGGTGAAATGGGCCAGCGCCTCCGCTTTTTCGGGCAGGGGCTGACGGTACATCTTGGCTTGCCGGGCAGTAAGCTCGGCTTTCGAGCGCTCGATCCACTCCCGCCGCTCCAAAACCAAGCGGTCAGCGTCCGCCCAGCTGCATCCCAGCGGGATGCTGACGGCCACGGTGCCGTCCAGCCGGACGCGGATGTTCAGGTTCTTCACCCTCCGGCGGGCGGCCTCGTAGTTGATGCCGCCCGCGGTGCGCAGGGTCACTTCCGGTTTCCGGCCCGGCATTTCCGCCACTCCTCCACCGGCAGCTGGGCCAGCACCACAGCCGCGAAGATCAGCACGCAGCCGAAGCCCTCCCGCACAGAGAGGCGCTGGTGCAGGATCAGCCAGCCGCCGAGGGCGCTGAACACACTTTCCAGACACATGATGAGGCTGGCAATGGCGGGGTTCAGCTCCTTCTGGCCCAGAATCTGTAACGTATAGGCCACGCCGCTGGACAGCACGCCGCAGTAGATCAGCGGCAGCCAGTTGGCCCCGAACTCGGCCAGCGCAGGTGTCTCAAAGAGGAACGCCGCTGCGGTGCTCTCCACGGCCACGACGAAAAATTGCAGCAGACTCAGCCGCACGCCGTCCACGAGGGGCGAAAAATGATCCACTGCCATGATCTGAAAACTGAACAGCACGGCGCAGCTCAGCAGGATCCAGTCGCTCGACTCAATGCCGCCAAAGCCGTTCTTCATGCAGAGCAGGTATAGACCGCCCACCGAGATGACCATGCTCAGCCAGAGCTGCACGTTCCCCCGCCGGCCCAGAAAAAGCCCGAACACCGGCACCAGAACAACGTACATCGCCGTCAGGAAGCCCGCCTTTGCGGTGGAGGGGTTGATGGTGATGCCGATCTGCTGGGCCGCGCTGGCCGCAAACAGAAGGGTGCCGCAGATCAGGCCCGCGATCAAAAGCGTTTTGCGCTCGGCGTTGGTGGCGGGCCCGCTGAAGGGAACGCCCTGCTTGCGGTGCACGGCGTCGAACGCCCGCACCGTGGGCAGCAGCACGATCACGGCCAGCCAGCTCCGCCCGGCCAGAAACGAATAGGCTCCCATGCCGGAACCCGCGCTCTGGGCCACGAAGGCCGTGCCCCAGATAAAGGCGCAGAGCATCAGCATCAGAGAATGTTTGGTTTGGGTATTCATCAGCCGATTCCCTCCACCTTGAGCAGACCATAGAGGTAATACTTGCTGGAATCATAAGAGATGGTCAGTCGGTAGCTGGCATTGGGGTCGAGGTTGCCGATGTCGCAGTGGTAGTTCTGGCCGTCGGTGACGAAGTAGAAGGTGGTGTTGTCCACATACTCTGCGCCGCCATCGACCTTTTTCCACAGCGAGATCTTGAACTTCTGGACACCCTCGGCGGTGCCGCAGCCGTAGACTGAGATCATTCCGTTCGGGGCGGTGAAGTAGTCGGTCTGGCGGCTCCATACTCCGTTGAACACGATGTTCAGCGAGCCGTTGGCTATCGCCGTGGCATACTTGGCCGAGGTGTCGGTGATGCCATCGATCATCAGCGGGTCACTGCTGAGGACGGCCCACTGGGTCGTGTCCTCCTCCTGCACCTCGTCCGACGAGCCGGTCAATTTGTGTGCAATGGACGTCAATGTGCTCTTGCAGCCGGCCAGCACCAACAGTGCCAGAACTGCCGCCAGCGCAAAAGCAACGATCCGTTTTGTTTTCTTCATGGTTTATGCTCCTCAAAAATTGCAGAAAGGTGCACTTTTCGCAAGCGCTATACAGATATAGTATACCGCATTTTTTTCCTGCATACAAGGGCATTTGGTGCGCTCCGTCGGCAGATGGAACGCATCCGGCAATTTTCACAAAATCGCAGGAAAAAGATTGGACACGAAAATGCGGAAAACGGTTGACAAACTCACCGAAACCCGGTGCAATAAAAACGACACATTTTGACGCATTTTCGAACAAGGAGGCAGTATGAGACGATGGAACGACCGGATTTTTCCCAAGCACCTCGGCCGGATAGCCGTTCTGTTCTGTCTTGCGGTGCTGCTGGCCGGGTGCAGCGGCAGCGAAAGCGCGGTGCCGCCGCCCATCCTGCCGCCGGCGGATACGGTAACGGACGATTCCCCGAAGCAGGACCCCGCCCCGGAACCGGAACCAGAGCCCGAACCAGAGCCGGAGCCGGAACCTGAACCGGAGATCATCGGGGATGCGCTGGCGCTGGTTTATGAGGTCTGGAATCTCCGCAGCGTTTCGGTCCAGTACCAAGGGAAGCCGGGCACTCTGATCGTGATCCAGACCCACGCTGAGAACCAGACGGCTCACAAGGCGCAGCTGAAGCACACGCTGGCAGAGCTTGGCTCGGTCACGCCCAGCAATGCAAAGGACGGCATGGACGCAAACCGGCTGTTTGCGGGTGAAGCCGAAGACGCGCTGGGTGCATGGGTCGAAACAGACAAGAATGAGCGCATCTGGAGGCCGATCGTGGCGGCAGTCGATGCCGCGTCCGTGGAGATCAGGCCGGGCGAGGAAAAAATGGTTTACTGGTATGTTTTCCTCCCGGAGGAAGACGGCGCATGGACTCAAATGCACTGGGGCAGTCGGGAAGAACAGCGCGGCCGATTCAGCCCAATTCCACATAAAACCGCCTGAAAAAGCGTTTGTTCTGCCCAGCGGCAGCGCGAGACCGGGAATACTGGTGGCTTTTCCCAAGAAAAGGAAGAAGTTTTTGTCGAAACCGACCGCAATCATTGACGAAGCGGGATGGATTTTGTATACTGGGCGTACGACGCTGGTACAATTTTCCTGTGGCGGATCAACGCCGGGCATTGTGGCCCGGAAAAAGATGGAAAATGAGGAACCCCTGCGTCGTAAATAAAGGAGAAGCACATCAAAGGAGAAGCACATCACATGAAAAGTACCGGAATCGTACGCGGCATCGACAACCTTGGGCGTATCGTCCTGCCAAAGGAGCTTCGGACCAGCATGAAGCTGGAGACGGATTCGAAGCTCGAAATCTTCGTGGAGGGTGATCAGATTATCCTCAAAAAGTACCGCGCCGCAGGGAGCTGCGACTTCTGCGGCGAAGTGGACCCCAATGCCGTGCAGTTTGCGGGTTACTGCATCTGCTCGGAGTGCCGCAAAAAGATCGGAGCCCTGTAACAAAAGGAGAGACTCTATGAGCCAGATGATCGACCTGACACTGCCCTCTACGGTGCCGGGGCGGACGCTTCATGCGTTCCGCTGCGTGCCGGAGGGGGAAGTGCGCGCTATTTTGCAGCTTTCACACGGAATGGTGGAATTCATTGACCGCTACAAACCGCTGGCCGAATCGCTGGCCCAGCGGGGCATCCTTGTGACCGGCAACGATCATCTGGGCCACGGCGGTTCCATCCGCACCAAGGCCGACTACGGCTATTTCGCCGAGCCGGACGGCAACCGCGCCGTGCTGGAGGATCTTCACTCCGTGACCAAGCTGACAAAGCAGCTCTACCCCGGCGTGCCGTATTTCCTGCTGGGGCACAGCATGGGCTCGTTCTATGCCCGGCAGTATCTCTGCGAGTGGGGCGAGGAGCTGGACGGTGCCATCATCATGGGCACCGGCTTCCAGCCCAAGGCGCTGGTCACCTTCGCGCGGGCCGTCTGCCGGGTGCTGGCCGTCTTTTTCGGCTGGCAGCACCGCAGCAAGCTGGTGGCGAAGCTCTCCTTCCTCGGCTACAATAAGGGGCTGGAGGGCCGCACCACCCACGATTGGCTCAACCGCGACCACGCCGAGGTGGACAAGTACCTCGCCGACGAGCGATGCACCTTCACCTTCACCCTCAACGCCTACTACAGCATGTTCAGCGGCATCCTCCGCCTGTACGACCCAGCCTTCCTCGACCAGATGCCGAAGAACCTGCCGGTGCTCTTCCTCGCCGGGGACGCGGACCCCGTGGGCGAGCGGAGCGCGGGCGTCAAGCGGGCCGTGGAAAGCATGAAGAATGCCGGGATGCGGAACGTCCGGGTCAAGTTCTACCCCGGCGCCCGCCATGAGCTTCTGGTGGAGACGAACAAGCTGGAAGTCTTTGCGGACATCGGCGATTTCGTGGAACAGCAGCTCTGAAAAACAAAGCAAAAACTGCAAAGGCACCCTGACCGGAACACGCCCGGCAGGGTGCCTTTTTATGTGAAATATTTTAGGAACGGCGCAACCGGTCGAGTGCCGCTTCCATGATCTCATCGCGGCCTTCGCGGATTTTCTCAGCAGTGTAGTGCACCGCAACATCAGGCTGAATGCCGGTGCACTGCGTCTGAGCACCGTCCATCTCATAAATACCGAAGGAAGTGAACTGCAATTGAAGTTCGCCGGGCAGGGGCAGAAAGGCAACATTGCCGTCGGCACCGGTCGAAGCTTCCCCTATGACCGTCACATTGTCCGCCTGTTTGAGAATGGTGATCAGATATTCACTTCGGCTGACGGAATTTTTATCCATAAGGATCACAACCGGTTTTTCATAGGGATAATAACTCTGCGAGTAGGTCAAAAGGCTGAAGTCGTAACCACAGGAGATGGGGTCCTTCGTAAAAGTTCCGGGAGTGGCGGCGTTTGGTTTTGCCACAACAATGGCGGGCTGGTAACTGGTCGGGATATAGAAATAGAGCCCCATGACCCCGGAATACTGCCGCAGATCGATGATGAGTGCGTCCGTGTTCCGCAGCTCTTCCATGGCGTTGCAAAGCTCTGTTTCCGATCCGAGGACGCCGGGGTTGAGCACACCGATATTGCCACCAACGACTTGAAAAGCATCCAAGCCGTTCAAAACACTTTTCGTGTGGGAGACGGAATGCTCCGAGCCGGTCACGGAAAAGGAGCACTCCTCACCTCCGCGCTGAACGACGACCTCCATCGTTTCTGTCTCAGAATTCACAATAGCCCGCCACGCATTTGTCAGAAGCATGTCCTCTCTGGGCAGAGAATAATAAGGCTTCTTTTCGGCAGCTAACTCGTCGATGGTTTCCCCGTCGATGGAAACCAGAACATCGCCTTTTTCCAAGGGACAGTTGTCCGCCGTGCCGGTCACGACCAACTGACCACCCACATCGGAAACAGGAACGGGAAGATAGTAGCCGCCGGGGTTGGCGCGGTACGAAAGCTTTGTGCCCTCCACCGTACTGCTCCACCAGACATGTGCATCCTGAAGTTCTCCCGTGACGGACGCAAGGGCAGCTTCGTAGCTTTCCCGGTCGGTGCCATCCAACATCGTTGGAATGGCTTCCAGAAGGACGGCATCCCAATCGCAGTCGAGCAAATGCAGGTAAGGGGCATAGTAGTCCAGCGCATTCCAAAGCCGGAACAGCCCCAGCAGCCGGAAGTCCGGGTCAGTGTAGTCCGACCCGTGTTCAGGTTCGTTGGAAAAATCCGGAACCCCCAGCGAATCAAAGAAGACGGGCGCATGGGTCCGGTCAAGGTTTGTGGGAAGCATTGTCGGCAGTTTGGCGAGGTCACCTACCAGTGCTTCTCCCAGATAATCTGCATCTGCCGTCCATGAAAGGTCCGCTTCCGCAACGCTCGCATCGCTGCTGGAAGCTGCTTTGGGAATGCGGGCCTTGTAGTCGATCTCACCGAGGCTCGTGAACCATTCGTGAAGCAGAGCATTCACGTCGTCGCTCGTCTCACAAGCGGATACTTTGGGCAGAAGGCTCAGAAGTTCAGCATCCCAATCGGAGGTGCCCAGCAAAAAAGCCGGGTGGTAATATTTTGCATATCCCCACACCTTGCAGAGTTTGGCGAGGTTCTGTGTTTGCTGGGAAGCGGAATTCTGGCGGTAGACCGCCGTTTGGTCGATCGACCCAGCCGCTTTCGACTGCGGCGCATCCGCAGAACACCCCGCCAGCGAGATGCAAAACACGACGGCGAGGAAAAGTGCAATTTTTCGAAGATGAAGCATGACGGAACCTCTCCTCAGACGATCAAGATTTTTTCCAACTGTATCTGCATCGTGTCGTTGTTATAGAGGACGCCGAAATTTCCGCTGCGGCGGGCCGACTGATGTTTCCTATCCTCTGCTGCGGACCCCCTCTATCTGTCCGTAGCAGAACAACAAAGTAAAAAAGCCCAGAGCGACACCGCTCCAGGCTCCTTTGTCTGTATGTACACATCACATTGTAATGTCCGGGGCGGATATTGTCAAGAGAAGTGAACGAGTTTCATCTCTAGGTGCCCACCGATTCATCTTGTTTGGTGTTTTGCATCCACCGCACCAGCGCTTCGGCGTCCTGTTTGCCTTTGGCGTACATTTTTTCAAGGCCGGCGCGGTTTTTGGTCAGGGTGGACATTCCCTCGGTGCTGTCCGGGGCGATGATGCAGACAAGGCCCTGTCGCTCCAGCTCCCGCGCCCGCTGGACAGCCGTGTTGTACCGCCATGCCCGGCGGCGCAGCCCCTCGGCTGCAGCGGGGTAATGCGACTGCAGCAGGTGTGCCAGATGCTTGTCCCGGGCATCGCTACTCACCTGCCCGATGGGCTTGGTCAGGATGAGAGCCACCCGGTCGCAGCCGTGGGCAAAGGCCCATTCCAGCGGGACGGGGTCGGCCAAGCCGCCATCAAAATAAGGCACGCCGTCGATGACGCAGGGCTGGTCAATGACCGGGATGCAGCAGGACGCCATGAGGATGCGGTAGTCGTCCGGGCGGAGGTCTGCCTTGGTGAAATACTGCGCCTCGCCGTTCTGTGCATTAGCGGCCACCACGCAGAGCTCTGCCGGGCTGCGGGCAAGCGCCGCGTAATCCAGCGGATTCTCGCCGCCTGCATTGCTGAGGGTGCCGTAGACATAGCCCAGATCGAGATAGGAGTGCTTGCGGATGAGGTTGTGCACGCTCATGTACTCCCTGCGGAAGGAGTATTCATCGTAAAAGGGCTTGTTCCGCCCATGCTGGCCTGCCAGATAGGACGCCATATTGGCGCTGCCCGCCGAAACGCCGATGCAGAGATCGAAGCGGAGGTCCTCCTCCAAGCAGCGGTCCAGCACGCCAGCGCCGTAAATGCCCCGCAGGCCGCCACCCACATCGATGACACCGTATTTCATGGTCTGTTCCTCCATCGTTTCATTCCATTTCCCTCCCAGTATAACGGGACGGCGGGAAATACTCATTGAGCAAACGGCGGGATCTGATGCAATTTGCGGCAGAAAGCAGGATCTGCCGCAATGGGGGCCGCAGAAGCCGGACACGCGCAGCCCAGCACGACCCTTGCGATCTATACGCAGGTCTATGACAAGCGGTGCAAAGAGATTCGCAGCCAGATGAGTAAGGAACTGTACGAATGAGCAAAAAAGAAGCACGAAGGCCGGAACCTTCGTGCTATTTTGGTGGAGCATTCTCCACAGCACTCGAACCCAACACCTCTTCACGGGAGATTGTTTTGGAATCGTCCGTGAAGTTGAAATTGAGCACGACCCGGTCATCAAAGACGTAGACCGAGTTGACAAAGGTATCAATGATCTGCCGCTGGTGCTCCA
>OCSH01001009.1_pt1 | contig 23533 bp, 19 predicted proteins | sample 1538371 | NCBI WGS metagenome assembly OCSH01 (sample SAMN04571687, study PRJEB22368) | human gut metagenome | biome: human gut; material: stool | host: Homo sapiens | place: Luxembourg | collected 2012-06-01 | reverse complement strand
GCACGGCCAATTGCAAGCAGACGTTCTTTATTTTCGCGGTCATCCAGATATTCCGCGCGTCCCGTCTCACAGTTTGTCACAACCAGCTCACACGTCTGCGGCGATGCAAAATACGTATCAAAATCAAATGGAAAAATCTCATACGGATACCGTTCGAACACCATATCCATGTCGAGCAGTGCTTTTTTCTCAACGATTGTCTTGATATTCTTATTGACGTAGCGGTTTTTCTCATCCGTGACAATCATACAGTCCCTCGTTCTGCCAATCTGGCGCGATACATAGTCCAGCGCATTGCAGGCTCCGGCGGAAACGCCGATCACATGAGGGATATAATACTCCTGCTCCATCAGAAAGTCCAGCGCTCCTGCTGTAAAGACGCCGCGATTGGCCCCTCCTTCCAGTATGACTGCTCCGGATTTTGTTATGCTGTAATTTTTTGTCTCATTCATTCTCCTGCACTCTCCTATTTTTCACAATGACACATTACTTCCTGCACAGAGCAATGCCGGAGCAGATCGGAAAATCCCGACACGCTCCGGCCCTTCTGCCTGTTTTATCTGTTTTCCAGCGGAACATAGTCCACTTCATCTTTGACACTCTTGTACGCCGGGCGGATGATCTTGTCGGTGTTGATCAGTTCCTCCATCCGGTGTGCACTCCAGCCGACGATACGCGCGCAGGCGAACATCGGGGTGTAGAGCTCCAGCGGAAGATCCAGCATGCTGTAAACGAAGCCGCTGTAGAAGTCGACGTTTGCGGATACACCTTTGTAAATATGGCGCTCCTCGCCGATGATCTTCGGAGCCAGTTCCTCGACCATAGCGTACAGCCGGTAATCTTTCTCTCTGTGTTTTTCTTTTGCCAGCTGCTCAACGAAGCTCTTAAAGATGCGCGCACGCGGGTCGGAAATGGAGTAAACCGCATGGCCCATACCGTAAATCAGACCTTTCTGGTCGAACGCCTCTTTGTGCAGCAGCTTTCTTAAGTAATTCGATACTTCTTCCTCATCCGTCCAGTCTTTGACGTGTGACTTCATATCGTCGAACATCCGCACAACCTTGATGTTTGCACCGCCGTGCTTCGGTCCCTTTAAGGAGCCGAGCGCCGCTGCAATTGCGGAGTACGTATCGGTTCCGGAAGAAGAAACAACATGTGTTGTAAAGGTCGAGTTGTTACCGCCGCCGTGCTCCATGTGGAGAACGAGGGCAAGATCGAGGATCTTCGCCTCCAGCGGAGTGTACTTCTGATCCGGTCGGAGCATCAGAAGAATATTTTCTGCAGTCGAAAGCTTCTTCGACGGGTTGTGGATATATAAACTTTTTCCCTTGATATAATGGTTGTACGCCTGATAGCCATAGACGGACAGCATCGGGAAAACAGAAATCAGGTTAATGCACTGGCGAAGCACATTCGGAAGGGAGGTATCATCTGCGTGGTTGTCGTACGCGTACAGGGTCAGAACGCTTCGGGACAGAGTGTTCATCATGTCCTTGGTCGGCGCTTTCATAACAACGTCACGCACAAAGTTCTTCGGCAGGGACTGCTGCTGTTTTAAGATTGTCTTAAAATGATTGAGCTGCTCTTCATTCGGCAGATTTCCAAATAAGAGCAGATACGCAACTTCTTCGAATCCCATACGGTTTTCACTTAAAAAGCCCTGGGTCAGTTTTTCCACGTTGATGCCGCGGTAGTACAGACGTCCGTCACACGGCGTTTTGACGCCGTCAATGATATCCGAAGACACAACGTTTGAAATCTGTGTCAGTCCCGCAAGGACGCCAACGCCGTTGATATCGCGCAGTCCGCGTTTTACATCGTATTGCCCATACAGCGAAACATCCATTTTGGAGTTATCCAGACAGATGTTTGTCAGTTCCTCTATTTCCGGTGTTACTTTCATGCTAAAAGCCATATGCATTCCCCTTTCTCTTCTCTCTTTTTACTTACTTTCACTCATTATAGCATTAAACCAGGGGATTCGTATACTGAAATTTTTATAAACATTCGGAAAATTTTCGTAAGATTTTGTCTCACAAAAGGTATCAGGCTTCTGTTTTACATGCATCGAAGGCTTGATCCAGTGCGTCCAGGAAGTCTCCCATCACGTAATACAGCGTCTCAAACCGCAGATAATCGAGGACGTTTTCATCCCACATAAACTTCAGCACCGGCGGGAATTCCTCATCGGACTCCCAGAACTGGAAGACGAGCGGCAGAAACGGAAAGACATGAAAAACAAAAGCAGCGTCTCCCGGGGAATATGGTTTTCCGCTAAGGGAAACGCATGCTTTTTTCAGCTGTTCCACATGCCCGTCATACCGTGCGGCGCGGCTGTCGTGAACGCCGGACGCAATCGTGCGGCCTTTGATCGTTCCCTTTAAGGAATTGGTGCGCGCATACGTGCCGGCGAGCACAATCTCCTTCTTTCCGCAGCAGAGCAGGTCGAAAATCGTCAGTGTCTCATTGAAACTGCCCTGGTGCACATGAAGAAAATGGTCTTTTGAGCCCTCTACAACGCCGGTATGGCGGTTCACTCTCCACTCCTCAAAAAGGTACGGCACATAGAAATAATCGTCATCAAAGGCAAAGCCATACTTCCCTTCGATCTCCTTCTGATCGTACGTCAGAAAGCGCTCCTGCATCTGATCGCGCATTTTAATATAGTTCGACACTTCCATTTTTTTGCCTCCCGCTATTTGTCGAGCATCTTTTTCAGCTCGTCCATGAACGTGTTGACATCCTTGAACTCGCGGTAAATCGACGCAAAACGGACGTACGCCACCTGATCCAGGTCTTTTAAGTAATGCATGACCTTCTCTCCGATCACAGAGCTTGGAATCTCGCGTTCCTCGCCGTTGAAAAGCTCCGTCTCCACCTTGTTGACCATCTCGTTGATCTTCTCGGCGGACACCGGCCGTTTGTGGCAGGCGCGCAGGATGCCGGTCTCGATTTTCGAGCGGTCATACTGCTCGCGGTTCATATCTTTTTTGATGACGATCAAAGGGATCGTCTCCACTTTTTCGTATGTCGTAAAGCGTCTGCCGCAGACATCGCACATCCGGCGGCGGCGGATCGCATTGCTGTCTTCAATCGGGCGTGAATCCACAACCCGGGTATTATCCTGATTACAAAATGGACATCTCATATCTTTCGTCCTCGTTTCTAAATAAGTATTTCGGAAAGTTTTCTACTTTTACAGTATACGCATTTTTCCGTGAAATTCAAGTCAACTGCAGCAACATTTTCGCATATGTTTTTCCATAGGAATCTGTAAAAAGGAGCACCGCATGCGCGTTGTAGATCTCCGCCAGAAAGAAGTTATCAATATCTGTACCTGCAAAACGCTCGGCTGTCCGATTGATGTGGAATTCAATCCAAAAACGGGACATCTTACCGGACTCGTTCTTCCGGGTCCTGTGAAATTCTGCGGCTTTTTCTGCCACGGCGAGGATTTTGTGATCCCATGGGACCGCATCTGCCAGATCGGCAACGATATCATTCTTGTCGAAATTCCGGAAAAAGAGAAAAAGCAGCCCTGATCAACGGATATGAAAACCGAATTCCGATTCCAGCGGAATCTTCGTCCATTTTGCATCCGTGATTTCGATGTAGCTGGAGGTGCGGATCCTTTTGATCATCTCCGTGATCGTCTCCTCATCACCCTGCACCTCCATCTCCACCGTCTCATCCCAGCAGTTTCTCACCCAGCCGGTCAGTCCGAGCTGGTAGGCAGCATAATACGCCCGATAACGGAACCCCACGCCCTGCACCTGGCCGGATTTCTTCTTTTTCGTCTCTTCTGTCTCGTTTCTCTGTCTCGTTCATATTTCTCTGCCTCCCAACAGTCATTGCCTAAAATTCGTCTGCCGTCGCACAGTACAGCGGAAGCGGGAACCAGTCGGATGGAATGTTCTTCCAGATTTCAGATGGAACCTTGCTTCCCTTACTTGCCAGCGGTGAAAGAAGCAGTTCCTGCGCCTGCTCCCGGTTGAGTACATCTGCCCCCGGATGGGCTTCCCGTGTCACGGTCACAGTTCCATCTTTTACCGTCACGGTCAGCGGCTGTCCCTCCAGTACGGCGAACCACGTTCCATCACTGATGCCCATCGTCTCTGCTTTCATGGTCAGCATTGCCTCGATGACGTCTGCAAATTGGAAAATACGGTACATCGCGGAACCGCAGCGCTCTTTTGTGAAGCTTTCGCAGACTTCCGATAACGCTGCTGCTTTTCCGGTCTCATACACCGGAATGGAAATGAAAAGAGAGTCAAGCGCATTTTCTTTTAAATAAGCGGCAAGTGCAGGAACGAAATCCTGTTCCTCCAGCACTTCTGCTTCCACAACCTGGTTTCCGCCGCAAAGTGCCAGATATCCGATCCGCTCACCGTTTTTCCAGATTGCAATTGCCTGCTCGCCGAACGTTTTCAGGCAGGCTTTCACATCCTCTCTTACCACGTAAAGCGGTTTTTCCTCATTCAGCTTCTTTGCAAAGGCTGCCGCCTCTTCGTCCGCTTCGCCGTTTTCCGGAAACAGCGGCGCAAAGGTGTAAGCGGAGAGTTCCCCGTTTTTCCAGGTATGGCGCACATTTGCCACATCCAGGTAAAACGTGTATTTTTCACTTCCCGGCGTAAAGCCAAAGTAGGCATACCGCTGTCTCTGGCCGTCCAGTGCCAGAAGATCACACGTTCCTTCCAGATCCGTAATCCAGTCGCCAAGAAGACGCTTCATGTGGCCTTCGCCCCTTGCCTTTGGATGCACGGAAACGCTTCCTACATATCCTGCGCGGAGCAGCTTACCCCCTGCTGCCATTTGCTGCGGAAGCACCGCAATCTCGGCCCGGAGTCTGCCGTTTTCCGCAACAGCGACGCGGTGGATCCGTGCCATTTCCGGTCCTGCCTGATAAACCCTTGGGATTAACTGCTCAAAGTCGTGCGGACGGTGTGCCATGCTGAACACGTAGTTTGCAAGTTCGATGCAGTCCTCCCACTCTTCCGGCTTTGCAAGTCTGTACTCTGTCATAATGAAAAAACCTCCTGATCCTAAAAACCCTTTTGTTTTTGCTCTTCTTTTTCTCTATCCTAACGGATTTTTGTCCTTTTGTCACGAAAATTCCGAACAAATTGCAATATTTTTGCTATATCTGGTAAAAAAAGGAAACGCGCCCGGAAATTTTCATTCCAGGCGCGTTTCCCTTTTCTCAATGTTTTCTGTTTTACTGGATTCCTTTTACGGTGTAATCCTGTGCCTCTACGGCTGTTTTCAGCACATCGTCTGATACCGGAGCTGTCAGTGTTACAACGGCTGTTCCTTTTTCATGGCTTACTTCTGCGGATGCAACACCCTCGATTGCCTCAAGTGTTTTCTTCACTCTTGCCTCGCAGTGGCCGCACATCATGCCCTCGATTGTCATGGTTTTTACCATTCCCTGTTCTGTTGTCATGTTCAGATCCTCCTTTTGAATTTCGTTTTTGATTCTTTTATCTTTTGACGCGTCATGCATCCGAAACAGATTCAGACGCAGGGCGTTTGTCACAACGCAGAAGCTCGAAAGGCTCATCGCCGCCGCACCGAACATCGGGTTCAGCTTCCAGCCGAACAGCGGGATCCATACGCCCGCAGCCAGCGGAATACCGATGATATTGTAAATGAAGGCCCAGAACAAATTCTCGTGAATGTTCCTGAGGGTCGCACGGCTTAAGCGGATCGCTGCCGGTACATCGGAGAGGCGGCTCTTCATCAGGACAACGTCTGCCGCATCGATCGCGATATCGGTTCCTGCTCCGATGGCAATACCGATATCCGCACTGGTCAGAGCCGGTGCATCGTTGATGCCGTCTCCTACCATCGCTACTTTTCCTTTTTCTTTCAGGCGGCTGATGACCGCTTCTTTTCCATCCGGCAGAACGCCTGCGATGACTTCGTCCACACCTGCCTGTGCGCCGATGGCACGCGCGGTGCGCTTATTGTCTCCGGTCAGCATCACGACACGGATTCCCATATTCTGCAGCTCTTTCACCGCACGCGGGCTGTCCTCTTTGATGACATCCGCAACCGCGATCATACCGAGCATCTTTCCGTCTTCACTGAAGAACAGAGGTGTCTTTCCTTCTTCGGAAAGTTTTGCTGCCTGCTCTTCCATCTGTTTCGAGAGAACCGCTTTTTTCGTAATCAGTGCGCGGTTGCCTCCGCAGAGCTCTTTTCCGTTCCGTTTTGCCACAAGGCCGTTTCCAGGAAGCGCAGAGAAATCACTGACTTCTTCGCGGGCCAGGCCTTTTTCCTCTGCAAGTGCAAGAATCGCACGGGCCAGCGGATGCTCACTTTTGTGCTCCAGTGCAAAGGCACCTTTTAAAAGCTCCTCCTCACTTACACCGTCCGCCGGGACAAGATCGGTTACCTGCGGCTCTCCGCTTGTGATGGTTCCAGTCTTATCGAGTGCAACGATCTGTGTTTTTCCTGTCTCCTCGAGAGAAACTGCGGTTTTGAACATCGTTCCGTGTTTTGCTCCCATTCCGTTTCCGACCATGATCGCAACCGGTGTTGCAAGGCCGAGCGCACATGGGCAGCTGATAACGAGAACGGAAATACCTCTTGCAAGAGCAAAGCCGACGCTCTCTCCTGCAAACAGCCAGATCACAATTGTAGCAAGTGCAATGCAGATAACGGCCGGCACAAAAATACCGGAAACTTTATCGGCCACTTTGGCGATCGGCGCTTTTGTCGCTGCCGCATCGCTGACCATCTGAATGATCTGGGAGAGTGTTGTGTCTTCTCCGACTCTCGTCGCCTCACAGGTCAGGAAACCGGACTGGTTTAAGGTCGCCGCCGATACGCGGTCGCCGGCCTCTTTATCCACCGGAACACTCTCGCCAGTCAGCGCGGATTCGTTGACGGCACTCGTTCCCTCCAGGACAACGCCGTCCACCGGAATATTTTCGCCCGGGCGGACGATGAAATGATCGCCCTTTTTCACCTGATCAATGCCGACTTCCACTTCTTTTCCGTCTCTTAAGAGAACAGCGGTCTTCGGAGCCAGCTTCATCAGACTCTTTAACGCATCGGTCGTTTTTCCTTTGGAAATCGACTCCAGCATTTTTCCGACGGTAATCAGGGTCAGAATCATGGCTGCGGACTCGAAGTAAAATTCATGCATATAGCTCATGACTGCATCCATGTCCCCCTGTACCTGCGCTCCCGTCATGGCAAACAGGGCGTAGACGCTGTATACAAACGATGCGGTAGAACCAAGCGCTACCAGCGTGTCCATGTTCGGTGCTTTATGCCAGAGGCTCTTGAAACCGCTGATAAAGAATTTCTGGTTGATGACCATGACCGCAACGGTAAGCAGGAGCTGTACCAGTCCCATTGCGATGTGGTTTCCTTCAAAGAATTTCGGCAGCGGCCATCCCCACATCATATGGCCCATGGAGAAATACATGAGCGGAATCAAAAGAAAAACGGAACTCACCAGACGGCGTCTCATGACCGGTGTTTCCTTGTCTTTCAGCATCTCTTCGTATTCTGCTGTGGAAGCCGACTGTGATGTGCTTCCCTTCTCGCCTTTTTTCGACGCACCGTAGCCTGCATTTTCCACGGCGGCAATAATCTCTGCCGGGGAGGCCGTTCCCTCCACGCCCATGGAATTTGTCAGAAGGCTGACTGCGCAGGATGTGACACCGGGTACCTTTGACACGGCTTTTTCGACACGGGTCTGGCAGGCGGCGCAGCTCATACCGGTTACATTGTACTGTTCCATCGTATGTCTTCCTTTCTGTAGTTCTGGATTTTCTTTTCCGCATACCCCAATAGGGTATCTTATTTTCTTCTACACTATATACCCTGTCCGGGTATTTTGCAAGTGTTTTTTCAAAAAATTTCCACTTCTCTTCTGCCATCCCCCGCACAATCCGGCCGGACCATCCTCAGAAATCCCTTGACAACCCGGCGCATGTATTTTATATTGAAGCAATCATGGATGATTTTTTCTTCTTCATCCTTCGGAGGTTTTTATGATTACATATGATTATTATCGCATTTTTTACTTCGTAGCACAATATCACAGCTTTACAAAAGCCGCGGAAATTCTGAAAAACAACCAGCCCAACATCACACGGTGCATGAACAATCTGGAAAGTGAGCTTGGCTGCAAACTTTTTATCCGTTCCCACCAGGGTGTCACACTGACAGCGGAGGGCGAAAAGGTGTATGAGCGTGTGGCCGTTGCCTACGAACAGCTCCGCACGGTTGAGGAGGAGCTGGCTCTTGAGCGGTCTCTTGAGAGCGGCCTTATCACAATCGGTGCGAGCGAGACGGCACTTCGTCTGATGCTGCTCTCCCGCCTGGAGCACTTCCACACCCGCTATCCGCACGTCCGCCTGCGCATCTCCAACCACTCGACGCCGCAGGCCATCCAGGCGCTCGAAAACGGTCTGGTCGACTTCGCAGTCGTCACAAGCCCGGTGGAAATCCGCAAACCGCTGCACAAGATCCCGATTTTCCCATTCCAGGAAATTCTGATCGGCGGATCGAAATATGCATCCCTTTCCGCAGAGCCGCATCATCTCGGCGAATTGTCAGAATATCCTTTTATCTCGCTTGCCAAAGACACCGGCACGCGGGAGCTGTACGCCGAGTACTTTCTGAATCACAGCCTCGCCTTCCACCCCGATATGGAGGCGGCGACGACGGATCAGATTCTTCCTATGGTCGAGTATAACCTCGGCATCGGATTTTATCCGGAGGAGCTGGCACGCGATGCCTTAAAGAGCCGTACCGTCTGTCGGATTCCGCTCATCGAGGAGGCCCCCAAACGTGAAATCTGTCTTATCATCAACCCGCGGCAGCACCAGAACGCGGCGGCAAAAGAGCTGATCGGGGAGCTTCTGGAACGCGTATAAGATTTTATGAACTTTTGTTTGAAACAGAAAAAGACCCTGCGTACCGGCGGACGGAACATCGCTGCTCCATCCTTCCCGTATACAGGGTCTCTTTTTTATTTATGCCTGCTGTCTGGAAATCTGCTCTTTTTTATGCGGCATGGCAAAGACCATCGCCGTGTAGGAAAGCATTGCGCCTGTGATGTAGAAGAACATCAGAAATCCGCTCCGGTTCAGCACAGCGATGCGGACGATTCCAATCCAGAAACCGACGTTGGACGCCAGGGAGAACACACGCGCAAACATCATGTTTTTCTCCTCACCCTTTGCCAGGCGGACGATCAGCAGCAGCATGGCCGCTGAAAAGAATAGTGTCATACAGCACTCCAGAAATACTTCCATTTTTTCAGCCTTCTTTCTTCACTCTCTCTTATTTCTCAGCGGTACTTTTCCAGTGACATCAGAAGGAAGCTCACCAGAAGAAGTCCGCAGGAAATCCAGATTACGTGGATTCCATACAGCATGGAGAACACGCCTCCGATTCCGGCGCCGATGGCGAAAGCCAGAATCACGCCGAAATAGTATCCGGCCTGACGGAGCTGTTCTTTTTTCTTATCCCGCAGATACATGGACAGCGCTGCGGTTCCGCTTCGCAGGTTTCCGATGCACATGGTGCTTGCATACGAATAACCGCCGACCTTGCGGAAGGTCTGTACCTGAATCGCGCACGCAAACGATACGAGCATCGCCGCGAGCATATTATAAGAGGACGGAATAAATCCGACGATCGCAAGGATCACAATTTCCGCCGCGAGAAGTACCTGCCGCCAGTGCAGCCTCTTTGCATACCGGTAATGCTCCTGGAAATTTTCTGCCAGAAATACACCCATCGCAAAAAAGAGGATCGGGAATAGATACCGAAGGCCTGCCGTAAAGTTTCCTTCCAGAAAGTTCTGGCTCATCAGCACAACGTTTCCCGTCTGGGCATTTGAGAATACTTCATCTCTGCAATTGTACGTGTAGGCATCCTGAAAACCGCCGGACAGCGCCAGAAACATACTGTTGATAAATGCTTCCGACATCTGATTTTCCGAGAGCAGGCGTCCTACAAGGCTTGCTTTCTTTTCCATACATTTTCCCTTTCTTTCAACAGACGGCCCGGCTTTTTGGTGCCTGCCGTTTTGCTTCCCTTATTATAACCGCCCGCTTTTTGAGATGGAAAAACGGATATCGTATTATGCTCATATATTTTTCATATGACTATATTGATATAAAATTATTTTAATATGATACACCGTAAAAAAGGGAGAAATTTTGTCACTTTGCACAAACAAAATTTCTCCCTTTTTGTAAATTGTCTTTATTGTTCTAAAATTTTCTTACTTTCTTCCTCTCTGTTTCTCACTCTGCTCGCGGTGGTACTGCAGCGTGTAGAGCTGGTAATATCTTCCCTGCGCTGCTAAAAGCTCCTGATGCGTTCCATGCTCCACGATTTTTCCGTGGGACAGTACGATAATCTCATCCGCATGCTGGATCGTCGAAAGACGGTGCGCTACGATCAGCATCGTTCCGATATTCTTCATCTTTTCCATGGAATCCTGGATCAGAAGCTCGGTTTCGGTGTCGATGTTCGCCGTCGCCTCGTCAAGGATCATGACCGAAGGCTTATGGATAATGGTACGCGCAAACGAGAGAAGCTGGCGCTGTCCGGCGGAGAAGTTGTTTCCTCTCTCCCGCACCGGCTCGTCGAGGCCGTGATCCAGCTTGTTGATAAACTGGTCAGCATTCACGTAATGGCAGACGTCCATGATCTCCTCATCGGAAATCCCCTCCTCGCGGAGAATAATGTTGCTGCGGATCGTTCCCGAGAACAGGAAGACATCCTGCAGCATCTGGCCGAATTTTTTCCGCAGGGAATCGATCTTGATCTTTCGGATGTCGATGCCGTCGATCAGAATCTCACCCTTCTGGAACTCGTAGTTCCGGCAGATCAGGGAAAGAATCGTCGATTTTCCGGAACCGGTGGAACCCACAAATGCGATTGTCTCTTTCGGGTTGACGTGGAACGAAACGCCTTTTAACACCCACTCGCCCGGGATATAGGAAAACCATACATCGCGGAACTCAATTTCGCCCCTGATGCCGGTAAGCTCGATCGCATCCGGCGCATCCTGCATTTTTGGCTCGAGATCCAGAATCGAGAATACTTTCTCGGCGGATGCAAATGCGGACTGCAGCCAGTTGAACTGCTCCGCCAGGTTCTGGATCGGGTTGAAGAATTTTGAAATATACATGTAAAAGCTGACGATCATACCGCTGGTAAGCGTCTGGCCGAGGAACGACGTTCCCTCCAGATAGCCCTTGCCGCCTAAATACAAAAGGCAGAGCACGGAGCTGATATACAGCATGTAGACGAGCGGACGGAAAATACCAAACACGAAAATCTGCTCCTGCTGTGCGCGGCCAAGTGCGTTGCTCTTGTCGGTAAACTCGCGCATCTTGGCATCCTCGCGGTTGAAGATCTGTGTGATTTTCATACCGGAAAGGTTCTCCGACAGATACGTGTTGATGTCCGTAGTACAGTCTTTTACTTTCCGGTGTGCTCTTCGCGAGAATTTGCGGAAAATAATCGAGAACAGCACGATAAACGGCACGAAACAGAGCACCATCAGCGTCAGCTCATAGTTCAGAAACAGCATCGCAATCAGAATACCGATGATCACGAAGAAGTTCTTCAGAAGATTGACCAGAAGGTTGGTGAACATCAGCGAAATCGCGTTCGTATCGTTTGTCGTTCTCGTGACAAGCTTTCCGACCGGAATCTCATTTAACTGCTCGTGGGAAAGGCGCTCGATGTGGACGAACAGATCCTCCCTCATATTGGAAATGATTTTCTGACCCGTCTTCTGCAGAATCACGGCCTGGAAATACGTGCACGCCATCGAGACAAGAAGGATTGCCGCATAGCCCGCTACCCACAGAAACAGGGTATTCAGCGCGAATTTTCCAACGACGAGCTCCTCAATTTTGCCGACGATCAGCGGCGAAATGATATCGTACGCGATCGAAAACAGCATCAGAAAACCAACAACGATAAACTGGCGGTAAAACGGCTTTGCGTAATCCATCAGACGCTGCATGATTTCACTGTCTTTCATGTTCCGCTCAAAGCCGGTTTCTTTTTCTCCATCTTTCACTACAAACGCGGCCACAATCAGCAGGGTGGAAATCACGCCGATGATCGCGCCGACCCAGAGAATCGGATAATAATTGTGCATTTCTACTCCTCCCCCGCTTCCTCTTCAAGTTTCTGCAGATCGACCATCTTGCGGTACGCCGTGCAGGTCCGGTACAGATCCTCGTGTTTTCCGACTGCATGGACTTCTCCGTCCTCGACGAACACGATCTTGTCCATCTGCTCCACCGTTGAAATCCGGTGTGCGATCAGAATTGTCGTCAGTCCCTCACGTTTTTTGAGATTGTCGAGAATCGTGCGCTCTGTTTTGGTATCGACCGCAGAGACGGAATCGTCGAGAATCAGAATCGGTGCGTGTTTCATCAGCGCACGCGCAATCGAGATTCGCTGCTTCTGTCCGCCGGAAACCGTCACACCGCGCTCGCCAAGAACGGTGCGGTAGCCCTCTTTGAACTCTGCGATATTGTCATGGACATCGGACATCATCGCCGCATCCTCAATGGCCTCCTGGTTTTCGTCATCAAAGGCGAAGGAAATATTGCCGGAAATCGTGTCGGAGAACAGGAAGTTGTCCTGCGGCACGTAGGCACAGCCCTCACGCACAGAGTGGATGGAAACGGTGTTGACATCGTGGTCATCAATGAACAGCGTTCCGTCCGGCACGTTGTAGGTGCGGAGCAGCAGATCGACGATGGTCGTTTTTCCGGAACCGGTCTTTCCGACGATGCCGACACTCTCGCCCGGCTCAATGGTAAACGATACGTTTTTCAGCACATCGTACTCCCCGTCCGGATAGCGGAAGGTCAGATTGCGGAACTCGATTTTTCCATGGATGGACGGCAGATCCTGCACACCGCCGCGGTCCTTCACATCGACTTTTGCGTCAAGCAGTTCCGTAATACGGTTTAAGGACGCTTTTCCACGGGATGTCTTCTCGATCAGCATGGAGACCGCCATGATCGGCCATACAACGGCCGAGAAATAGCCGATATACTCGACAAGCTGGCCGGCGTCGAAGCTTCCGCAGTAAACGAGATAGCCGCCGTAGCCTAAGATTACGCAGATGACGGACTCGACGAACAGCGTTACCATAATGTTCAGCAGTGTGGAAATTTTGGTATATTCTACGTTGATGTCCTCGTTCTCGCGGTTCAGTCTACGGAACATCATCAGCTCTTTCGTCTCTTTGACGAATGCTTTGATGACAGCAAGACCGGAATAGTTTTCCTGCGCGAAATCGGACAGCTCGGAAAAGGCCGCCTGGCGCTCTTCCCACTTTTTCATCAGGTATTTGCCGAGCGTTGTGCCGGCGGCCATCAGAAATGCCATCGGGATCATGGAAAGGCCGGTCAGGAAGTGGTTCATGCGCCACATTTTGATCACGGCAAGCAGGCCTAAAAACAGCGCATCGCAGAACATCAGAATACCGTCGCCGAAGCACTCCTGCACGGTATCGAGATCGTTCGTGTAAAGGCTCATCAGGTTTCCGACTTTGTTGACCTGATAATACTCCTGGGACAGCTCCTTGCTGTGCGCGAACATGCAGGTACGAAGATCGGTCACCACGCGGATCGCGGAGCCGAAAAAGCAGACTCGCCACAGGAAACGGCCGACTACCATGACGATAATGGTAATAATCATGGGCCGGCAGACCTGATCCAGCAGAAATTCCATATCAAACACCGCCGCCTGGCCGTTGACCAGAACAGGGTCGCCGTTCATGCCGTTGATGACCATGCGGTACAGCTCCGGTATGAAAAGCTGGAAATAATCTACGAGAATCAGCGCTGCAAGACCGAGAATCAGAATGGGCGCATTCTTCAGGTAGTATTTGTTAATGTACTTTCCAAATATCATATATTTTCTCCCTCTTTTTGTTTTTGCCATTGTCTGCTATGATCTTTCTGACCATAACAGTCCTTCCCTTTTCCAAAGCGTTTTCGCCCCGGAATGCCTCCTTTCTTCTCCTGCATTTCACAGCTCCGATGCAATTTTAACAGAGATAAACAGAAGGAACTGGACTTTGAAAAATCCAATTCCTTCTGTTCCAATTCACATTCCTGCTCCAAAAGCGTTCCGCTTCTTCTTTGCAGGACACCGTTGTCCTGTGAATGTTTGTTCTATTTTTTAGTATACGGTTCTTTTTCTCTCCCGTCAAGCATTTCACGCGTTTTTCTGTTTTCTTTTTTATTTTTTGCCGTTTTCCGCTTTTTTTGCGCAAAATCTGCGCATTCCGGTTAAAACAGCCAAAAGAAGAAGAAGGCTGACGCCAAGTGTGATCCACCACGTTCTGGTCACGGCTGCAATCAGATATCCCACCAGGCAGACACACGCCGTAACGGCCGCATACTGCATCTGCGTCGATACGTGGTTCAGATGGTTGCTCTGCGCACCCGCACTTGACATAACCGTCGTATCCGAGATCGGCGAAATATGGTCACCGCAGACCGCCCCTGCCAGGACGGCGGATACCGAGATAATCATCATCTCCAGATTTGTTCCGGCTGCGAACATGCCCGTTGCAATCGGCACAAGAATCGCGAACGTTCCCCAGGAGGTTCCCGTCGAAAAGGAAAGGAACACCGCCACGGCGAACCACCGGGATAAAAATACTTGCGGATGCATGGTCTCCCACGACGCTTCCGACAAACTGGGCCAGGCCCATCGCATCACCGACGCCTTTTAAGGTCCACGCAAAGACGAGAATCGTAACCGCCGGAACCATCAGCTTGAAGCCCTCGGACAGGCTGTCCATAAAGCTCTTGAAGGTGATGACCTTCCGCGGCAGATACAGCGCCATCATAAACAGGATCGTCACGACGGAGGCAAAAATCAGACTCGTCTCTGCATCACATCCTGCGAACGCGGAAATCACATTGTCCGCGCCGCCGAGGAAGCCAGTGTAAACCATCGCTCCGATCGCTGATACAATCAGTACGGCAACCGGGAGCACGAGGTCGATGACTTTTCCGTTCGGATTGACCTCCTGCTCGGAAACCTGCTCAAACTCCTCGCCTCCGGTCGTGAAAAGATCACCTTTGGCGGCATTATCCTCGTGGAGCTTCATCTGACCAAAATCAAAGCCGGTGTAGCAGATGTAAAAGACCATCGCAATTGTAAGGATCGCATACAGGTTATACGGAATTGTCCGCAGAAACAGCTGGAATCCGCTGATTCCCGCATCCGCCGGCACATACGAGTTGACGGCTGCCGCCCAGCTTGAGATCGGCGCGATAATACAGATCGGCGCTGCGGTGGAGTCGATGATGTATGCGAGTTTCGCGCGGGAAACCTTGTGGCTGTCTGTGACCGGGCGCATGACAGAGCCGACTGTCAGACAGTTGAAATAGTCATCCACAAAAATCAGAACACCAAGCCCCATCGTTGCCAGAAGCGCACTCCGCTTCGTTTTGATCTTCGTCCCCGCCCATTTTCCATACGCCGCTGAGCCGCCGGATTTCGCCATCAGCACGACAACCATGCCAAGCAGGATATCGAAGATCAGAATGTTGATGTTCATGCTGTTCCGTAAAATTTCAAAGAAGCTTGTGAACGCATCCCACGGATGGAAGCCGGTGTACAAAAGGACACCGACTGCCGATCCGATGAACAGGGAACTGTAAACTTCTTTTGTTACAAATGCAAGCAGAATTGCAAGCAGCGGCGGGACGAGTGCCCACCAGGTTCCGATAAACATTGAACCATTCATGTCGTCTGTTTTCCCTTTCTGCTGTTAAGTTCGTTTACACTTCCGGCGTCACAATTTTTCCAGCTACTGCACATGCTGCCGCTGTCTTTGGAGATGCCAGATAAATTTCAACTTTAGAAGTACCCATTCTTCCAAGAAAGTTTCGGTTGTTCGTTGCTACAACACGCTCGCCGTCAGAGAGGATTCCGCCCGCTCTTCCGCAGCACAGACCGCAGCCTGGATGTGTAATCATGGCGCCTGCCTCTGCCAGTGTATCGAGAATGCCCATTTTGCTTGCCTGCAGATAAATCTTGCGGCTTGCCGGTGTTACGATCAGTTTTACGTAGTCGGCTACTTTTTTGCCTTTTAAAACCTCGGCTGCCGCCTGCAGATCCTCGAGACGGCCGTTCGTACAGGAACCGATGAAGACCTGATCGATCGGGGTTCCCTCGAGAACGCTGGTATCACGGATCTTGTCTACCTGGGACGGGCATGCCATAACCGGCACAAAATCCTCGGCGCGGTAGGTGATGGTGCACAGATATTTTGCATCCTCATCGCCTTTTAAGCTCTTCTGGTAGTCATTGAGTTCGATCTCGCAGTATTCTGCGGTCTTCTCATCCGGGGTAAAAAGTGCACATTTGGCACCTGCCTCGATCGCCATGTTGGCAATCGTCATACGGCTTGCCACGGTCATATTTTCTACGGTGCTTCCTGAGAACTCCAGTGCGCGGTACGTTGCGCCGTCTGCACCGAGGTCACCGATCAGACGCAGGATAATGTCTTTTGACATCACATTTTTCGGCAGCTCGCCTTCGATGACAACTTTGATCGTCTCCGGCACTTTGATCCACATCGTACCCGTTCCAAGGATGCTCGCCATCTCTGTGTAGCCGATTCCGGAAGAGAATGCACCGACACAGCCGTATGTCGTCGTGTGGCTGTCGGTTCCGAAAACAACGTCGCCCGGTTTTACGTAACCTGCCTCTGTCATTAACTGATGGCAGATTCCGTCGCTTCTGTGTACGTTTTTCATGCCGTATTTCTTTGCAAATTCATCGCCTTTGTGGAAATGTCTCGTATCGTCCACCTGGCTTGCCGGAACGAGGTGGTCGTAGATCAGAACGACTTTATCCGGGTCCCACAGTTTGGTAAAGCCCATCTCCTCGAATTTATCGCCGACAAACGGGATGAAGATATCATGAATCATGACTCTGTCCACGTTGACCGTCACAATGTCGCCCGGTTTTACGTCTTTTCCGGTGTTGTGGCGGATGATTTTTTCAATTACTGTATTGCCCATCGTTTCTTCCTCCCGCTCTTAATCCAATCCGTTGCGCTTGCGCATTGCCTTTACCAGGCCGCCTGCCTGAATGATATCCATCAGGTTCTCCGGCAGAGCTGCGATCGGGTATGTTTTTCCGTTGTAATCGACATGCTCATTCATCTTGACGGTGATGGTGTCGCCCTCTTTGATATCGTCGTGCAGATCCGGCTGCTCGATCAGAAGAAGACCGTTGTTGATGGAGTTGCGGAAAAAGATCCGGGCAAAGGACTTCGCGATGACGCAGGAAATGCCGAGCGCCTTGATGATCTCCGGTGCCTGCTCTCTCGAGGAGCCGCAGCCGAAGTTCTTTCCTGCCACGATGATGTCGCCCTTTTCAATCTGTCCGGCCAGTTCCGGGCGGAGCGGGGAAAAGCCGTACTGTTTCATATCGTCAATTGTCTTTAAAGCAAGATACTCGGTCGGGATAATGATATCGGTATCAATATCGTCTCCAAGCACCCATACTTTTCCTGTAAATGCTTCCATATGTTTATTCTCCCAAAAATATTATGTATCCCTCAAAGAAAATGGTCAGATCTGGTCTGCGGTCGCAATCTTTCCGGCAATTGCAGATGCGGTTACGGTTGCGGCAGAGCCCAAGTATACTTTGGAACTTGGATGACCGGCACGTCCCTTGAAGTTACGGGTTCCAGTGCTGATCAGCACTTCGTTCTCACCGATGACACCCTGGCAGCTTCCCCAGCAGACGCTGCAGTTCGGGTTCATCACAATAGCTCCTGCCTCCATGAAGGTATCGATGATACCCTCTTTTAATGCCTGGCGGTAAATCGTCTGGCTTGCCGGAACAACGAGGAAACGGACGCCCTCTGCGACTTTCTTTCCGCGGATGATCTCTGCGCCGACGCGGAGATCTTCGATTCTTCCGTTGTTGCAGGATCCAAGGAATGCTTCATTGATCGGCGTTCCGCAGGTCTCTTCTGCCGGAACAACGCGGTCTACGAAATCCGGTTTTGCAACAACCGGGCGGACTTTGGAAAGGTCAAAGGTGTACTCTCTGACGTATTTTGCGTCCGGATCGCTGTGAAAGATTTCTTTTGGCTCTCTTCCGTGCTCTTTCAGGTACTCGATGGCTTTCTCATCTGCCTCAAAGATACCGGTCTTGGCGCCGGCCTCAACTGCCATGTTGCAAAGTGCCATACGGTCGCTGATGCTTAAAGTCTTTGCACCCTCACCGGTAAACTCCATCACCTGGTAGTTGCATCCGTTTGCGCCGACCTCGCCGATGATGGTGAGGATCAGATCTCTCGCATAAACGCCCTCCGGCAGTTTTCCTACAAGATTGAATTTTACGCTTTCCGGTACGAGTACCCAGGAAGTTCCCGTTACCATGCCGTACAGGAAATCGGTACAGCCGACACCGGTGCCGAATGCGCCGAGTGCTCCGTAAGAGCAGGTATGGCTGTCAGCGCCGAAGATCAGCTCGCCCGGGCGGACATAGTTCTCAATCATCACCTGATGGCATACACCTTTTCCTTCCCAGAAGTCAATGTTGTTCTCTCTTGCAAAATCACGCATCTTTTTCTGGGATGCTGCTGTTTTCGGGCTGTCGGACGGCACGTTGTGGTCGACGATGAAAACGAGCTTTTTCGGATCCGCAATGTGCGGGTGGTTTAATTTGTTGCGGTACATATCAACCGTCAGATGGGTGGTTCCGTCGTTGCTCATCAGACGATCCAGTGTTACGGTATGAATATCTCCCGGTTTTACTTCCGGAACGCCGGCTGCAGCGGCGATAATTTTCTCTGCAATTGTCATTCCCATGGTTCTTACTCCTCCTCGCGGTTCAAAGAAGCAATCAAGCCTCCCTGATTCAGTATGTTCTGCATATATTCCGGCAGTTTGGTACAGGTGTACGTTTTGCCGTTCACCTCTGCGGTTCCCTCGGACATATGGAGGACCATGGTGTCCCCGTCTTCTACGGCATCCGGCAGGTCTTTACAGACAATCGCCGGCAGACCGATGTTGATGGCGTTGCGGAAAAAGATTCTGGCGAAGGATTTTGCGATGACGGCCTGCACGCCGAGTGCTTTTAAGACGCCTGGTGCCTGCTCTCTTGAAGAACCGCAGCCGAAGTTTTCTCCTCCTACGACAAAATCTCCCGATTTTACTTTTTTTGCAAAGTCCGGATCTAACGATTCAAACGCATGACCTTTCATCTCATCCAGATTCGGCAGAAGCAGATACTGGGATGCGATGATCTGGTCTGTATCAAGGTCATTATGAAATTTAAAAATTTTACCCTGTTCCATTTTCTTTCGTTCCTTTCGCATAAAAATTCTGACGAATCTTATTGTATCACAAAAAATATGGTTTGCAAAAGAGAAAATAGCAAAAAAAGCAGACCGCCGCACCAAAATTCCGGTACGACGGTCTGAAAGTCTGTTTTAGTGGGTAGTTCCCATTGCTTCTTTTACTTCTTCTTTGTTGGTTACGACTACCTCGATGCAGTATTCCAGAGATTTTGCAATCGTTTCCAGCGGCATGCTTGCCATGGTGCTTGCTTTTCCGACTACCTGCTCGCATGCGAACGGTACGTGGATGAAGCCTGCGCGGATGTTCGGATATTTCGTTGCGCACAGGTGAAGCACATTGTACATGACACAGTTGCATACGTAGGTGCCTGCGGTGAAGGATACGTGGCACGGAAGGCCGTGTTCGCGGACGTTCTGAACCATTGCTTTGCAACGGTGTTTCGCTTCTGTTCTTTTGTCATATCTGCTGTAAACCTTAACCGTTTCATGCATGCACCTCCGAAATCGTTATCGTTCACACATATGTTGTAACTGTAACCAGCGGTTGGATTCGTCATCCAAAATCCGCCGTTTTCCGCACTGCATCATGAATTCAATTCTACTAAAATGTTCAAAAGATGTCAACCTGTTTCTGATTTTTCTATGAAATTTGCACAATTCTTCCAATAAAAATCAATTTTGCGTCCGTACTATCTGAAAATTTTGTGGAAAATTTCTTTTTCCTCAAAAAGAAAAAGAGGCGTTCACAGCCAGCAGAAACATTTCTTTCCTGCGGACCGTGACAGCCTTTTTGCCGTCTTTCTTTTTCTTATTTCCAGACCGTATCGTAGTTGATCGGTTTATAGAATGCTTTTTCCCGGCTCTCATGATCATCCGGACGGTTGCCGAGAAGCCACATGGTTTTAGTTGCGACTGCCTCCGGGGTCATATCGTATGACTCGAGAATGTTGCACAGGGTTTTCATCTCATGGCCGACTTCATAGACGGTCATATCGCTTCCCTCGTGAGAAACCTGGGTACACATGATGATGAGTTTTTCCGGGTACTTCTGGCAGAGCTCGTAAAACGGCTCCTTGATGCTCGCCGGAATACCGCCGACACCGAAGCTCTCCACAATGATCGCATCGTAGTGCTCAAAAATCGCCGGAAGCAATACCGGGCTGATTCCCGGGATCAGTTTCAAGAGAAAAACGTTATCGCTTAAGTTTTCATAAAAACGAACCGGCTTTTCATACGGCAGCATCGGCAGATACCGCAGAATCCTGCGGTCCTGTATTACCGCAAGGTACGGGAAATCGATGCTGGAAAAGGCATTGTAGCTCTTCGTCCGCACCTTCTTCGCGCGCGTTCCCGCGATGACTTTTCCGTCGAACACAATCTGTACACCCTGGGATGCATCATCACAGGCGTAATAAAAGCTGTCGGACAGGTTTGTCTTTGCATCCGTGATATCCAAATTGATCGGCCGCTGTGCTCCGGTGATGACGATCGGCTTTTCCGAATTCTGAATCATATAGGAAAGCGCCGCCGCGGTGTACGCCATCGTATCAGTTCCGTGCGCGATGACGAAACCGTCGTAATCCTCGTAATGCTCCTTCACCACTTTCACCAGCGTGCTCCAGTTCTCCGGAACCACATTCGAGCTGTCCAGATTGAACGGATTCACCGCCGTAATCTCACAGAGGCCTTCCACCTCCGGAATATAAGACAATAACTCCTCCGGCGTAATCTGCGGAGTCAAACCATTTTCCGTCTTCTTCGAAGCGATTGTGCCGCCGGTTGCGATAAACAAAATCTTTTTCAATGTAAATCACTCCTGTTTTCTCGTTTGGTAACAAGTTTTCTTTATCTTAGCAGACTTTGGGGACGGCGTAAATGATGAATTTGGAAATCGAGAAACCAATCCTTTCCATTGACGCGAAAAATTCCGTTTGCTATACTGAATTTTAGACACAGAAAATCCTTATCTACGAATTTTACATTCAGAAAGCCAGGCTTCCTATGAATCATGAAAATCATCCCGGTCATCCATATCTTTATTCTTTTCTTCTTGTTTTCGGTCTGACGCTGATCTGCGCTCTGCTTGCGGGATCTTCGTATCGATCGGAGCGTGAAAAACAGGAAGCTGCCGAACAGCGCAGAATCCAGGAGCTGCATAATAAATTTCTGACTCAGAAAGATTAAACACATGTTAAACATACGTGAAACGCCCTTTACCGGCTACGCCTTCAGCAGCACCTTCTGCCCGCAGACCGGGATTTCCTCGAGATACTTAAAATACCACTTCTTCCTCCGCGCCGAATACCGCACCACCACCGGAATCCAGCAATTTTCCACTTTCAGATACACATACTGCCCGGAAGCCACTTCCACCTCGCCGTTCTGTTGCTCTACAAATGCACGGTTTTTCTTTATTTTTACAATGCCTTTCGTCATAATGATCATCCTTTCTGAACGGGTTTGAAAAGATACTCTACCTGTATTGTATGCAGAGGGGATAGGAAATTTCCACTTTTCAGGGGCAAAAAAACAGGACACGGGATTCCCCCATTGTCCTATTATCCTTTTATCACACACCTGCTTACCCCTCAGCATCGTTCTGCTGCCAAACTTTATCGCTCGAATCAGAACAGCTACCCCAGCAGTTTCAGCTTTTCCTTTTTGGGGAATGCGGCTTCAAATTTTTCAAAAGCTTCCGGGTTCTTCTCACAGATCAGAATCCGCCAGCTTACGAAAAATCGCCGCCATATATTCCAATGGTCCGCCCGCCAGATAATCATGATGAAGCTGCGCAAGTTTTGGATCGCGGTATTGTTCCAGCGTCAGCATTTTGCGAAAATTGGCAGAGAATGTTTCTTTCGTCCAATGCTCAAACTGCGCCATGCTGTAATCATAAATCTGTGCAATCGGGGTCTGCAGATAGAAGTGTAATGGGGTCTGGTACCAATGTGCAGCTCCTCGGTGTCCAGAAACGCATCCTTGTGATCGACTCTTCCGGCTTTCCGGATCTGGCCTGTCTGTGCTTTTTTCAGGCAGCCACATTCCCGGCAGCCCGACTCACTGATTATCGTAACACGTAACCTCTCTTTGTGAAACCCCGGAGTCAAAAACAAAAAATCTCAAAACCAGTTGCTCTTGTTCTCCTGGTTTTGAGATTTTTTATGCTGTGTATCTTTTATTTTTCACCCGCCATCGGCTGATGGTCTGCAATTTTCAGAAAAACAAATCCAAGTGCAAAGAAAACCGCCAGACATGCAACCGCTACGTTGATCGTTCCTCCCGCCAGCTTTACAACTGCAATGACTACAGATCCAAGGAAGGAAGCGCCCTTGGCAAAAATATCGTAGATGCCAAAATATTCTCCCGAATTCTCCGCCGGAATAATTTTGGAATAATACGACCGCGACAACGACTGAATCGATCCCTGAAAGCATCCCACTCCAAACGCCAGAATCGCAAAGTGCACCAGCGTCCGCAGTGTCAGCGCATAGAGGCAGATGACAAAATAGCCTGCGATGCAGATCAGAATCAGGGATACCGTATCTTTTTTCCGCGACAGTTTTGCAAAAAACAGAGATCCTCCAAAAGCGACAACCTGCGTGGCAAGCAGGAAAACAACCTGTCCGACCGTATTCAGGTTCAGATCGGTTCCGATGTTGATGCAGTTGTCAATGATAGTTCCTACCCCATCAATATAGAGAAAGAATCCAATCAGAAAGAAAAATACTTTCCGGTCCGAAACTGCGATTTTTTTCAGGGTTCTGAATATTTTTCCAAATGTCTGACCGACGGTAACCGTTCTCATTTCCACGTAATTCTTCTGCCGATACTCCTTCAGCAACGGCAGCGTCACCACCAGCCACCAGAGAGCCGTCACGCCAAAGCCAATCATCTTAGAGACAAAATCCGGCAGCACCCCGACCATATCCGGCCCCAGAATGTAAGCAATCAGTGCTACAAGAAACGGAATGCAGGATCCCAGGTATCCCCACGCATAGCCATAGGAGGATACCTCATCCATACGTTCCTCCGTTGTCACATCATTCAGCATGGAATCGTAAATCGTCAGCGATGCATTATAGCAGACTCTTGTCACAATATAAATGACCAGAAACAGCACCCAGCTCGTTGCAACGCCATTCAGCACACATCCTGCAATGCCCAGGCCTGCCG